>Ga0099824_1001287_pt1 | contig 34748 bp, 18 predicted proteins | sample SiratrowhiteBW_FD_76837 | JGI IMG/M metagenome (GOLD analysis project Ga0099824, IMG submission 76837) | Root nodule microbial communities of legume samples collected from California, USA - Siratro white BW | ecosystem: Host-associated > Plants > Roots > Nodule | place: USA: California... | reverse complement strand
CAATTTTACCGAACCATGGCTGTCATTTCACAGGATCATAACAACCGTGCCCTTATTAATTTTTTTTTTCATTTTAAAATATTAAAAGTAAATGTTCTGAGAAAACGTTCGGCCCTTGGGTTTGTAGCTGCAGGAGGAGGTGCTGTTGAAAATACCACTGCGGCTTATCCATTTCCCAATTCCTAATATGGCAATATTTGTGTTTTTCCTAGTATCTGTGTCTTTGTCTAGTGTTGCTTCTTGTTATCTAAATGCTCGGGTGGTTCTTTATGTGATTTATGTTTTCTGGTGCTTTCCATGTATGTATGCATGCATGCGTAGCTGAGGCTACACTAGCTTCCTTTTGCCACCTTTGAACTTTTACTTGACTGAATTAATTAACGGGCTACCCTATGACCGTTTATTTGTTCTCTTAGCTAAGAGGTCTGGATGATGTTTGCAGGATTGGCGGTGGAAAGATGTGTAGTGAAGACGAGAGACAAACTTTGTTCGGTTTCCAAAGTTTCGTCTGGTTGAGCTGGTGGCTGTGATATATTATTTTTCCTGTTCTGTGGATAGGGGAGATTCATTTTTTTGGTTTCCTTTGATGATCATATTTGTTATTGTAATTAGTCAACTCACACTTTTTAATATTAGTTTTGGCCAGTGATCTTCTGATTATGTGTGCTGATACATCCCTGGCCACAATTCAGTTTTGTTAGCTTATTTCCATAGTTCAGATTATAGTGCATGTTTAATCTCTTATATGTACTAAAATATTTGGTGAATGGAACCCACCGAGGTTGCAAATAGAACTTGAAAGTTATCTTTTTAATATTATGTTTGGCAAGCAGGACTTCTGTAGCCTCAGAGAGGGAGTTACTAGAGTAAACAGTATAAACAAAGCTTTATTACTTCACACCTTAACATAAATCAGTATCAAATTAGCTTTTAAACAATATAATTTAATACTAAAAATGGTTCTGTCAAATTAAATAATAGGATATATTTGGTACATTTTTTTTTTTACATATTTTAAAAATAAATTCAACAGAAAGTGAAATTGCTGTTGATTTAGGCATTGTATGACATAGTTGATTATTTACGCAAATGATATGGACCAAATTTTGAATTTACAATTATTGAAACGACACCAGATCTTAATGTTATATTTGGTAGAGTGAAAAAAAACAGGCGAGAACATTAATGAGTGAAAAATATTGCTTAGCTTAGGAGGAATGAAAAGAATACATAAAAAAATAAAGTAAAATAAATATTGCTTAGTTTAGGAGGAATGAAAAAAATACATAATTTAATTAATTGTGTTGGACATTCTAATTTTTCTTTTTTTTGTTCATATTTTCACAAAGAAAATAGTCCATCACAGCAATGCAATTTTTATTTTTTTTTTCTATAAAAAAAAATCATTCTTTTTGCATCTTTTTATCTTCTTTCCAGGTCTTTCACTCCAAGTAAATTCACAATGTTTTCCTTAATAAATAGGGATAGAAAAGAAATAAAAGAGAAAAAAAAGTTGAAATTGATTGAAAAGAAATAAATAAGAAAGATAATTAAAATAATTGTTTATTGAAATAAAGTAAAAGTATTTTTAAGAATAATAAATTTTCAAAATCACACAAGTTTGTGTGTATATATGTATTGTACTATATTTATTTATTTTTTAATTTTTTTTTCATATTTTTTTTTGATCTAATGTATAATAAGATTGCATAGGGATTGAGTTAGATCAGGTCTGGACAATCTCACACTAATTTTAAAATATTTTTTTTATATGTCTAGTTAATAAAATATGAAATAAATTGAATATTAATTACAATATTATTTATTATTATTTAATGTGTTTAGTCCAGTTGTGTTGGTTTTGGGTTCAAAACTTACAAAATAGGTCAAGCTGAATGTGATTCTAATAACAAAAAGAACTAACCTAATACCCTTTTAAAATATTAAACAACAAGAATAATCAATTTTAAAATATTGTAGTTTCAACTAGTTTTCATTGTTAACTTAGTTTTTTAAAATAATTTTGTATTACTTATAACAACAACACTATAATTATTTAGAATAAATAAAAATATAAAATTAATAAATATAAAAATATAAATAAGTAAATAAATAAAAATATACAATTTTGTAACTTCATAGAGAATAAAGATAAACAGGAAAAGAAACACAAGTGAAAACTAAAATAAAAAGAACAACAGCCAAAGAAAATAAAAAAAAAATGAAAGAAGGAAAAAATAGACAACTTTTATTAATATAAACCAGTAAGTTCAATTATGTGCAGTAGAATATTTAAATACTTTGTTATGGAAAAGATCGTTATAACTGACAAAACTCTAGAAGACTCTAAAAGTAAAGTTAAATAATTAAAGTTAAGAGTTCTTAAGTTGAAAGTATAAATTGAACATTTTCTCTTTAGAATATATGTTATTAAACTTAGGAGGAGATAAGGATTTTTTAAGAATATTATTAAGTTGAACTTTGATAGATATACATAGGTAGATATACATAGAAGTTTTAGCATATCATTGTTAACTTTTTCTCTAACAATATGACAATTTATTTCAATGCATTTTGTTCTTTTATGTATGACTTGATTAGAAACTATTTGGATAGTAGATTAGTTATCATAATAGAGCAATACAGACTTTTGTGGATGATACCAATATCATCAAGAAGATATTTTAACTATTGTATCTCACAAGTTGTACTAGCCAGAGTTCTATATTCAGTATTAGAATAACTCGTAAACACAGTATATTGCTTTTTAGAACACCAAAAAATGGGAGAATTTTCAAAATAAATAATATATCTAGTGACAGATTTTTAGTATTAGCATAGCTAGTCTAGTCGGAGTCACTATACCCTTTGAGTTGAGTTTCACTGTTTGCTTCAAGTAGCGCAAGATTCTCATAGAAGGTGTTAGAATATTATTATTATGGAAACAAATCAAATCAGTAGAATATCAGAGATAATCAAGAGAATATCAGAGAATATCAGAGAATATCGGTAAAAATATCAGATAGATAATTAAAGGAGTATCAAAGAAACAAATTAGTAAAATATCAAAGATAATCAAGGGAGTATCAGAGAATATTAGTAGAATATTAGAGAATATCAAATATATTTATTTAGAATAATTTCCATATTTAGTTTCCTAAAATTTTATATTAAGTGAGCTATTGTAAACAAAGAGATACACATTCAATAAAAAAACCTTCTTCCATGTTATCATATTCTTTATTCTTTCTTGTTCATAGTTATCATATCCTTGTCCAACCTTTCTTAACCCTCGATATCATTGCAAGATGGTATCAGAGCAGTGTTAGATCCTGGAAACTTAAAAACCAACATCATTGTTCCATTACCCCTCACATCCGAAAAACACCACAAAACAAAAAACCAAAAATGTCATTTTCAGATGATGAAATTGGCAACAACATGAATCAAAACTAGAATAACTCCTCAACCATTACTGATGAGCTAACTTTGCAAATTGCAAACATGCTTCGTAATGGCCTAGGGATTCAACAAACACAATCCAATCTTGACAATTTGTCAATTGGTCTCAAATTAAATGGAGACAATTATCCATTGTGGGTAACACTCATGAAGAAAGCTATCGGTGGCAGAGGAAAGAATAGTCATCTGACAAGTATACATCCGACACCACAAGAGATAGAACCAGCATATGAAAAATGGGAACAGGCAGACCAAACTGTCTTCACCTAGATAATTCAAATATTGAGATTAGTTTGATAAACAATATTTCCTAGTTCCCAACCGCCAAGGCTTTATGGGAGGGATTGGCTACTACCTATGGAAGCGGCACAGACCCGATGCAAATCTATGATTTACACCGAAAAGCAAACACACAGAAACAGGGAAATGACACCTTAGAGGATTTCTGGAACAAATTACAAGCTATATGGATGGCGATTGACAGAAAGCAACCGAACCCTATGAAATGCTCAGATGATATTGCAACCCTCAACAAAATTAAACAAGAACAGAGACTATATCAGTTCCTAACAGGGATATATGAAAAATTTGAAGTCATTAGAAGAGATCTTTTGATGCAAGAGAAGACCCCTTCAGTAGAGTCTACCTATGCTGCTGTCCGAAGGGAGGCGGCCCGACTCTAAATTCTAAAGCCTACCACCAGTAGCGAAGAAAACACATCATTAGGGGAGGTCGGAATCGGCTTAACTGCAAGAAATAGACCACCGGAACAAGGACAAGGATGGAGTCGCCCAAAAACTACCGGACGGCGTGCATTACAACGAGACAAGGAAGACAAAAATCACCTCCACTGTACTTATTGCGGAATGAAGAAACACACCAAGGAGACTTGCTTCAAAATCGTGGGTTATCCCAAATGGTGGGAAGATTTTAAACAAAAAAATCACAAGGCTACCACCGTCGTGGGCATTGTACAAACCACTAGTAATGTAATAGTGACACCAGAGGAGAGAAAGAAGCAAAACCGCAAGTCGTTCATGGAAGAGCCGCAGTCACTCATGGAGGTAAAAGAAGAGAGGAGGATACCAGCCCAGGAAAATCTGATCAGTGGATTTTTTGATTGTGGGGCAACTGACACCATGACCCATGATCCTCATGATTTTAGCAATCTCTCCGCACCTGTTAAAACTCATATTGAGACAACTAATGGAGAATTAGTTGCGGTCCAAGGAGCGGGCTCAATTGTTTTTTCAAAAGAATTAAAATTAGAAAATTGTCTCTATGTTCCTGCACTATCATCAAAATTAATTTCTATAAGCCAAATTACAAAGGAGATGAATTGTGTGGTTCTCATGTTTCCTACCTTTTGTCTTTTACAGGACATTCTTACGAAGGAGATCATTGGGCGTGATACTGAACGTGGAGGTCTTTACTACGTTGATAAGGTTGCTCACAAGGGACATGTCATGCTTGCTCACGGAACGGTTACAAGGCAACTCTGGTTATGCCATAGACATTTGGGTCATCCTTCATTTGGGTACCTTAAGATTTTATTTCCTAGTTTATTTACTAGTAACACTGAGCTCATCAAATGTGAAACTTGTATACGAGCAAAGAATCATAGAGTTACTTTTCCTCCCAACAACAATAGAGTCAATTCTACTTTTTCATTAGTGCATTCTGATGTGTGGGGTCCAGCTCCTAATTCCCATAATAATCAATTTCAGTATTTTTTGTTATTTGTGGACGATTTCTCTCGCATGACGTGGGTATATTTTCTTAAACACAAATATGAAGTACCCGATTAGTTCTATGCATTCTATCAAATGATTCACACTCAGTTTGGCAAGAAAATCCAAGTACTTAGATCAGATAATGGTGGATAATTTGTTAACAAATCAATGCAAGAGTTTTTCAGAAAAAATGTTTTAATTCATCAAACTTCATGTCCAAACACACCCCAACAGAATGATATAGCAGAACGGAAAAATTGTAAGCTATTAGAGATGACTCGGGCCATAATTTTTGATGCATAGGTTCCAACACGGTTTTGGCCCGAAGCTGTTGCTACCTCGACTTATCTTTTGAACAGGTTACCCTCTCAGACCCTTAACCAGAGAACACCCCTACAGATCCTAGCTACTCAGACTAATATCCCTCCTGTCCAAATGTTACCACCACGAGTTTTTGGGTGCTTTGCGTTTGTTCATATTCCCAAAGCTAATAGAACCAAATTTGATCCATGTGCTGAGAAATTTGTCTTTGTTGGATATGCTACACATCAAAAGGGGTATTGATGTTACAACCCAATCACTCACCGTGTATATGTGACTATGGATTGTGATTTTTTAGAATTAAAATATTTTTTTAGTAGCCAACTTGATGTTCAGGGGGAGAAAACTAGTGAACCACCAAGTTGGTTAAGTAACCTTAGTTGCCAAGACAGTGTTCCAAAAAAGCAAGTAGATGGAGCCAACGAGCATGTCTCTGTCAACAAAGGAGGGACCAACACAATCAATGAGGATCCTTCTGAGAATGTCCAACAAGAGGTAAGTGATCTTTACTCTATTGAGTTGTCTCCTGTTATGAATGAAGTCACTAATAATGACAGGTTAGCACCAGAACTAGAGCCTTTCACACTTCTTACTGAGTTGTCTCCTGTTATGAATGAAGAGTGACAGGTTAGCACCAGAACCAGATCCTTTCACACTTTCGCCAAGAAGAAACAGAGGGGTACCACCTGATCGATATTCTCCAGAACATGTTTCTCGGAATTCCAGGTATCCTATGAAGATAACCAGAGAAAGAGTGACAGACATTGCAAGAGCTTTTCTTATTCCTAAAACAATTCATGAAGCTAGTAAGAAGGGCGAATGGCAAGAAGCTATGAAAACAAAGAATCCTGTATAACATGACAAAACCAAACATGTTGAAGTGGACATACACTCTATCAAAGAGAAGATTGAGGATAATAGTATTGAACTTCCGTTTGTAAAGTCAGAAGACCAGTTGACAGACATTTTCACCAAAGCTGTTATAAGCAAAACATTTACTCGTGTCCTCAGCAAGCTAAGCATTAGTGATCCCACTGCTGACCTTGAGGGGGAGTGTTAGAATATTATTATTATGAAAACAAATCAAATAAGTAGAATATCAGAGATAATCAAAAAAATATCAGAGAATATCGGTAAGAATATCAGAGAGATAATCAAAGGAGTATCAAAGAAACAAATCAGTAGAATATCAAAGATAATCAAGGGAGTATTAGAGAATATTAGTAGAATATCAGAGAATATCAAATGTATTTATTTAGAATAATTTCCATATTTAGTTTCCTAGAATTTTATATTATGTGAGCTATTGTAAACAAAGAGATACACATTCAATAAAAAAACCTTCTTTCATGTTATCATATTCTTTGTTCGTTCTTGTTCATAATTATCAAATCCTTGTCCAACCTTTCTTAACCCTCGATACCATCGCAAGAGAAGGTTGATGATGAATATTGGTTGGGACGAAAGCAAACTGAGTAAGATGATGCACAACATGAGTAATATCCGAACGAGTATTTGTTAAGTATATCGGTCTTCCTATGAGTCTCCTATATGATGAAGGATCAAAATAACTTCTCCCATATCAACTGTAAATTTGTTATTCATAAGAGTAATAACAGAAAAAACATTCGATCATTCATGTGTCTTTAAGAAGATCTAAAATATTTTCTTTGACCCAAATGAATTCTAGTTTTATTTCTAGCAATTTCTAATCCAAGAAAATATGTTAAATCACCAAAATTCTTAATTTTGAAAGTCTTATTAAGAAGATTAGTTAAATTTTCAATTTTAGTAATACTATTTCCAACCAATATGGTATCATCAACATAAACTAAAGCAACAATACTAGAATTATCAGGTATTTTTTAAGAAATAGAGAATGATCGGCATTTGACCGAGGTATAACCTTGTCAAAGAATGAAGGTAGAAAGTTTTTCATATCATTGTCTGTTGGCTTCTCTTAGTCCATATAGAGATTTGTTTAATCTACAGACCTGACCAACTGAGTTTTTGTGCATACCTGGAGGAATCTGCATATACACTTCTTCGCACAATTCACTATGTAAGAAAGCATTATTAATATCTAATTGTTTAAGATACCAATTATTAACAGTAGTAACAACAAGTAAAAGTCTAACAGTGGTTAACTTACCTATAGGATAAAAAATATCAAATAAATCTAGACCTTCTAATTGGGTGTATCCTTTAGTAACAGGCCTAGCCTTATACCTATCTATGCTACCATCAACTTTTCTCTTGATTTTATATATCCATCTACATCCTATGACAGATTTATTATAAGACAGATTAGTCACAGTCCAAGTATTATTATTCTTTAAAGCACTAATTTCATCACTCATAGCTTTTCTCCAAAAAAAAAATACTTATAGGCTTCCTCATAGCTCTTAGGTTCATGATCAGTGTCAATTGCAAGCATAACATGTTTAAAATTAAAAGATAGCCTGTCATAAGACATATATGAAAAAATCATACATCTGTTGCAAAAGACTTTCTCATTCTTGGTTGAATTAATCGTTACTTGATAATTTTTGAGATATGAAGGGGATTTCTAACACGAGTAATACGTTCATCAGTCTAATTCAAATTATTAGTAACACTATTTTGATCTGTATTCATAGTATGAAGATTTTCATTATAACTATAAATACTTTCATCATCATTTAGAACATTTTCAAAACGAGGCAAAGAAGTTTGTTGAAAAGAAATACCTTTTTCTTATGATGATGATAAAAAAATATTTTTATAAAAGATAACATTTCTAGATATTTCTATGCTATGTTAATCAAATTAAACACCAAGTACCCTTTAGTGTTGGCTTTATAGCTTAAAAACAATCTAGAATTAACTCTTGGGTCAAACTTCTTTCTTTGAGCAGTAATAATGCTAATGTAACAAAGGCAACCAAAAACCTTTATGTTAGAAATATCACATAACTTATTATACAATTTTTCAAAAGGAGAAACTTTATCAAGACAAAGAGTAAGAATTATGTTTATTAGAAAAGTAACATATTTAACAACATAAATCAAAATTGCTCATTAAGATTAACTTGATGTAATAAGGCTCTAGTTACGTTAAGGATATGTTGATGTTTCCTTTCAACAATAGCATTTTGTTTAGGGGTTTCAATGCAAGTGGTTTGATGAATTATGTTGTGAGAATCATACAAACTATCCATTTTAAATTCTACACCATTATTAGATCATATACATTTAATGATTTTTTGAAACTGAGTCATAATATATTCAGCACAACCAATCAAATATTTCCTAGCTTCAGATTTATTCTTTAAAAGAAACAATCAAGTAAAATGAGTATGATTATCAACAATAGTCAAGAAATATTTATTACCATTCATAGAAATACTAGAGCATGACCCTCATATATCAACATGTATAAGATCAAATCTACAAGTAGTGCGAGATTTACTATTAGAAAATGAAAGTTTTCTTTACTTAGCCAAATGGCAAGTATTACAAACAAAACATTCTTTACTAATGAAAGGATATTGTCTTTTCATTATCTCAAGCTTTTTAACAGATAAATGTCTCATTCTCATGTACCATATATCAGGAATGCAATTTAGAGTGGTAGTTTTTAAGCAACATGAAAAATTATTTTGTAGACACAACATATAAGCTAGCTTCAACTTCAACTATACCAATCCTCTCTTTGGTCTTTATATCTTGAATTATGCAAGATTTTGAAGAGATTATGTCTAGAAACTAATTTAGAAATAGAAATCAGATTGTAGCTAAAATCAGGTATGTATAAAACATCTTGCAAAAATAGTTTTCCTGCAAGTTTAACAGTTCCTTTATGAGTTGCATTAACATGTTTTCAATGAGGGAGCTTAATAATGATAGACACAATAGTATTATAAGATGGAAAAAAATTTTAAGGAGAAAGATACATGATTTGTAATTCTTGAATGAATAATCTAGCATTCTTTATTTTTGCTAAAATTATTAACAAAAAAAATTTACCATCATGCTTACGATTCATATTAGAATTTTGATCAATGGAAGTGCTTGATAGATCCAACTTGGTTGATCTATGCAGGTGTTGAATCAACACTATTATTAGCTCAAGATTTCTGAATTAGACTCATGAAAGCCTGGTATTGTTGTTGTGTCAATTTGAATTTATTTAATTCATCGAAATTGCACAAAGCAGAATCTCTTGCATTTTCCCAAATAATTTCTATGCTATTCATACTGTTTCTGAAATTGTTAAGTTTGTAATCAAGATGAAACCCATGTTTCCTATAGTATATGTCAACTGTGTGACCACTCTTCCCACAATGAACACACACCTTCTTGTCTTTCATACTTTTATTTTGTTGATTGGGAAAACCGTGCTTTCTATAATACACTGCCTCCGTTTGTCATGTATGACCACAAACTTTATAAGTATGAGCGTTAAGAGAATTGATAAAGTTTGTATTATTAACCTTCACTTCATTCTGAATAAAACTTTGTGTCTCTTACTGGAAAACATACGAAAAAGTTTTTTGCTATGGTGAGTATCGGGTTCATCAACAAAATATGAGACTTTACATTAGAATATTGCTCGTTAACAAAAATTGCATAGTTTGGTCTTCTCTTTTTCTTTGTGCAATATTAGTAAGAACACCACAAGAATATCTGGTTTTGCACATACAGTCTAGGTCTGGTCAAAAATTGTTGTCAAACTCATCCCATATGATTCGAAGCTTGGTAAAGTATTCGGTAATTTAAAGATCTCCTTGCTTGAGAGCAACAACATTACTTTTCAACTCATAAATGCAAAATAGATTTTCCCGAAAATATCTAGACTTCAAATATCTCCAGATATCCTTGGCTTTGTCCATCCACAACACACTCTTTCGAATTTGTTGCAAGAAACTGCCATTTTGTTGCATCTTCGCCAAGTCAAATACTTCTGATTATTCTTCTCAAGTTCAGGCATCCACGAATTCAAGCTTATTTTTGACACTTAACATGATGTTCATGGATCGGCTCCAAGAATGATAATTGTTACCATCAAGAACAGACGAGACAAGATAATTTGTAGATTCTCACTAGGATGAATGTATAGACAATTGTAAAATCCAAGAAACTGCCATTTTGTTGCATCTTGGCCAAGTCGAATACTTTTGATTATTCTTTTCAAATTTAGGCATCCACGAATTCAAGCTTATTTTTGATACTTAACATGATGTTCATGGATGGACTCCAAAAATGATAATTGTTACCATCAAGAACAAACGAGACAAGATAATTTGTAGGATTCTCACTAAGATAAATGTATAAACAATTGTGCATTAAAGGCGTTTGTAAAACTTCTGCCATGAAAAAAGTCAGGAAAATAAACAAGAAAGAAATAAAAATTCAAAAACAAGAATCAAGAGATAAACGTAGCAGAGTTTTTCCGTAAAAGAGAGCTACAGCAAAATGCCGATGTTGTGTTATAATATATGACAACAGATAATACATGCTTGTAATTTCATAGAGAATAGAGATAAATAGAAAAAAGAAAAAAAATAAATGAAAACTAAAATAAGAACAACAATAGAAAAAAAAAAGAAATTAAAAAAAATAATAAAATACTTTTATTAATATGAACAAGTAAGTTGAACTCTGTGCAAAAGAATACGAAAGAGTATTAAGGTTGTTCTGACCTTGTAACCGATAAAATAAATTCTAGAAGATTTTAAAGATAAAAATAAATAATTAAAATTAAGACACACAATATATATAATCCAAAAATAACCATGAAAACACGTCACACATTAAAATAAAATAATATATCTAAATAGATGTATTTGAAAAATGAAAATATTATTTCATACACGAAACATGTAAAAAAAAAAAAAAAATCTCTATATGTTTACTTATGAAATTGCACTGGAAATCTACTTACATGTCAAGATACCATTATCATAATTATAACACAAACTCAGACAAACATGGTAACCTAGTATAATCAAATAAAACATACAAATTCTACAAATTTTTCCAACTAAGTATATTAAACACATCTATCATCTTCCAAAAATATCATAGAATCATAAAGATAATTTCAACTAACATTTTTGGAAAGATTTAACATTTATTAAATGTACTTTTATTTATTAAATTATCTCATTACAGTTAAGTCTCCAACTATAATGTAATTTTTGTTTCTATCAACTTTTGTCTACCTTCATCTTCATCTTTCTGATTTAAGTTATTTTACCTATATATTATATAACTCAATACTCTATACACAATCACAATAATATTACATCCCTAGTAACTATAATCATCATTATCGTTAATTTAATCTCATTTAATAAAAATATCTAATAATTTTATTTCATAAATAATCAAATCAAATAGTAATCTAATAAATAAAACATTTAAAAGAATATAAAACACATAATATATTATGATTACGCAATATATGAGTAATTAAAATAAATTTAAATAATGCAAAACATGTTAAGAAAAATATTGTTTAAGTAATTTCTCTCATAAAACTTGCTCTCATCAATAACTGTGCTAAAATAATAAATAGTCACTTGAACAAAGAATTATTTACTTAACTAAAAAAAATAATCATTTCACTTGTAATTTCTTACTTATATATCAGTTAAACAAGATATAGAAAAAAAATTGTATCTCAATCATAATTGAGCAGGATATATAGTATTACATAATTTTAATTACATTGTTTAATGAATAGAATTCTGTTATATTAAATTTGACTAAGAACTTGCATGAACAATCATTACATGATTAACAACTTAAATTGTAAGAATAACACTCAAATTATACTCCACATTCCAACTTAAAATTATTTCATTAAGAACCACACCCATACCGATTTAGAACTCATCCAACAAGTTTCAATAATTTGTTGTCAAACATATAAGCAAACAACTTGTTATAAAACTTGACACTTTTTAAGGTTTTCAAGTCTAATTTAAATCCAACCAACTCAGTTATACACATTCACTCACTACCACACACATTCATCTCAATTTATCTTACCAACCATAAATTTTGAATCAAAATTTCACATAGACAATTTGTCTATATCGATACGCAACTCAAATTATGCTATATTCCTAAATTTGAAAAAAAAAAACACTAATTTTCCTTATATTAGATCCCTTATGGTCTAAGAAAATCTGAGGTTGAAGAGATGAGCTAAACACCAAAGATAATTCAATCTCCATCAAAACTCAAGATCCTACTTAGAAACACTAAAAGGTATGCTCAACTCATAAAACCTCATCTATAACCAAATAAACCCATATGCACTTTCTAGAAAGAAGAAATAAAAATTAAATGAAAGAGAAACTTACCATAAAAAGTATTCTTTATGAATATTCTACATAATCTCTTAAATAGTTTGAATTTTGGAGATCATCAAGAAATCAGGAATAGCTTATAGTGTGAAGTCTTTTTTTATTTTTTTTTCTTTCTATTTTTTTTAGAAGAGAAGACATGAAGAGAAAGAATAGGAAAGGGAGAAAGAGGACTTGTTGAGTTGTGAAAGCTTCTATTTGCACCCCACACTTGTTGGTCTCACCTGATCTTCTTATATTTTGTTTAAAATTCAAGAGAACAAGCCCAAACCTCCTAAACCCACTTATTCTTTTTAATCACCCTATTTAAAAAGACTATTCTCACCTTCAAATTATAATTACAACTATCTATCTTACCCCATTTAACCAATTCGCATGTTATATCTTAAATAAGATTTAGACATAAATAAGATTTAATTACTTCCTTTTAATTAATCTGTACATTTATTATTATTATTATTATTATTATTGGTCAGAAAAATAAAATTGAGTGTTTATAATACAAATATCTCATAATTATGTGTTAAACAAAAGGTCAAATAATCATAAAGTAAATGTTCCGATATAATATAAGCATTTGACACTTCTAAAAATAAAATCTTGAGATATATAAAACATAAATTATTTATCTATCTTAAAACAAATATTAAGAATAATAAATTGAAAATTGAAATTTAGAAAGATGAAAATAAAAAAATTGACAGAGCAAAAGCAAAATTCATACATTTTATAAAAACTAAACAATAATTTCAAATTTGACATACATGAAAAACAAAGAAAAAATTATAAAAACTAAAACCAATTCTCGTTAATTTTCCAAAGACCAAAAACATCCTTCATAAAATAATATTTACATTCTCTTTGATTTTTAAATACATATTAATCTCTTTTGATGTTTTCAAAAATGAAAGTCACTTATCTTATTTTATTTTAATAAGTGACACTCACTTTCTTTATTTTATATAAATACATATTGACTAAAAATTAAAAAAAATTATGGAAATTTAAAATTTAATTTTTTTCACAAAAATTAAATAATTTTTTACAGATAAAAATATTAAAAAAACATTTTTTTATAATCAAAATAAGAAAAATAAGTATCACTTGATTAAAAAAGTGAGGATTTGATGATAGAACTCAAGTTTAAAAAAATTCCCTCACATCTTAAAACACTTCATGGTTGATTTTGTTCATGAGGATTACAAGCTTTGAAACAAGTGTTTATAGAGTAATATCTAATCTATGCTACCACACTATATATACGCCACTATCCAATTTCAGCATTGGTGATGAAAACAGAAGCATATTCTACAAAACTAGTTATGCACCTATGAGCAGTCTTAAACCACAAAACAACCCATATTTCTCCTCCATTCAAATCAAGGGCTTTTATTTCCACACCTTTTGCTAACAAAATTGTTTGAAACTTTTTTCCTTATGAGGCCATCCCTTGACCTTGGCTAATCTGCATGATTGTTCAATAAACAGTGAAGGAATTGGTGTTTTTTCCCAAGGGATGATTCCAAAATCATCTGTGAACTCCTGCATTCCTCCAACTAAGAATTGCCAAACTAGAGCACCTGCTCCTGACCTGTTTTTCTTTGCAGATTTGTAGGATATGTCCAAAATTGTTTTGTACATTGTTTTTCTCTCCGACATTGTAAAATTTATGTCTGACAGTCCAAATTCAGAGAACACAACTGGCTTGTTCAGTACCTTATCACCATCTTCAATGTGAGAAAGCATCCACTTGGAAACAAATTTCATGTAATCTTCAAATACCTGCTCATGAAACCTGTGCATAGGTTTTTTGAAAAAGGAGGAGTTAATAAACGGCATAATACAAAGTATCAAGCCATTCAAAATCATCATAAAGCAGGGAAGAAACGTTTAATTCGTTTAATCTCATTCTTTAGTCTTTGAGAAGGAGATGGAGAAAGTGTATGAAGATATGTAAAAAAATTAAGTTCAAAGTTTCTCATATATTCTGTGAGGAAAACTATTGTGTTGATAAGCTAGCTTTGCTGGGTCTCGAGAATAAGTTAGATTTTAAATGATATGATGTTTTACCTGCTATAATTAAATTAGACTTTTTTTCATAATAAGTATCAACTCCTTCTTCGGTTTGTTTAGCTTGGTTAGGGAGTGTTTGTCATCTTTTCTTGCCATAGGTTTGGCCTAGTCCCCCTATGGTTTTGTATCTTTTATTTTTTTTTCTTTTAATGATATGTTTTATGTCATGACATATAATTGTTGTTGAACTTTGAGATGTCAGCTTAGTTGAGATGTCAAATTTTATAGTGATGCTTAACATGAACTTTAAAAAAAATCATCATAAGATGTTTTGGGATTCAAATTTCACACAATAGTTGATTACTTCAAGACAATAACATGACAAACTCAGTGGAAAACTTTCTTCCATAGGTTAGAGTTCTTTAATTCTCAAAAGTTCAGTTCCTTCACAAAGGAAATTCAACATCATAGACATAAGCATATAGCAGTTACACAATGCTTACCAGTGATCAGGATAGATATGGACAGAGGTGAAATCAATGTTTGAGATCAAGGAGTTCCTTATAAAATCAGATCCAAGTCGAGATGCCCAGTCCTCGGGGTTCACCGTCGATCTTTTCGGGTCGTTCGGACCGTAAAAGCCTTCAAGTCCAACCGTCACAAGGTGGCGTTTGTCGATCAGTTTGATAAACGCTGACATTTCCTCTATCCAATCCTGCAGTTCTATGAGAAGTAAGTAAACTGTATAGATCTATACTCAGATATACCTACACAACAACTAGTGAAATGAACCACTATTGTTTTCTTGCCTTCTAAACTCAGAAGAAAGAATGGTGTTTATCTATCCTGAATGTCCCCCTTGTTACGTTTTAATGAATTCAAATGCCACAAGAAAAGTATAAACTTAGTTAAATACTTAAATTGGATGGTTTCGGCTTCTAAGTTCCTTTCTTGCATGCATCATACAAAAGGGGTTCAGCAAGAACACATATCAGAATGAGCATAAAAAATAATGCTGAAATTCAGAGTGCACCATGAAAGCACAGATCATGATAATTTATAAACGGAGATATTAAGGAAAGAATAGAGAAATTTGAATTAGTCAAAGTTTGAATTACTCATTGATATTTCTGGAATGCTATTTGTATAAACACTTGATAAAAGCACAGGTGCAGTACTTACTTGGAGAGTGTCACCAGAAGGATCAGTCATGCACCGAGGTTCATTAATCAATTCCCAACCAAAAATGGCGGGGTCATTTCTGTATTCAATTCCAGTTATAGTATTCTTCCTTGTCAGAATTGTCTGTAGAAAAAGTGAAAGGAAACAATTAATTTATCTAAGACCAGTCTCAGGCTGCAAACCTGCAGCTTAATTGAAATGCCAAGCAAAAAAAGAAAGAAAAAAAAAAGGATAGGCAAGGGAAGGAATGGGGCCATGGATAATCATTGTTTTGAGCTAAAGGTTGCAAGAACTAGAAATGCCATGTATTAAAACAATATGCATGAAAGAGCAATCATATGCTACAAAGGGGGTAAAGCAATAATGCAATGCAGAAATTCTATAATTTCATCATTGATCCTCTCTTTAATTTTCTATTTTTTACAAACTTGATCTTAACGATAAAAGAAGACTTTAAATGCATACATATTTTTATTGAAAACTTGGTTTTTGATAGAGCTTATTTGATTAAAAAATGTGTAGGCTAAGACCAAGTTTGACTAGCAAAGACTAATATGTCATCTACTTTTCTACCCTCTCTTCAATCCTTCAAGTGCAAATCATCACAACTTTGGCTCATTAATACAATTATTCATGCACAAACATCAAGAGTTTGTGATGCTAACTTCATGCATCATAGATATGTATCAGAATGAAATGTTAATGCTGAAGTTGTGCCTCTCCAAACACAAGGAAACCGCGAGAGGGGAGGGGGAGGGGAAGACCAGTAAAAAGATAAAGATAGACATATCATACCTTGATATAATTCTTGAAATAACTGCGGATTGATGGATCAAAGAAGAAAGAATCGTTAGATGAGCTTAGGCCTACCCCTTCTTGCCATGCCCATTTGACATATTGAGTCTTCCCACCATATGCATGCAAGTTATTCACTAAGCTAAGGAGCAGCCTAATTCCATGTTTCCTTGCTTCTGCTATAACATAGTCCAAGGCCTGTTACCCAAACCAGAGTTCAAAATGGTTTTCATTCATCACACAGTAATGTCAAACAGTAAACAACTTGCTTGGTTCATGGACCAAGAGTATCAGAAAAAATTCAACATACGCCAATTTTTTTCATTTATCAGGCATGACTTAAAGGCACAAATATACAAGGCAATTGACAGGAACTTGTAAATGAATATGTTAAAAAGTTATCGAAATGTAAGCTTATATAAACCTTTAAATTCTGGTATGTTAATCATAAACTGGTTTCAGCCAAAACCACACCAGTTTTGGAAAATTTCTCACGTAACAGATTGATCAAGGATAGAGTAAGGAGGAAGTGAAATAACAAGCATCTGGCACACTTCACTTTTTGATCATGAGCGAAATCATAGAGGCATACGATCAAGCAACACAAGTACATTCAATTTTTGTTTGCATCCTGCCGCATATGAGATTATCACTTCCCAAGAAAAATGTTAACCTTGGCCACAATCACAATATTCAGACATGCTCCAACAACAATGTCACAGATCATGTCACAATTCAAACGTCCCTTCCACAAATTTTGTAAGTTTGGTCCCGGTCCTAAATGAACCTCAGCAATTACACGCACAAATCATGAACACCAATCACTGTACACACAGTTAGAAACCTAATTTTGGAAGCCCCCAGCCACAAGTGCTCAATTTCAGGGAGAAACAAGAAAGTGAGCAGAAGACAATGCATAAAAAGAAAAAAAAAATCAAAGCAAAAGAAAACCAAAATAAAAGGAAAAAAAAAACAAAAAGAACCGACGCCAAGACATAAAAAACTAGGTGGAATAACAGACTATGAATAATAAGACCACATAGAACAAAAGCACAAAATCCACAATCTACAAAAACACTACCTTGAAAGCTTGTTCATTGAACACACCAGGAGAACTCTGAAGGGCATTGTAATCACCATCGTTGAAGGCCCAAGTTCTACACACAGTGAGCCCCATCTTGGCCCCAGCCTTCAGCATTTCACGCACCCTTGGCCTGGAATACTCATCTACAGATTGCACCATTAACCAGTAAGAGTTCCATCCATTGATATAGAAAGCCTTCCCATCCACCATAAACTGGGTTCCATTTCTCTCCACAAAAGCCAATTCCACTTCCTCCTCAAACCCAAACTGCACGTCCCCAAAAGACATGTATATGAACAACACGATCGATGCAAACCCCACAACAGGGTAAAACAAACCATTTCCACCCACCATGATTCTGTATCTCTTGCACACCTTCTGCAACATAGAACTAGAGAAATTCAACAAATTTGGGAGATCCTCGGATACCCCTTTGGATTCTTATTCAAAGGGTCGCTTTGTTACCGGTCCCAGATGATGAAGGTTGCAGAATTCACAACTTCGGACCCAGATGTGAATGTGAATGTTTCTGACCCCCCAAATGATCAGAATGAATAGATCTCTTTTCTTTCTCTCAGAGGACTGTGAATGGGCCCGAAAGGCGTTAACTTTAAGAAACTAAATGCATGAAGACTTCAACTTTGACAAGGTTGCAGGTTGCTGAAAAAAGGGGGTTTTATTTTATAGCTCTGCGTGAAATGGAAATGCTTGTGCTTCAACCATGAAGCAGGGAAGTAAAAGAGAAGACTGAAAAAGACTCACATGTCTTTCTTCATCCTTCAGAACAGTCAAAAAAATATTAGATGGTGAATAATTAGGTTGAAGGGGGAAAAGTGATGAAGAAGGTGAGTGTGTGGTGAAATGTTTGTATCAGTGTATTGAGTTGTTTGGATTAGATCTGGGAGTGTGAACCTTCCTTCAGTTCTAATACTTTAAGGAGAGAGTATCTTTCAGTTTTTCAAAGAACTGTGGGCCACTTTGTTGTATCTGAGGCTTTTCCACATGCTCAACAATACAGACAAGAACAGAATAAAATGATTTAACTCCATTTTTATTAATCTTTATATTTTAATTTTATGATTTTTTACTTTTCAAAGAAAACGTTAATTAATTACTATAATTATAACCATACTTACCAGTGGTTCTCTTCTTTTTATATACATAGATTGTTTTAGTTTATTCTTGATAGTATTTTAAAGTTGTAGAGTATTTAAAATTTAATTTTATATAATGAAACCTTTTTATAACGATATAACTTCAATACATGTATAATAGATAATAATACTTAATGATTTGTTTTTATATAATTCAAATGATATAAAATAAAAAATAATATATATACACACATATTTTATTCATAAAAAAATTATAAACATATAGTATAAAAAATGTGGAATCACAACGGATTAAGTGTAAAGATCAGATATTAACACAACATTTTATTCAACAAATGTATTATACCAGTGCTACTAAAATATTTAAATATTTACAACAAGTGTAAATGCACTATTAACCAATCATAGATATTCATTACAATAAAGATCAACAAATTTAAAAATACATAGTGTTTGTAATTGTAGGGGTGAGTAAAATATTTTATACTACCAAAATATAATTTATGTTTTATTTTATAGTTATATTTTTTTTTAATACAGTTCAGGAATATACTTTATATAATATATTACACAAAAAATAATAATATTTCAAAAACTCAACATCACAAATGGAATTTTATATGTTATGAATATTTAACAATGTTATACTTTTGTTACAAAAGCAATAATTTATAATCTTTAAAATAATATTAATATATTAAAGTATTAAAAAATAGTTAATTTGCTTAAAATGATAAATATTATAAAAAGAATAAAAATTACGTTATAATTGACTGTTCAACAAAAACAATACTTAAATGTCATTATTTTTAAGACAAACCTCAAATAAAAATGTTTGTCTTAATTTTTATTATTAATGTAAAATACCATTGCACTTTTAGGAAAACATTGTTCATAATGGTACGAGAGCATTGCAGAACTACATCAAATATTTTTATTGAATATTAAAAACCAAGTTACTGAATAAATAATATATGACTAAAAAGAATAAAATAAGAAAATTAGAAGAAGGAAAAAATAGAAGAAAACTTAAAGTAAAAAAGCAATACTAGCAAAGAAGGAAATAAAGAAAAGCAGTTGTCACAGACAATACTCTTAAATGTTGGCATGTTACAGAGATTCTTTGTGAAGTCATTGCTTGTTTTGTTGCAGATGTCGGCAAATTCCACGTGTAAGCATCTCATGCGTGGACAATTTTTTGACAGCTACCACTTTCTTATTTTATTATGCCATATATACCTTACTTAATAACCTAACAGATTTGCAATTTCATTTCATCATAAACAATTATTCCCCAAAAAAGATAATTAGTGTTCAATTATGGGATGTTTGTGGTTAGATACTTTTATACATAAAATATATAAAATATATGCATTATTATATGTTCTGGTATGTAATGGTTGAGGGATTTGTCCTTACACCTTCACCTCACCACACCCAAATCATAGCTACCTTTTTGTATTTGAAATTTTCTCCAATGATTCCATTTAGAATCATTGACGAATACTTTTCTTTTTTCTTCTATTTTAGAAGTGGTTAGGGTTAGCTGGTGAATGATTTGTGATATCTAATCATGGTTTTGATTGTGGGAAAATTGTAGGCAATTTGTATTAGTTTTTTAGACGTATTTGTAGTTGAAACTACTTTGATTTGGTAGAGAGATAAATAAAATGTAATTAAAAATTATAGCATTATTTAATTTAAAATAATTATTATAAAATGTTAACTATCTTAATTTATTTAAGATTATATGCCAAACCTTATACACTGTAGAAGAAAGTTAATTGATTAATAGACTAATCCAACCAAACCTATTGCCAAAATCAGATATGGTCCCCATTTTCTTTTTTGTTTTGGAATTAATTTCTTACAAATTGCAAACTACCAAGTAACAAAAGAGGGAGTTTATTTATGATTTGAAAAATCTTCTCAGTTTATTTTCTTAGAAAAATCTTAACAATTTCTTCCTTTTTTTTTAATTTTTATTTTCATTTTCAATGACTTAAAATTTGCAAATAGATATGGAATTTTGGGTCAACACTTGATTTGGTAAAGATTGATTGTTTTGATTTTAAGTTTTGAGGTGATTAAACAGTTCTTGAAATTGTTTTGTTTCATATTCTTCTTTCCTTTTTAACCCAAGAAAAATACAATATAGAAGAATCTAATCTTGTCCTACACAAGGTTATACTAAATAACGTTATAATTCTCTCTAGGTTTAAAACAAACACCGACACTTTTTTTTGTATTTTTAATAATATAAACAATTACATAGTTTAAAAAAAATACCTCTCTCGAAGATAAATGTAATTTACTTAAACCATAAGATAAATGAATATCTATTTAAAAGATGAAAAAAATACAAGTATCATTTTACTAAAAGCATAAAGAGGTATGTTTATTTTAAAATTAAAAAGTGTTCTTTATTAAGGAAAGTAACAAATTTCTCTATTTTCAAACATTCATTCTTTTTTTCTCAAGATCATCAAGTTCATTAGAAAAAAAAAAAAAAAGTAAAGATGAGATCATGTATCAAAGAAAAACTTCAAGAAACCAGGTCTACAAATGAAATACAAGTATTCCAAAAGAAGAAAAAAAAAATATTAGAATGATTCTATCAAAAGTGGTCCCAGAGGTTTATAAATATCCAATACTAATAGTATAGTTATCTAAATACACATAAAAAAAACACTAAATTTCAATACTAAAATATATTTAAACAATTTTTTAATCATAGGTCCAACGTAAAAGTGTGCTCCAGCTAAAATAAAAATGACAACATAAGCTAAGCTGCATGCATGGCACAAAAGTTACACGATAATGTCAGAATCAGAACTCAGAAGTGTCTTATATGGGAAGCCACCATTGTTCTCACTTTCATTTTCTTCAAAGTTGGGGACCAACCATGAGTGAAAACTTATATCATTATTCATTACCAACACACTGCTTTACATGCATTTCTTTCAAGTCTTTTTCAATTTTGTACTTCTATGCACAATTAATGATTTATCTTTTCCCACAATATACTCAAAAAACCAACCATCATTAATCTTATCTCCTATGTATTTACGTCATAAACATAATAATATTCCTTATATGCAATGCTAGCTACATAATTACACTTTCAATTAAAGGTTTATATGATGGTTACCTTTAATCAGAAATTATACAGTGTTTTGATTATTGTCTGGTACGAGAATTAAGTTATGACTTTTGTTAGACTTTGATTCATGCATGATTTTCCTTACTAATAATATGAGTATTATGCTGTCATTTCCTCTCTTTTCTTACTATAAAATCAACATTTTAAATGTATTTTTAGTTCAAATATACATTATAATTTATAAATTAACTAAAATATTTTCTCTCATTTTTTTATCTCTACTAACTTTTGGTTCTATCTAACATTTTTGAAACACATATACACCACCTTCTCCTTAAAGCAGAGTCAATCAACATTTTTTTTAATATTAACTATATATTTCTTACTTTGTTTTCTTAATCTCACATATATAAGTAAACACCTTAACATCTATTAGGAATAAGATGATATCTATATAAGTATAAACAAACTTTTTTTTATCCTTATCCTATACCTTAAATATGCGTAGAAGTTAGTATATGGGAGGAGTAACATAATTATGAGTAATAAGGACATTCTTCTACTTGTGGGATATAAGAATCACACTAAATAATTAATGTTAGCATATTCTGCTAACTAACTAATTTGTTGGTAAGATTTTTTTTATTAAATATTATGTTAGACATAAAGTTATAAGTAAGTTGATTAAAAAGAAAAAAAATCATGGGAATTAGATCAATTCTTTTTGGAAAGTGAAAAATAAAGTAAATCATCAAATCAATAAATCAATATATAAAAAAAAATAAAGTAAATCATCAAATCAATAAATCAATATATAAAGATAATATGAAAAAGTAAATAAATAAAATGAAAGAAAACTAACAAAAGAGATGTGTTTCGAATTAAAAAAAGAAAGAAAATTAAAATCGAGATGCATGCTCCATCATTTCTTTCTTGTAATATTCCTCTTAACAGACTTTTAGTAGTTTTGGAAACAATTTTTCTTAGTCTTTCAAGTTTTCTATAAGTTTGAAAACATCCTTCTAATTCATCTGAATTACTAAGGAAATTTTGTTTCACTCAATCAGTTCAGTACTTAAAAATTAACTTATACACCTCTTTAAATGTAGAAAAAAGAGTTTGAGTAACCTTACCTTCCAATATTCAACTACATTTCACAATAAATGAATCGGGAACAATTAATAAATATATTATTTCTTAATATATATTAGTATTATTGAAAATATTTTGTTCCTTTTTTAAACATGAATAGTGTACATAATCTAGTTTATTTTAGAAGTTGTGGCTAAATGAGACGACGAGAATGAATTCATTTTCAATATTATTATGAACTTTGAATATCCATTTATCTAAAAATGAATAATAATAATAATAATAATAATAATAATAATAATAATAATAATAATAATAATAAGATATATGAGATATATCATATTCTAGGCTACAAAACAATATTTTTGTAATTAACTAACATATATTATACCTTATGTTGACATGCCAATATTACCACCATTTTGATAGAAATAATATTATATTGTATATTTAAATTTTTAAAAATTAATGAAGTATATTATTTTAATTTTTTTTACTTTTAAAATAATATTGTTCTTTCTTTTTTATTTGTTATTCCAATTATCATGAGTTAACTTTTATAAGATACTCTATGAACCCTTTTATCATATTTTGAAAATTATCAGTCTCACTTAACTTATTTTATAACTTTATTTTGTATATTATAATTGTATGATTTTAATAGATGTAATGATTGTAATTAAAATTTTGAACTTTTACATATTTTATAAGAAGTATGATGCAACTTACATGACTAAATGTTATAAATGAATACAATTAATACATATTTATCAATACATTTATGACATTCAACTTTTAATTGTACTATACTTTCACATAATCCAACATTATCTTTAAAACTAATTAATGATAAAATATTATGAATATATTTACATGTTTTAATATTAAAGTAAAGATTGTTAATAATTCCTTTTCTCATTTAGAACTAATACATTGCATAAAAGAAAATATAAAATTTATACTTCGTGAGATATGTTGTGTATTTCTCTCTTAATTCTTATAATAAATATCATCAAATAAGGGATTATCAAAATAAAATCAATCTCTACTATCCAAGATACAAAAATCATTAGAAGATTTATTTTAATGATCACAGCCAAATGTTACACAAATTCTACAATAAATACTCTCATCAATCACATAAAAGCTTGAGGATCATGAACACAAGTACAACAACTTTTTTTATATGAAAAAGAAGTCTTTGTAAATCTTCCAAGCACATACAATTATATAAGCTTAATCATCTACCAAATCATATAAAAGCTCAATCATCTACCAAACCATCTAGTCTTTGAGAGAAACATATTATCATATTCTTCACATGGTAAAGTTATATCTTCTATCAAGTCATCTCTAAGAGACTTTTTTCCTATGAGTGAAAGATCAAATAATACCTGTTGAAAATGACTAAACCTTAAACCCTAAAATTTGAAAACTGACTTAATATTAAAGAATACTTAGTGTTCTTAATCTCAATGAGTGATTAAAGTTCTTTTCAGAAATGACATTATGTACTCATATAAACTAAAAACGATAATGAAAAATACTTATTGCAATCAAGATTGATTGTATATCCCTTTTATCAAAAGCTTATCTAAAAAATACATGTCATCTAAACGTATAAGGTTTTTAAACTATTCAAGTCCCCTTTTAGAATTTACCTATTATTTTAGTTGGTAACAAAGTTAGCCTTTTAGGTTAGCTCTATGTGGGACTGAAGGAAAGATTTTATAAAGTAATGAAAAAATAAAGATAAGTTGTCAACAAACTTGCTTTATTTAAGCGAATGAAATTTTACTACCGAAACAAATAATGATAACATTATTTGAATAATGTCATATATTACATGATAGATATTGTAGAAAATGGAAATTTCATCATTTGTGATGATAAAAACAACATATTTCCCATAAACAAGTGGATGAAGGAGCAAAAGTGAAGATACTTGCTAAACTTAAGACACAAATGAGTTCATGTGCACTTATTAAAAGAGGTGTACACCAAGCTTCACACTTTAAAAAGAGTTAAGGAAATATGGGACACTCTCACACTAATGTATGAAGATTCCACCAAGATTAAGCATAAAAGACCTAATCTTAATGTTAGACCACTTGTAAACACTCTACAAACATCAAAGAACTTATAAAGTCTATTTTTAAAAGAACTTGTAAGAATTCTTAAGATTCACGAGTTGAAACTTCAATAAGGTATACATACAAATGAAGAAAGAGAAATATCTTATCCTAAATTTAAATAAACTATAAATAAAAAATATATTCCTACTAAAACCCTCAAAGAGAAGAATTGTTAGATAGACCATCAGATGAAGAATTTGAATTAACGTTCTTATAAAAAATGTATACATGTTGAGAAGAAAATAAGGGTTTAGAGGAAAGAAGATGCAACAATATCAATCTAGAGACTTAAATAAAGGAATGACAAAACTAAATTATTTGTTGTGAATATAAAAAACATAACCATTTTATATTAGAGTGTCCATAACAAGATAAAATCCAAACAAAGATGAAAGAAGACTTTTAAAAAACACATGAAGAAAATTATCACTTTTAAGATGAAAAGATCTTAACTCATATGAATTAGAAGAAAAAACTCAACTGGACTTCATGACAAATATAACATTGAATTGTCATTTAAGTGCATCAAACAAAACAAAACCATAGACTAGGCTTTAATGATTTGCACTAAATATTGAGGTATATAATGAACTTTTGTCTAAATCTTTTCTTTTATCAAAATCTTATAAATTTTCAGAAATAATTTTAAAAATTGTTACCTAATAAATTAAATTTATTATTTGAAAACAAAGTCTATTTTTTTATATGACTAGCCACGTCTTATCATGATATTTTTGAAATTTTGAGAATTATGAATTGAGAACCAATAATAAAAAACTAAATAAAGAATATAAAAATTTGAAACAAAGCTTCAATATTCTTAATACATAATTTAAAAACAAGAAAAGGAAAAATCAACTTTAGTGCTAAAAATTCAAAATCCAAAAAAGATTTTTATTCTATTAGATCAACCGAACAATCAATGGCATACTAAAAGGCAATCAAATACTAAAGAAAAAGTCATATTCTTGACTATGAAAGGAGAAAATAAACTTTCTTCTTATTAGAATGTGAAGAAAACCTTGTGACAGTAGAGAAAAGATAATCACAGCATATTTATATTTGCTTTATAACAGGAAAATAAACCTTGTCATAATATTAACGAAGTTGTGAAATGTCTATCTTTCCATACTTAAAAGAACAAAAAGAACGATCACTCACATTTAGTTAATTAATGTAAAAACAATAAAGAAAACTTATTAAAGAGAAAGTTTTAATTGATTTAGATTGTCATTTGATATTTTTTTTAATTTATTTTCTAACACTTTAAATATCACGACCTTTTTATGTTCCCTTCATATAGCATAACTTCTCCCTGGATTTCTCATTCTAGAGCCACGTGCATGTGTATGCACCTAAAAGACAAACAAAGAAGTTTAACAGAGGAAACACTTAAAAAAAAAAACACAATTTCCTTTTAAAGCTTCAACATCAACTTTTTCAAGCTTAAATATGGACTTTTTCAATAGGTAACTAGAAGAAATAATCAAATCTCTCAACTAACAAATACATAATTTCTTTTTCTCTTGTTCATCTTCTCCCATAATGAGCTCAAGGGCCATCTTCTTGCAGTTCAATTTCGGCCAAGGCTGCAACCCTTCATAACCTTCTCTTTCACTTGTTATGATGCCATTGCTTCAAAATACATATTTTTTATTTATTTAACTCACGTCATGTGACAATAACATTGCAGCCATTGCTCTTTTGGTAGCTATCACTTATATGTCCAATTTGGTTTAGTTTAGTCTATGTGTGATATATTATACTATTGACTTTTGATACCCCATAGAAAATTCAAGAACTAGAGAAATCACTATACCAAATCTATGGATCCCAAGACACCAAAAGCTACAACTCTCCCATATTAAATAAATAAATAAAATACAAGTTGTATTGTTTATTGGTTATTAGTTGTGCCTTTCATTTTGAACCTTACATTAGGCTTATTTTTCAAACTCTAGCCAAATTTGTATATAATATGTTTATATTTGAATAAATTTCTCCAAAAATATTTATTGAAAAATAAAATAAGATTTTAAAAAATTAATTTTATTTATCTCGTAAACTAAATCAACTTACATACTTATTTTTTCATAGAAACTCTTTTATTTAATTTATAGTTCCTAAAACAAGTTTAATAACTTTTATGTAGATATCTTGTTCTTTAAGACATACATATCGAAAAATTTATTCATTGGAATTTATTATTAATGAATCAGAAATACAAAGGTAATTTCTAAATAATATCTCAACGTATAAATGCTACTCAGACAATAATTGTGTCTACATTTTGAACTTTTCCTAACTTTTACATTATAATAATTTTATGTAAATAAATAAGTTTTATCCATCTGTTAATTTTGATCTATAGAAATTTTATAATTTCATATCATCATGCTTTTCCAGAAACAGGGAGTGTCGGTGAGGCTCCAATGCATGCTTAATTTTAGCTTCTAATGAATATTGAAATGATAACAGTGATTGGGCCTTGAAGCAAGAAACAATTAACATGAAGCAAGGAATACAATAACTCCTGCTTATTTTTATATCTGCACCAATAAAGGAGACAAAAGTTCCACTCTTTAAATAAAACCCAAATATTTTATATATTTCTAATTAATCTATATGTAATATAATACTTTTTATATAAAAAAAAAAATAACTTTCTTTATGTTTCTGAAAGGATTTTCAGGAAACAGTTAGAATTTTTTATAGTTAGGTTATTGTCAAACATGCAGGTCAACCTTTTTTCTTACAAGAAAACAAACACATACAATGAATCCGGTATTGTTAGAACTGTAGAAAGGTACACTTTAATAGAATTATCAATGTTTTACCAAAATTGAAAAAGAAAATTTGGAGTCAAATTGTAGCAAATGAATCTTTTCTGGTCAGTCATGCTTGCTTGCAAAACAAGTAGCAAGGAAAGATAATCTGTGGTTGGTTGGACATGTGCAAGGAGACACCAAAAATCAAATTCAAAATACTATTATATGTATTCTTATTTTGCATTCACATGAACTCTTAAACGTCCCCTTTTAAGATTCCAAACTCCTTAATCAACATGTGTACCAAAAGTAAACAACATCACCCATTTTTACAGATAAAGTTTGGATTCTGTTTTCCAAATTGGCTACCTTCTCCTTTTACCTGTTCAGGAGAATAGTGCAAAGAAGAAACTGAGGGCAATTAAAGTGATGAGATGGGAGGTCTTCTCCATGATGTTTGCCACCATTGGGAGCAAAGAATCTGGTGGGAGACGTCTTCCAAAACAACTTCAGATCTTTCAAATAAACCCTTTCAGCAATTTAAAATGATAAATATTCAGAATTCAGATGCCAAATATGTTATTTACACAGATGTCTCATCACAAGTCACAACCATTCACTTCTCCCTCACTCTATCAGTAGCCCACATGCGTTATGCCAAGGGGGCCATGCACAAAATCTTCTCTTTAAAAAACATTTCTTTTCAGATATTGATAATGGCTTTGACTAGTTAGTAATATGTTTGGTGAAATCATTGCCACGAGTGTGGTAAGATGGATGGTTGTTTGCTATCAGCGGATACTTTTGACAATGGTTCAATCATTAACTTTTCTATTCTAAGTAAACATGTTTCAGCTAAAACTTTACTTTCATCAGAAGTTGTTTCTGATTAATTCGTACTTTCCTAGACACAACATGGTAAGGAACAGCCCTTGTCTTCTCAATAGGTTTAGCTAACTTGAAATCACCAAAATACTCCAATCAGATTCTCAACAAAGTCTTTTTCACTCAACTCCCTAATTTGACTTCAACACACATACCAAACACCTCAGATATTTTCATTCCTCCCCATTTAGGTTCTAGGTTTCAAATTTTATTCACTCACTAAGGAATCCTAAAGTTGGTTAAGAACTCAAGAAACCTCAATGATCTCTAGTGAGTCACCTAAAGTAACTCATGAGGGTCACTCCTATTATTGAGCATGACCCTCAATCAGATGTCCACAATCCCCCAAACATCAAACCTGAAAGGTTTGGATGCTTGCTCAAACAGATGATCAAAATCAGAAAAAATGAACAATTAGCTGAGCATAACAACTTGAGTATAACAATTACATATCTATAGATTCAGCAAAACAAATCAGCTTGTAAGTGGTAGTAAAAATTAATGAATTAGCTAGAACATACACTGGGATTTACCCTGACATCATCAAGAAGCTAAGCATCTACACATCTTAGTAGGTAAAATTTTCAATGTTCCACCTTTCACCTTCCTACTCTCAACCCACCAAAAGAAACAGATTAAGACACTTTACCAAATCACCACGACCTTCCAAACCCCATGGAACAATCCAAAAAACCAACCACCCCACCACCAAATACCAACCATTCACGATTCACCAACAACCCCCTCTTGAGTCCCATTCCTTCTAACCAGCGCAAAGTACCCCAAAACAGCACAAACCGCAGCCACAAAATTCCCTTCCTTCAGCAAAATCCTCACCACAACCCCGAAAATCTCCCCCGTGATCTTCCTACCCTCCACCACCAGGGTCCTCCTAGGCTTCCCAAAGAAGGCCAGCAGCACCACGACGGTAATCCACGTGACGACCACCGCAGGAACCATAACCATGAGAGCCGCCACCATGGAGAGGAGGCCAAAGACGGTGCCGAGAAGCACGGAGGCGTAGAGCGCAGGCCAGGCGGAGGTGGAGGAGCGAACTTGAAGATTGTACCAGGAAAGCGTGGATTGGAGGAAGTTCCATGAAGAAGCCAAAAGGGTTCCATAGACGAGGAGAAAAAGGCATGCCCAGGTTCTCCTTTTGCTCATGATGTTGAGAAGGAAGGTGTAGGAGGAAGATGGGTGCATAGGTGAAGATGGGGGTTCCTCTTCTTTGGCCATTCAACACCAACGAACCCAAAAACTCAATTTTGACCTTTCTAGTCTACGCAGTCACCGTGTCACACCTCACTCTCTCTGCGGTCGGATTTCAGTTTTCTACACACTAATCCTTAAAATTATGCTCCTTCCTTCGGTCGGTCTCATGTTATCATTTTGTCCCACATCGTTAGTGGATTTAATTCAAGCTTTTTGGAAGTAATTTTAGAGATAATAATAATAATAATATTTATAATATTTATACTTGTTATGGGCTTGGCCTATCTCATGTTGGTAAAGTCCAATAAATTTGTAACAGCTATGACTAATAAGACCTTGAAAAACAGGGCCATTTATGATCATGGAACGTATACAAAGAGAATATATGAGGGTTTAAGACAAAATCTTCAAGGACGATTCCAAAGTCAAGATCTTCCATTAAAAACTTAACCAAAAATTTAGGTAGGGGACATATTTTTGATGTTATTGAGTTTAGAGTGATAGTATTTTTAAAAAGAGTAATAATTATATTTGACCTCATTATACTTTTTGTCATTTTTTATTTTTTTTAATAATATTTTTTATGTGATAATAGATAATTGATGAATTATAGAATGTTAGTTTATTTGAGATGTCAAAGAAGTAAAGATAAACTTATATAACTTAAAAAAAATATATATGAATGCAAATATTAAATACATTACACATGCACTGAAATTCAATAAATACTAAATTTTGTCATAAATTTAATTGTTATGCTATATTTAGATTATAAATATTTTTTATTACATTAAATAAATATTGTATTCATTATTATATATATAGATGATATTTTTATTATGGAATATCGAGATATTTTTGTCTTTAATTGTTTAATTTATTATTAAAATATTATATTATTATAAATAAAGTTAATAATATATTATAAATCTAAGTGTAAGTTTATGTTTTATAAAGAAAGAATTTTTTTTAAGATATAATAAAAAAACTCACAAGTCTATTGCTTTAAGATTTTGCATGGGAGGTTGTACCATTCTTTTATACAAAATTTAATTCATGTCTAGTTAGTACCAAATCTCTCTTATGAATTTATTTGAAAAACCTATTATTATATAAACAAATATAAACTTTATTTATTAGTAATTACATTTATTTATTAATAAATTATTATAGTAATTGTTTAAGTGGATAATATTACAAAAAAAGTTTGTGAGTATTAAAAATATTGTAATAGTATTATTTTAATATAAAAGGTAATATACTTACAAATATACGACTCTTGGATATTAAATTGTCCTTCAAAATGTATGATATCAACGAGTTTGCTACATATAAAAAAGGATAATTTATTTTTAACTCGTGAATTTTATAAGCTTAATTGTCCATTTTTAATTTAGATTTAAAATATATTAACTAATGCATACTTGGCTTATTTAATTAATGTTCATGTATAACTTAAAAACAATTCATACAAAATAGTTGTTAGTGGTTTTCAAAAGTATGGTTGTTATCTTTAATTAGTATTCATGGATAATAGCGAAAGAGTTTGCATAAATTCCATGAAACCTATGTATTTGACTTTTTAGAATAAAATCTAGATCTATTTAATATGACAAAATCGGCTAAACTTTTATGTTGAAGGATAATTTGAGTATCAAAGTTAAGATGGTGAGCTTCCAGATTAAAGAAAAGACTTTTCTTTTCCATGTATGTTCTATTGTGAAATGTCACGTTAGTTTCAAGGGTTTAAACAAACTTTGTTTTGATTTTTTTCCTATAGCAGGAAAGCATCCATGTATGTGGCTTTGATTCGTAGAACATCAAAGTTTGAAAAATAATACGTTTTTTTTGTGTGGTTTAATATTGTTGTCCATTGCCTTTCTTATCATGAATACAAAATCAATTTAAAATATTATACAAAATCATTTGATGCAAATATGTTTTCATTTTTTTCTACTAAATTGAATTTTGAATGGCCATATTGATTTTAAAGCTTTTATTAATGTGTTACATTAATGTATAACTTTTGTATTGATGTTTAGTTTTAAACAATTGTTAGTATAACATTAAATTTCGTTGAAATATATAATGTAAGACACATATATATTAAATGTTTTTTCAATTTCAGTTAGTTAACTCTCAAGTGCTTTTGTAATAAACAACAGGTAAGGGATGCGTTTTAATTTTTATTTTTTTAATTACATTTTAATTATTTCATGTTTTTTTAATTGTTCACGCTTGAGGGTGGTCTTCCGCTTCGAGTCTCTTTTCCTCTTTTCAGTGAGCCTTTGTCTTTCAGATTCTTTAGCTTCAAACTTCTTCTTTTCTCCTTTTGAGCGTCAAATTTCTGAGTGAGCTTCTAATCCTTGCTTCTTTCATGTTCGTACAAGTTTTTTAGGGTTTACTTCTTTTGCTTCTCCTTTTTAAACATCCATTGATCTCTCTTTATTATATATGCATTGTATTATTGATATACGCATTAGGGTTTCTTCTAAGAACATGAAAAACATTGGAACCACCAACCAAAGAAATTCTATTATTCTCACAAGGAGAATCCAAAAAAACCCAACACCAACCACAAGAGAGGCGCATGAGAAAGATAAGAGAGAGCGAGGAAGAAAACAATGTATGCTTTTATTTCATAAGCCTCTTGAAACTTTTACGGTTTATATAGGTACCACTTGTAGTTTTGGGCACCACTTCACTTGTTTAGGCATCGTTTATTGTTCAGACATCGCTTGAATTTTTAGACAGTTAATAAAAGAACATCAAAACAATCTAAAATAGATTAATATGTAACAGTTTCTCATGATCGACTTGCTCGATTTGCTTCTTTTTTTTTGTTGATGAGATTTTTATGATAGAGGTTTTATATTATGCCCAGTGAGAGAATTTAGTTTTTTCAATGGAATCTCAAAATTTTAATTGTGGAGTATAAATTTATAAAGGGAAGAGTTGAGATGGTGTAATGTATTTTTTAACTCCTACTAAATATAACCCCTGCTAAAATTGTCGGAAACGCTAAATATAACCTCTATTAAGTAAAATTTTCTTTGTGGTGTAACATGTTGTTGGTAATAAGTTTTTTTTTTTCAAGTGACATGGATATTCATTCTTTTGGATTTTTTATTTCATTTTTTTTTTCTTTATCTCAAGTTTTATTATGGTATCAGGAGCCTAAGATACATTATTGGTGGCAAATCAAAATTATTTCTACTTCACTTTTGGTACTCATTCATTTCATCATATATTTAAGAAATTAAATTATTTAATTATCATCTAGGCAATCTCTTATTATGATGCATATACTTGTGAGCTCAACTGTGAATCCTTTGATTCATATGTGATTTTTCACGGAATATCATAAGATAAGCAAAAATCCAACATATTGTAGTTGGGAATAACAAGATCAAATTGTAATGTCATTACTTTAATTAACTCTTTCTTCATCAATTTTATCTCGACTAATTAGTTGTGTTCTCTCATATTAGATTTGGGAGAAACTTACTGTGTACTTTTTAAAATAGACGCATGTAAAACTGTAAAAATTACAAACAAAGTTTTATACCATGATGCTCAAACAGAAAATAATAATTTGTGAGTTTCTTCTTAGCATCAAATGCATCATTAACACACTTGGATCTTGTTGTAATAATCTTTTTCCTCGTTAGCATTTCTATGTGATTCTTTAAGGCTTATTGAAAGATTATAGTTCAATAATTTCTATTATTGAGAGCAATGCAAATATTCTTCCAATTGATGAAGTTGACGCATTATTATTCTAAAGAAATTCATCCAACACCTAAAATGTGCAATAAAACAAGGATTCTCATCTTAGAGCCATGTTGATTAACTCTAAGAATCAAAATTCAAATCTCACTACATAGATAATTGATTTTGGTGGATGTTTTTATGTCATAGGTAAATCTAAAAATTTAAATAATTAGAACCATTTGAGGCTCCGAATCAAATCTACATAAGTAAATCTTTAGATTTCACTAATTTTTTTTCTCCTTTAAATTTTTGAGTCTTGTTTACTTTAAAACAATTGTTTCATGAGCCTTTTATCACTAGGAACTTAATTAGTATCAACAAATTGTCTAAGGACATAATATCTTCTTAGAGTTTCATCCTAATCACTGTGCTATCAAATCACAAGAAAGTAGTGAATTTTTACTTCAATGATCACTAAGTCTCAATGTTTTTATACACCTCGAACTTAATAACTTTATCTATCCAACTAACGACCTACTTAATTTCTAATACTACTTTTAATAATTTTATTGTTAATTCAAATCTATATATATATATATATATATATATATATATATATTTTTTTTTTTTTTTTTTTTTTTTTTATTTTAATTTTTTTTTTTTTTTTTTTTTTAATATATTTTTTTTTTTTTTTTTTATTTTTAAGTTTTTATGTTTTTTTTTTTTTTTTGCATTGTTTTAAATTTGATTTGCATTATTTTTGGTTTCTTCAAATTT
>Ga0099824_1001280_pt1 | contig 34825 bp, 16 predicted proteins | sample SiratrowhiteBW_FD_76837 | JGI IMG/M metagenome (GOLD analysis project Ga0099824, IMG submission 76837) | Root nodule microbial communities of legume samples collected from California, USA - Siratro white BW | ecosystem: Host-associated > Plants > Roots > Nodule | place: USA: California... | reverse complement strand
TACATATCACATTTATATTATGCAGATAATTAATAAATATAATATATATATATATATATATATATCTTTCAAATATCTATAACTTATTGTATTGAATATCATGACATTAAAATTATCTTTATCTTTTAATTCTTAAAAAAATTAATCTTTATCTTTTAATTCTTAAATTATTTACTTTCCGTCTGAATGCATAAGTTTATTGTACTATTACCTTATATGACGTTGTAATAAACTTTAATATTTTTTTTTACAATTAACTTATCTTTTTAATATTTGTTTTAGGTTCGTATTATGACTTTATTTAATACATACAATGAAGATAATGGATATTTGGATGAAATCTTAATCATTACTTTATTAAAGCTAGTTGTTAAATTTATATAAACGTTTATTATATATTTGCTTTAATTAAAATATATTTACTTGATAATAAAACTCCTTGTAAACTTCCTTTTGGAGGAAAGCCTTAAGTTATAGTACATTTTAACATAATTTTTACAATATTATATGTATTTATATATTCTGTTTAGTATATTTTCAATTGTGTTGCATAATTAGTATTAGTCAGGATTTAAATTTGAGAACAATATAAGCCAACAAAAAAAAAAAAACTAACATTAATATAGTAAAAAATCCCTAGAATACAGTTGATTGTTTGTTTGTTATTCCAAGGAAATAATTAATTCTACACATGATAGGAACACCTTACTGACAACATTAATTTTGCGAAATTATTGAGGTAATAAGTATAATATACTTAAAAGTATATAAATATAATTTTGGTAGACATTATATATAGAAAATATTTTTTATATATCAATTTGTATTCTCTTAAGTTGCATTTCAAACTAATTTAGTTCATTTGAGGAATAAGTAAAATGTTACTAAATATTGCTTTTAGGAAAAGTTGAAGGTGTAGAATGTCGAAACAATTTGGTTATGTGAAAGAAGAAATCCATTTTCGTATAAAAGTTTATATAAAAATTTTAAATGCGTTTATTTGTTATTAGACGACGTCGTGGAAGGCAAAGGCAACTTCCTCTGGAGACTGAACTGTGTGGGTTCCCCGTTTGCCGTTATTCCCCAAATCTCAATCGCACCTTGACGGCGGAGATCGGATCTGCTCTGCGTCTCTCTCAGACCGAGACGAGAGAGAGTGAGGCGACGAGCTGTGAATAACCTGCCAAAGGAGAATATCCATTACACGATGGCGACGATGGATCCGTTGATGACGCCGTTGGGGCAAATGCTATTGGAGGAGATCACTCCGGTTGTGATGCTCATTTCAACTCCTTCTGTCGAAGAAGCTTCCCTCAAGAACGGCCTCTCCTTCCTCCAGATGCTAAGGCCGTTCTGCTCCTTCGACAACATCGACGGTAATCTCGCTCTCCGCATCCAATCCTTTTTAATTCATTATCCGCTCTGCCTTATCACTCCTCACCGGCATTGTACCTCATCGTGCAGTGCCTGTCAGGACTGCCAGTGACCAACCCTATCGCCTTCACAAGTTCAAATTGCGCTTGTTCTACGCTTGCGATGTGAGGAGGCCCGATTTGAAGGTAATTAACTGCTCGCGCGTTCTCTTATCAATGCCGACAATTGCGTTCTTCGATGTTTTGGATGAGCTTGCTCCATAGATTTTTTTGAATGTTCCGTGCTTTGTTTGATGTTTAGGATTTGTCATTTGGTTCTATTTGTGTATCCGCATCTTTTTACTAGGTAGCTAAAGAGCAGTTGAAACAAGTTATCACGGAGGCAGGGGAGAAAGAGTTTCCTGATTCGTGTTCTGATTTGCCGAAAATTAATCTTGAACTTTCCTCGAGTAAGTGACTTCACTGTATCTATTTTTTTATTTTATTTTTTTGTTTTGTTTTGTATGTTCATTTAACGTGCCTTCACACATGGTAAAATAATTAACTTTAATAGTTTAATTTATATGTGGATGAATGCGCAGTTATACATCGTATAGTTAATATTCATTTTGAATTGTCTGGGCTTGGAATTGAGCTGAGCTCGGGCACTGGGTTTTTCTGTTTGGTTAAACTGCGGACATGATATATATCAATAATTAAATTGAACAAAACAAGCTTGAGCTAATATCAGTGCTACAGTGCTATAATAGGCTTCACTTGGGCTGGAGTGGTGATGCCCAGGTAGTTTAGTTCTGTCATTGTCTAAGACCTGGTTTGGTTGACAAACACTTTTGTAGGTTCTGAATACCAAAATACACCATCTTGGTTTCGGTTTCTTAATAAAGAGCTTGTTCGTGTGGCTTCCTTCTCAGACCATGAAGCTTTTGACCATCCGGTGATATGTAAGATTTGGGATCTGTTAGAGCTCTTTTTCTTTTGTGTTAGAAATTTCTCTTACATAGTAATATAATAGTATCTCTACATAATTTGATGTTGAATTTTTCTTCTACTTTCTTTCTTTTGAATGTATCTTTTCAAATATATTTGTCTTTCCTCTGAATAATTTGCAGGTCTTCTAGCTGTCTCTTCTAAGGATGAACAACCTATTAACAAATTTGTTGACTTTTTTAGTACCAATAAGCTTCCTTCCCTTCTTAATGATGGTGCAATGGATCCAAAAATTTCAAAGCATTACTTGTTAGTGCATGATAATCAAGATGGTCCTGCAGACAGGTAGAAATGATTCTGCTTTTTTGAGAAGCTTTTTAAATGTGAATATACTTGGAACACACACTGGTTTCAATAATCTTTACTTCATGTCATTCTGTAAGATATATCCATGTTTTGCTGTTTGATGAAAATTGCTTGAGCCTGACATTTTCTAGAAGACCCTTAAGTTGCAACTCAACGGGCATATTTCAGGAGGGACATTGGGGAACATTCTTTGGTGTTTGTAGAGGAGTATTTATACTTCTGGAAATTTTCTTGTAATTCTTTCTTCAATATTCTTACTCTCTCCTAACCGTGAGTTATTCCTGAAAAACTGTTTTGGAAATCCAAAGCTACTACTAAAGGTTTTTTGAATGGATTCTGTTATTAATAAGATACACATGATCTTGTTACAATGTTTCAGGCTACACATTGCTCTGTTTGTTTTATTTGTGTCATGCGATGCTCTAGCACAGAATCTAGGGCACCTGTTCGTTCCCTGCAAGAGGGACAATTTTTGACCGAACAATTTTGTTTGTTTCTTGAAGAGCTGCTTCTATAACTTCTCTATTTTTTCCTTATTACAGTAACATTCTCTCTATCTTGAACACCAATACTATACTCCTTTGAGGAAGGAGGTTTGTATGGTGTGTAGACTTTATGTGAAAATAATTTGAAATTTCACTACTAGTTTCATATTGTGGGACTGAACATAACGAAAGCCATACCCCACCAGATTGTTAGTAACATAGATCAAGTAATGTCATTTGGCGCAGTTAAATACCAAGTCCTCAAAGATGTTTGTCCTGAGATTCCTTACAATAAATTCCATTGCCCTCCTTGATCTCCCTCTCCCCTTTTTCATAGGACTAAGAACCATGCAAATTATTCTATCCACTGTCGTTTTGAGTGGCCTTCTTTGTTCTTGTTCAAACTATTTTAACTGGTTTTCTTTCATTTTTCCTCAATTGGTGCAGCATTAAAGAATATATTCTTGTATACAATCATTTTGGATGTTATCCTTTTCTGTGTTACCACACATCCATCATAACATTCTCATATTTGCTACTCTTATTTTTCTTGTTCCTTTGAAGTCCAACATTTACTACTATAGAGTATAGCTAGACGCATAGCAATATGAAAAACTTGTCTTGAGCTTGATAGTTACTTCGGGATCTCAAATAATCCCGATGTCTTTTTCTATTTTAGCCATCTCGCTTGCTCCTATGTGCCTACCCAACGTTTTATTGTATTGGTCCCAAATATTTTAAGTTACAAATTTGTGATATGACATCTCCCATTTTTACTTCAAAGTCATATTCCCCTTGTCTCTTGCCAAAATTGTTAGCCATATAGTTTATCGTATTCATACTTAAGTGAAAACCCTTTGTTTTCAAAATTTGTCTCCAAAGCTCAAGTTTAAAGGTAATCAACTCCTTTGATTCCTCAATCAAAATCATGTTACGTTATCCGCAAAAAGCATGCAATTAGGGATAATCTTTTATACGTTCTTGGTAAGTAGAACCAAAACTAGATTACTTAAGGGTGATTAAACCAGGACTTAAGGATGAGCCTCAATGTAATCCTATCTCAATAAGAAAGTCTTTAGTCTCTCACCTTTTTGAGTTCTCACTCCAGTCTGGATATACTAAGCCATACATATGAACTAATTTGTCTTCCAAAGTCTCCCATAGCACTTCCCTGCACTTGAACACAAGCTTTTTTCTAGTTTAATAAAAACCATATGTAAGTCTCTTGTTTTGCTCCAGTAACTTTCTATCAACCCCCATAAAAGATAAATGCCTTCTTCTGCTGTAGACTTTCTTTGCAAAAAACCAAATTGATTCTTTGCAGTTCTTGTTTCTTCTCTTAATCTATGCTCAACCACTCCTCAAAATTTCATAGTGTGAGAGTGACCATTGAAACTGAAAGTTGTTTAAGGAAAGAGGACGAAAAATTGGCAGTTGTTTGCTGCAACTTAATGCAATCTCGGGTCTTCTCTATTCATTAATTTTCTTTGAAAAGATGTATAGTTATATGTAGTTTTAGACTTATTTGAGTTGCGTATTCTTCTTCAACAGAGCAAGTAGAATATTGACAGAAATGAGGAGTACATTTGGTACAAGCTATTGTTCGTTGCTTTGTATTAATTCTTCCTTGGATGCTCCATTCAAACATCAAGATAATCCTTGGGCTTCATACGTAAGTTTGTTTGGCGAGGACTTAGCTTCTTCTTTTCCAGAATAAAAAAATTGATTATTTAGTTCATCTTCCTTGCCTCATGCTTTTTCCTTTTTCTTGTGTTCTGGAACCCATGTTAAAAATTATATAAAATTTTGTTTCCATTGATATGAAAGCATACAATTTAGGCTGTTGTGTCCTGAATTCTGTGACAGATAACTGATTCCTCATCTACTCCCAGTCAAGATCTTGGTTGCTTTCTTAACATGGATGATATTGATGAGGTATTTGGCTTTTGCTACCAGAAAGGCTGTTAGATTCATTATATTGGATTTATGCTTACATTATACCTGCATTTTTTTCCTACCCATTTTTTTTGCCTGCGTACAGATCAAAGTTCTAATGCAAGATTTAACATCTAAGCACATCATTCCAAATATGGAGCAAAAAATTCGTATACTCAACCAACAGGTTTGTTATGTTTAACCCCTTTTTGAATTCATGGTTTTTGAATTTGTTAATCCAGACCCTACTTTAATTATTTTGACCCATATTCTGATTGTCCTTGACCTTTTTCTTTATTATTTTATTTTGTTTAGGTTTCCGCAACTCGGAAAGGGTTTAAAAACCAAATAAAAAATTTATGGTGGAGAAAAGGGAAAGAAGACAGTGCAGATTCTGTCAATGGTCCTGCGTATGTTAAATTTATTTATATCTTATGATAGAATATACACGTATGGCATGCATAATAATTCAATTTCTTGCATTTTTCTAATATGGTTTTGGTTTTCATTGTTGAAGGTATAACTTTAATTCCATTGAATCCCAGATTCGAGTTTTGGGTGATTATGCTTTCATGTTACGAGATTATGAACTTGCCTTGTCAAATTATCGCCTAATTTCCACAGATTACAAGATTGATAAAGCCTGGAAGCGCTATGCTGGTGTGCAGGTAGTTATTATTATTTTTATATTTCAATTGCAGTGGGCTTTCAGATGATGATGCATGGTTAGTAGATGTTTTCAAATTAGATTAGTTTTTTTTTTTTTTTTTTTTTCTTTTGTAGAGAAGCAGTGGAAGGATGTTGATTTGGTTTCAATTTCTTCCCTTGATAATATAGAGCTATTTGAGAAGAGTGATAATTCTATCATTTATCTTCCAACCATTTGAATTTCTATTACCCTTTTGTCACGTTCTTACTGATGGATTTATTTATTTTTAATAAAATATGAAACATTGAAACGCTGGAAATATTGTAGAAGAGATACTTTACATGGCTCATTGTTTTGTCATTTTGAATTAAAGTCAAAATAATCTGACTGACTTCAAGTAAAATTAACGTTGCATGAAGGATTTCAGATGAACTTCATGCCATTTGCATTAGTCATGCTTATTGTTAAAGATGTTCTTTGACATTGTTGTTTTATTGTAGTTCTTCGTTATTTGCATTTACCACATCATTCCCTATCTGAAGAAAAAATAAAATAATTTTAAGAAGAAACCCTTCCTTTTTGAACTGTTCCTTTTCCTAGTGTTGTAGTTCCTTAACATTGATTTTTCCGATGCATAAGCTTTATGATAGTAGAATGTTCCGAAATGCATCACTCTCTGTTTCTCTACTTTATTTTTCAGGAAATGATGGGACTTACTTACTTCATATTGGATCAATCAAGAAAGGAAGCAGAGTATTGCATGGAAAACGCTTTTAATACATATTTAGTATGTATGGTTTATTTTGGATCATGAGAAAGATTGAGTAACGTTTTTTTTTTTTTTCTTCTAAAAGGGCTCTGTTACTGGTATATACCATTCACATTCTCTATTTGATCAATTAACTTAACATGTTCAGAAGCTTGGATCCTTGGGTCAGCTAAATGCAACACGATGTGGTCTGTGGTGGATAGAAATGTTAAAGGCACGTGATCAATATAAGGAGGCAGCTAGTGTATATTTTCGTATTTGTGGTGAGGTAGTGTTTTTTTTCAGAAAATAAAAAAATTGTAATTTGTGATTATTGTTGTCCGCTGTTGACCAATTCGTTGTCTTAGGATATCCTACATTCTGCTGTGATGCTTGAACAAGCATCATACTGCTACTTGTTGTCTAAACCCTCCATGTTACGCAAATATGGATTTCATCTAGTGCTTTCTGGTGAGCAGTATAAAAAGTGTGATCAGGTACATTAGAATGTCAACAATATGCAGACACTCCCCATACCAATTTAATAATGTATTGTTTTTCCCTGCTAATTTTTTTTATCTTTGACCTTCACATGCTCAGATTAAACATGCAATTCGAACCTACCGATGTGCTCTTTCTGTTTTTAGAGGAACTACTTGGAGTTACATCAATGATCATGTTCATTTCCATATAGGACAGTAAGTTAGACTAGGTTCATTTCCATATTGTGATTTTTTTTTTTTTTTTATCAAGAAGCATGTCCGCTACATGCTTTGAACTTTCTTAATTGAGATGGTTGTTTTAGGTGGTATGCTTCTCTTGGGATGTATCACGTGGCTGTCAAGCATATGACGGAAATCTTATCCTGTAGCCACCAGTCCAAAACAACGCAGGAATTATTCCTAGGCGACTTTCTTCAAATTGTGGAGGTGCTAGTGCTTCTTTATTAATATTTTCTGAAATTTTGTTGTTTATAATTCCTAAAATAGTTCGCTTTTAACAAATATATAATTTCAGTGTTTTATGTATCTCAATGCTAGTACAGAAGCTAATTAATTTGATAGTTGTCTTAAATTTTTGTGTATACCGTAGAAAACTGGACGGACATTTGAGGTAACAAAGCTTCAATTGCCTGTAATCAACATCTCTACACTCAGGGTCATCTATGAAGATTTCCGGACGTTTGGGTCCCCTTCAGCTGTAAGTAGAATCCAATTCCATGCTTCCCCGTTGTGAGAGAAATTGCAAGAGAATTATTCATGAAAATATTTACTGTCTGGGAAAATTAAGTATCTGATTGGTTAAAGATGTTCAAAAAGTTGTTAATGAGTAGCCACTCATTGACTAATGGGCATCTTGAGTGGTTCACTTTTTATTCCAGTTTTTTACATTCTCCTTCATTTTTCAGTTTTGAGGTGAATTTTTCTTTGTTCTTTGACCTCATTGAAAAGCGTGAAACAGCTTCTCATAATGGACTTTACCCAATTGTTGGGAACTATGGATCATATAAGACTAAACTACTAGAGAATCATTCTAGTTATAATGCTGTGCCCTGGTAAATTTATTTGATTTACCATGAAGTTAGCTTAGATTTGCTTTGAACAATTTAAATAAACTACTGATTGAGCCACATATAACACCAATTTTAGCCCAAAATATTCTGTACTATGTGAACAGTAGTAACACTCTTTTGTGAGACAATCAAAGCATTCAACAGAGATTATGGCAGGCTGTGTATATAAATCCTTGCTGAGGTGATTGCTAGCAATGAGTAGAAATTATGCTTGTGGTTTGAAAAGGGACATTTAGGATTTTGTTTTTCTTGCTCTATTCAATTTTTGTTATAACCCTTATACCATGGGTTTTCATTGTTGTGCTTGTATTACTAGTTAATGGCCGTAGTTTGATGCTTGAAGTGTCACCACTCTCTGGTAACTATCATTTCAGGCTAACACTAGAGAAGGCTTGTGGCGTTCTTTGGAGGAAGAAATGCTACCATCGTTCTCTGCTGCCAAGACTAATTGGTTGGAGTTGCAATCAAAGCTTATGTTAAAAAAGCAGAGTCAAAATGTTTGTGTTGCAGGCGGTATGTGGTAGAGTTTCATCTGAGATTGATAATTGAATCCTTATATTTATTTTACTCAAATGTTTTTCCAATTCTCTCTTGACCCCTAATTATTAGAGGATAAGAACATCATTTGCTGTCTTATATTTTATGTGATATATATATTAGAGATATGATTTCATTATGTTAGAGATATATGAAGTGCACACATTATGTCCTGGTAAAATCATTATGTTAGAGATACATGATTTTATAACATTAAGCAGTTGTCTAACTATTGTGGAATTTTTAAATGGATTAAGTTATATCTCATAATGTAGCTCGGACTAGTGATCTTTTGCCCGTTTTGAAGTTGGGTTATATTTTGTTTCCTTTTCTGCTCTAATACATGTATTCTCTTTGCATCCTTGAAGCACTTATAAATTAAACATGTTTAGGAATATTTTTTTAGTAATAGTTTTTTTCCCGAACGCTCAGGAAACTAACTGAAAAATGATTTATTCTAAGCAAGTCCAATCAAATGGACATTAATTTTTTGGGGAGTCCCAATCTTAAGCCTCAGACATCCTCAGGTTTTAATCTATTATGACGTAATCGATTATTAGTTGTTAACAATCCTGTGGTCCGCATTAGACCATCAGGAGTGAAACAAGGGCATCTGTTTTGTAAATTGTAATATTTTAAATATTGGCAATTTAAGTAGTTGAAATAATACCCAGTGCTTTTGGCATGTACACTTTGTAATTATGTGTTAAACCTTGAAATAATTCCCATATTTCATTATCCTACAAGTATTGTAGAAGATAGGATGCATTTAAGCAGGTCCATCGATTCCATTAGTTTTGGGAATTGAATTGAACTGTCAGTTTATGAAGTGACTGATTTTTACTTGAAATTAATTTGAAAATTTGATGAGGTGGGATTTTCTTGTGTAAAATCCTGCTGACATTAGTGTAAAATATAAAAGTATGAAGAGTAGATTTTTTAAAAACTGGATATCTGTTTTTATGACTTTCCCCTCCTTGATGTATTATTGGTGCATTTTTTTATTTTTTTGAACCCATTTGCAGAAGCTGTGAAGGTGACAATTGAATTTAAAAATCCTCTGCAAATCTCAATTCCCATATCTAGTGTTACACTCGTATGCAAGTATTCTGCCAGTACTGATGAAGTTATATCAAGTAAGCTATGAATGCCTGTTTATATCTTCTACCGTTTTTTTATTAATTTCTTCATTTTTTAGTAATACTCTCTTATGGGTACTACAGATGAAAATGAGTCAAGTATGGAGAAAGATGATAAGGTTGACCACTTTAGAAATATGAGCTCTGACAATTCCTCATTTATGGTATCTGAGGTTGATTTCTTACTAGGAGGTGGTGAAACGACCATGGTGAGTTTGTTTTGTTTCAGACACAAATTACAGTATGAGAGATCTTCTCTTTTTGACTAAAAGTATGCAAATTGTGTTGCATTGAGGAAAATCGAGAAATTTATTTTCCATCTTAATTTTGTGCATATCTCCAATTAACTTGAAGCTTAAGTAGAATGGTACTAGACTTCTGTAGTGGAAGACGAAAATAAATGTTCCTTTTGGCAAGGTGAAAATGAAGCTCTCAGATGATGTATATCTTTTTTGTTCAGATTGTCTACCTTAAGAATACAGCTCATTAAAATATTAATTAGAAAGAGAAAAAATGATGTTCTGTTTTTTTTTCTTTTATTGTAAAATTTGAGTTTAAAATTTAGGTTGAATGGATTAAAAGCAGGTAATCCTATTTGTAGTGATTATCTAATGGTATGTTAATTTGTGACTTTTAAAACCGATTATTTTATAGAAGTTGTGTGAGAAATGAAAAGAAAAGAAGTATGAGAATAGAAAAGCCCTTGAAAATGTATGCGTACTGCCACAAAACCACAAGTGGCATCCTGCAGAAAGTTCTATCATTATTTTTCTGTCTCCAAACCTTCAAAACCTATCTTGAGAAATTGCTCCAGGTTGGAAAGACACCCATAATACTCCAAAAACGTCAAACAGATTATTCTCTTAGAAAGTAGCTACCTGACAATGCTCATAAGAGAATGTCACGTTTTTTCCTATTTTGCTCTTGTTAGGCCAAAAGTAATTAAGGTGCATGTAATAAAAATGAATTGGGTACAATTTAGGGGTTTGCTATCAAGAGCAATAGGAAAAGGATCTTCACTGTGTAACTAAGTGCTGAGCTTGCAGTAGGGAGGGTAGAGAAAACGTGATTTGGTTGTATTCGGTATTAGGGTAGGGAGCGAGATTGGAGAGGCTAGTCTGGGACTTTTGGGAGAGACCCAGGACATGCTTTTTCCATTGAATTTCCTTTTTCATCAGTCTTCAACATTCAGGCACTGTATGGTCTACTTCAGCAATAATACCATGAAATTACTGTGAATTTCCATCTCCTTTTCTGCCATATGTTGGTAGCTATCTTTTTACACATTTGTTATGTGTATATTCTATTTTAAAGTTATCATTTTTGCAAAATTAGCATTGTGTGGTACTTTTGTTTTCCAGATTGAACTATCAGTTACTCCCAGGGAAGAGGGCACTCTTGAAATCATTGGTGTTAGGTGGAAACTGTCGGGAACAATCTTGGGCTTTTACAACTTTGAGTTGGGTCAACCAAAGAAGAATATTTTGAAAGGAAGGAAAACAAAGCAGCTGCCAAATGAGAAATTTAAATTTATGGTGATTAAGGTGCATGCTTTTATCCTTCAATTTCTCACTATAGTCTTTTTTCCACATGAATCTTGTAATCTCTATGTTTGAACTAAAACAGCTTTTTCTTTTCCAAAATCCCAGAGCATACCCAAGCTTCAGGGTTCCATCCACCCTTTACCTGGAAAGGCATATGCTGGAGATTTACGTCAACTTGTTTTGGAATTGAGGAATCCATCGGAGTTTCCTGTTAAGGTACCGTTTTTGGAGTTAACTTGCTCTAAGAAAACTTCTTAAACAATTTCAATAATAATTTTCCTTATGGTTGTCAAGCTGCTTAATGAGTGTGATGTACTTTTAATGAGAATATTGAACAGATAAGTATGCTTAAATGATGCATAAATTATATAGAAGAATAAGTACGGTGCATGAACAATATTACAAAGTAAAAAGGATGATTCAAGCCCTATTATTAAATTCTTCTTTCCTTTGTGTCTTTTCTTGAAGTTCATTAACTTTCCTTTTCTCTTTTCAGACCTGTTTTCTCATTTCTTTTATTTTGCTTTCTGTTTAATACATGTTGGTCAATATGATCTCAATACCTAACAAGGGTCTCCCTGATGGGTAATCTGTTGTTTCTCTCTTGCAAAATTGAGTGTAGAACTCTTTAGTATTTTTCAGCTGCTAATCAGTTAGTTCAACATTAAATGGAAACAATAATCAATTGGCAACTTAGTCCTAATCACTTAGACTGACTTATCTGGTCTCAAAAAATGGTTTAATGAATCTAATCATTTTCTATCCAGCTTTAATTGATTATGAAGCTTATGCAATTAACCTCATCAATTAGCGACTTGGATCTGGTCAGTAAGGAATCTCCTGGAGGCCACATTTTGTTGTTTTGCATAACATCATTGATTAAGATTTCTTGTTTCGAGGGATTCAAAACCAAAATTTTTTCTCTGATATTCATACCTTACTTCAATGATTTAAACTATCTTTTAAGATTGGTTAGCCTCATTCTATCAACATACTCAAGATTTTTTAGAATGTTAAAGGAAGAAAGAAACCTCAGTTTTTACTTTGTCCTCTCAGCATTGTTTGAACATCCATAAGAGAGGTTTTTGTATACCCAATATGGGATCTGCATGCACGATCCTTAAAAGCTATTGTTTTAAATGTTTTTGGGTTCCCATAATTATAACCACTCTATTTTGGTTCCTTATTGATTTTCAAATTTTTGTTATGGTCTATCATTATTTGTTAAGAATTAGCTCAGTCAAATTCATTGCATAGCATCTACCACAAATAGAGAACGACAATAGAGAAACCCACAAAATATTGACGGTACAAGGTAAATAGTAAGAGGAAGAACAATAAAGAATCACAGACAAAAATTAACGTGATTCAATTGAAGTGAAAACAAATTTCAATTTACTTCCACAGGAGAATTCACTAAACTCAGGGATTACAATTTCACAATTTCTCTCACTGCAAACCCTCACTCTAGTACAACTCAAATGTTACCTTCTACAGAAGATACAATGGTCCTATTTATACATCAATACCTTCATAAATAACACACGTGAAACCTTACTGAATTGGAAAGTCCTTAGATGGTTTCACCAGACGGTCTATGGTCTCACTAGAAGCTAAGAGACTAGATGATCTAGTGAGACTATCTACCAAATATGATAGAATCTACATATCAAACACTGGACGGTCTAGCATGGTTAATCGGTTTAGTATCATTTAGACAAGATTTCACTGAGTCAATCTTCACATTATTAAAGGTGGAGGTGATGATGTTACAATGGTGTGACATTTCATTTACAGTTAGGTATTTTAAAATAATGGGCGAGCAGAACTTGAAAAACACACAATAAGGGACCCAAACCAAAAAAATATTATATTCAAAGGACTATAAATATATTTAAGCCAATATTTATATAGAAATTACTTCTAAATTGTGTGTGTGTATATAATATGCTAATGAGAGAAAAGTATTTAACTAAAAGAGCATTTTTTATATTGAAAACACAAACCATTCAATACCTGCTATTATATAAGGATATTGAAAGTCTTATATTAAGATGTTTTAAATGTTCTTTTACTATCCTTATTAGCATGATCTTGTATTGGGTTGAGCTTCAGATTTTTCTTTCTTCCTCCTTTTTCTTTAGCAATGTTTTTTCCTTTATACATTTTCTCATTTGTGGTTTTGGCAGAATCTGAAGATGAAGATAAGTCATCCTAGGTTCCTTATAATTGGGGAGCAGGAAAATGTGATGTCAGAGTTTCCTGCGTGTTTAAGAAAGAAGACAGATTCAGTACAAAGTGATGTGCATGCTAATCCTAATATCACGTCTGACACAGTTTTTTTGTTTCCAGAGGTCAGTATTATCATTTCTTTCAAATTTGGCTCCTGTTAACTTCTTGATCACATGATTTACACTTCGTTTCAGGGTACATCAGTTCAAGGTGAAACACCCTTCTTGTGGCCTCTTTGGTTTAGGGCTGCTGTTCCAGGTGATATATCACTTTGCATGAGCATATATTATGAGATGGGAGATGTATCATGTATCATCAAGTATCGCACTCTTCGCTTGCATTACAATGTGCAGGTTAGTATAATGAATACTGAAGGAAACTTTTGGGCTTCACTGGTTTTATTTTCTTTATATTGTAACCTGGCTTTTATTGTTTGGTGGCCAGGAAAAAAATTGAATGATTGTTTTTATGATTTTTTGCTTCGTTATGAATTCAAAAGAAAAAATAAAAAATCAGTTAAATGGCTCTTTTCGTATCTGCATGGCATAGATCTCGTTAATTATCAAGTACCAAATTTTGGTGGTTGCAGGTATTACCATCATTGGATGTCTCATTTCAAATCTGTCCTTTCCGATCAAGCTTAGAAGAATTTCTTGTTCGATTGGATGTTGTTAATAAGACTAGTTCAGAAAGTTTCCAACTTTGTCAGTTGTCATCAGTTGGTCACCAATGGGAAATCTCATTAGTTCAATCTCCGGATAGTATTTTTCCTTCACAATCATTGATGGCTGGTCAAACAATATCATGTTTCTTTACACTAAAGGTTTGTTTGAAGTGATTTATGTGTGAAATCTTTTATTCAATTTTAGTATTGGAACCTAATATGAATCTCTCAATCCAGCATAAAAGCTAAATTTTTCACTTCTACTTAAACATGCTTTTAGGTCCAAACTTGACTTTAACTTCATGCAACCAAACATTTTTTATAAAACCGTGTTTATATTTCTAACCCCCCAATATTTTATTAGTATTATTCTATTATGTATCCTCTGGTTACGTCTTTGTACAAAATGTCGTTACTAGTTGAAATCTGTATTCTTGTGTATGTGATTATTACAGTTGCTGAATAAGGTTATTCTTTGCCCTCAGAAATCGAGGAGGCTTCCGACATTTGGGGACGACATGTCTACATTGCCCGTCAGAAGTAATGCAATATTGGTACCCCAAAGCATTGAAGATATAGTCTATGATATAAACAGTGAACCTTTGGTCAATTTCCACCGTTATGAAAGATTGCAGCAGGAAGTTTCATACAAGGTAGATGTTTATTTTGTTTCTACGCAAGTCCAACCAAAGAGTATCTTTTTAGTAATTTGAATTCCATATCATTTAGGGTATGCTTGATTGTGCAGGTGAAAGTCGGAATGATGGCATAAAAATAATTTTTAACCAAGACTTACAATGTATGTTATTATATTTTTTTATACCCTTTCTAGGGTACTAAGCCAGAGTAAAGTGATAAGCTCATACACTTTTTCCATTACCATATTCTCTTACATAACATACACCTTAAAAATGATTTTCCTTGCCCATAAATTTACATTGGGATATATTTATCTTCTTCCATTCTAAGCCCATATGGTTGCTTCAATGATACTGGCATATCTGATATGCAAAAGGATTGGTTCATGCTACTGCACTCGTAGTTTCTTTGCTTCCTTACCCTTTTTTGTTTTAATTATTTTTCAGTCCATACTTGTTTTGTCATCCTATTTGATCACAGTCGAGGCTTTAACTTTCAAGAATGACTAACCACCAAGTATCAAAATTTCAATTAGCTATGAGAATCTTTTTATCTATTTTTTATATTTTACTAGATTTCACTTTTTATTTTGTTCGTTAACTAACTAGGAAGATATACAAGATATTTCAAATATAAGTTTTTTTTATTATTTCTCTTTGACTGCAACAGGCATATGTTTTAGGAATTTGAAAGTTCGAAGGACAAATTTGTTCGCCAGTGTCATAGGACATTTACTATTGACTGTTACAGAAGTCTTGACACTATTTGTTGTTTTTCTCTCCTTTTATTGATACGAGCTTCATCTGTTTGTACGGTCAGGGTGACTTAAATACTGTTGATTTTGTATTAATCTCTCGGCCATTCAAGAGTAGCGACGATCCTGATTTCTCCAATCCTTCGTCTGTAATGTCCCATCACGCGTGCCACTTCAGGTATGTTTCTAATTTTGACTTATAATAAATTTTAAATATCCATGTGTATGTTATTTACGAGTCTTTTGGTGGCATTATCTTAATACGTTTCTGTCTTCTGCTAGTACTGCTAGCACGGGCCCTATTTCGTGGCTAGTGGATGGACCTCAAACCATGCATCATGACTTCTCTGCATCGTTCTGTGAAATAAGTATGAAGATGCATATTCACAATTCATCTGGTGCCACTGCTTTTGTACGCATTGACACCTTAGATTCAGCTGGTAATGGTGGACATATGAACAGTGTAAATGTGGTTCAATCTGCAACTACTGATAACCAAGCAGGATGGCACGATATCACCCCAGTGAATGAACTCAAAGTCACATCAAATGCTCTTGAAACCCAACCAGGAAAGGCACTATCATTGGAAAGTGCCTCCTCATTTATTTGGTCTGGATCAAGCTCAACCCACCTCCACATTGAGGCTATGACCTCGGTAGAAATTCCTCTTCAGATCTGTGTATTCTCTCCTGGGACATATGACCTGTCAAATTATGTTTTGAATTGGAAACTTCCATCCAATGAACAGGGAGATAGTGATGAAAAGAGGCAACATTCAGGCCAGTGCCAAGGGTATAAATACTATCTTACCGTGCTCCAGTCCACTTGAGAAGTTTGTAAATGTTTTGCCGTTTGTTTATCTCGTGCTAGAATTTAGATGAGTTGTTGCCGGGGGCTGTATATATTATATACGTTTCCATGTATTGTTAAAATGTCGTTAGGAACTAGGAGCAGTGTAAAAGTCCGGTGGATAAAGTGGTGAACTCAACTTTTTTTTTCCGAACAATAACGACGATGGCGACATACAATTCATCGAACAGGCTGGATGGCGTATTTGGACTGGCCAAGTTTGGGAAAGAAAGTTATATAAGTACTTTTACGAAGACAATCTTAATTTTTTGCATGCCGGTTATGTTGGGATGGATAGAATTGCAGAGTGGACACAGCACAGCTAATCAAGTGAGAGTTTTTCATCCCTTAACTTACCCCTGTAGGCGGGGTACACGCATCACCAGCGCAAGAATTGGCTGCACTTTCACCAAATGTTTTAAGCGTACTTCAACCAGGATAGGAACAATTCTTCTTTCTAATTTTTTTACATATGGTACAAGCAGTTCAGATTCCTTAGTTTTAGTTTTGCAAAGTTGTAAGACTTGAAGCTTTTACTAAACTGTAAAAAAATTATTTTCATATTAGAGGATATGCCATTTTATCGTTATAGTAACTTGATTTATTTCATTCAGCATTAACACAAGTTTCGGACCGCATTAGCTTTAAGCCGAACTCAGTTAATGAGGTTAATTGCATTGCTCATGAATTTGAATGAGAAGTAGGTTTGCCTTATTGGAGGTGAAAAAGAAAATGGTTACTGATTTGCGAAAGATAGTCACTACTATATCATCGTCATCATTTAAATTATAACAGATCACCCGTCTGCTATAATAATGACATGTTAACGCAATACCAAAAAATTTGAAATGACATTGTTTCTTAACAAATTTTGACAAAAAGAGGTTTTGATGTTTTAATTATAATTGTTTGACACATCAATGCATTGTTATATATTTAATGAATTGGTGTAATGTGTGAAAATTAAGAAATACGATAAGTTGTATGATAAAGCTCACAAAAAATGATATATAGTAAAATGTGAATTTAAGTTAGAGGAAAAAATTATAATAAAATGCACATTTTTAAAATGAACATTTTTAGAATATTGAACGATTATAATATTAATTGAAATAACTGAATGTTTCATATATTTTTTTACATAATTCACATTATACGAGCCCGAGCCCTTTTTACGGGACATAAAAGAAGGGGAAACACAGATAAAAAGTATGTGAAAGCTAACATGATATATTGGACTTTAATATTTTTAATTAAAAATAGTAATACGTTATATGTGATGGGTGATTTATTATAGCAAAAAACAATTTAAATATTAATAAATGTATAGGGAGGATATTACTAATTTACTATTTGGCATTTCTTTTCCTAATTATGTTATTTGTTGACAAGAAGAGATGACATGAAAGATTAAACAATCATAATGAATTCAAATTATTTATATTTGACAAATATCAGCAATACATTAGTATGTTTTAATATGTAGTTTTATCACTAGATTGCATTTATATAAAATTCACAATGAAAATAGAAAATAAGACTTACTTCATTGCGATTCACTACAATCAGTCACAAATGTACTTAGAAATGTTGTATATAAAAGAAAAAATGTGTTTTTTCAGTAAAATTACTAAATTTGATTTTTTTTTTCATTTTAACTTTTATTATTGTTATTTAATGGCATGACCGGTAATCTTTAAGGTAATGTGTTTGATGCATGGGAGTTTATCCTTTACCATTCTTTGCTTCAGTGAGGTGAAGTGGGAGAGAAAAATTCTCCAGTGGGGTTTTTTTTTTTTTTTTTTCTTCAAACGAAATAAAATAAATGTGGTTTAAACTCACCATAATTTCATAATTTGATCAAGTTTTTTTTTTCATATTAGAAGTTATTTAATGATCTATTTGAAAAAAATTCCATAATAAATAAATAATAAACATAAAATAAAATGATATTATAATAAAATATATTCCTTTTATCTCTTTTATTTTAAACTACTTTTATTTTTATTTCCTTCATATCTATTTTTTCCAATTCTTCATTTTCTATTGTATTTCAAACAAAATATTAATATATTTTATTCACATGACATTTAAAAAATATCAATTAAATGTTTTCACTTTCAACTATACCATCCAAACAAATCATGTGTATGCCTATTCATGTCATGTAAAAAATATCCTTTAATTTGGTACAGACACCTGATTTTTAAGGTTCTCTTTGGATAAGATAAAATAGAGGAAAAATAGTTAAGAAAGAAAAAAACAACAGAAATAGATAAAATTAAGTAAAAGTATGTGTGATTTTGGATGAATAAAATATCGTAAAGAAATAAGTAAAAAAAGACTGTTTCACTTGCTTAATAAATAAAAAAAAAAGAGTGAAAAGAAAAAATAATGTTAATAATATTGTCATAATAATTAAAAAAATATTTTAGCATAAAATTATTTATTACTTTTACTCTATTATTTTGGTGCTCTTCTTTGTACTGCATCCCCTTTAATTTGCTCTTCACTTCAAATTATTTCCCAAATAAATAAATAAATAAATAAAATAGTGTAAATGATTACAAATTATTTTTAAAATCCACCGTATTAATTTAAGAAAATAAATAAATGGTTAAAACAAATTTAACCATATGAAATTGAATTAAAACACACTAAGTTTAAACGAAATTGTTGGTGCATTTGGATTTACATTTTTTTTTCTCTCAAAGTAACTTTTGAATTTAAAAGTTATCATTATCACAATATTGATTTTTTTACTCCACTGACACACTTTTGTTTTTTTTTTAATAAATCTCCTTTTTAGTTTTTAATTCTTGAAATATATTTTTTTTGCACTGAACCAATTACTTAACAATTATAATTATTAGTGAATTTTTTACTTATAACAATTTCGATGATTAGTTTATTTAAAATTAAAATAAATAAATAATAAAAATAATTGAATTAAATTTTTAGAAGAATAATATAAACAAAATAAAATAAAATATTTTATAGATATTTCGAACTAATTAATTATTATGGGAAATAAATGATAAATTATTTTATTTTATATTTTTATAATAATTTAAATTGGGTATAATAAATTATAATAATTTTGTAACTGTATTTTATATTAAAATTGAAATTGAAAGAATAAAATTATAATAAATTATAAAATTTTTATTTGAATTAAAGTTTATATTTTTTTGTTTATTAAAAAATATCTAAACAGTTAATAGCAACAAAAATAAAATTAATAGTAAAAATCAAATAAAATTGTTGGGTGTAACTTCTTTATTCATTTTACAGGATAAAATATCTTTCCTAAAATATGTAAAGTTTAAATTTGATTATGCATAAAACCAACGCTATATCTTTAATCAAAAATTAAATTTTATCTATGTCCAAAATTAAATTCTATGTTTATTAAATATCAAATTTTATCTTTATTAAAAATCAATTTTATCTTCATCAAAAATCAAATTATAACTTTATCAAAAATCATTTTTTTTATCAAAAATTAAATTTTATCTATATTAAATTTTAACACTATCAAAAATCAATTTCTATCTTTATCTATCAAATTTTATCTTTATCAAAATTTTATTATTAATAAAAAATCAATTTCAATTTTAATATAAAAATACACTTACAAAATTATTATAATTTATTCTACCAAATTTAATTTATTATAAAAATAAAATAAAATAATTTATCATTTAATTTTCTTATTATAATTATTTTTTCATTTTTTTATTTATATTATTTTTTAAAATTTTATTTTAATATTTTTATATTTTTTTTAATTAACTGTCATAAAGAAAAAAAAATAACACGTCAAAATTTACTAAAAACTACAGTAACTAGTATAGTAAAGTGTAATATTTGCTTCCAGTGTATAGAAAAAGGTGAAATGTGAGTATAGTCTAGTTTAATATTTGCTTCAAGTGTATAAAAGGTTAAATGTGAAGATTTCAATTTTTTTTTTTCTCCATAATCTATTATTATGATACCTTCAAAATTTGTGAAAATCAATCAGATTAAATCTGTTATTATTTTAAACCAAAAAAATAAAAAATAAAAACTGAAATTATCTGCTATCTATTTGATCTAATATAATCCAGTTTTAACCAACTCACTATTTCCTTTATCTTCTTCTTAATCTTCACTCCCTTCTTATTATATTAACTCTCTCTTTCTCAATTTGCTTTCTATCATAAACTTTCCTTTAAAGTGAAATCGGAAAACAACAGCAACTTTTACGTGAAACAATAATGCAGGACTTGTTGTCCACCACCTCCTCCTGCCGTAGCTACCGGTTTCCGCCATCGGATCACAGTGTTATCGAGATGGCCGGCGGCGACGGCGACGACGAAGCAACTAGCCTTGCCAAGTACTTTGACAACGTGGAAGCAATAACGAAAGAGCTGAACAAGGTGGAGCGGTTGAAGCAGAGTCTGAAGAGGTCTCACGAACAAGGCAAGACCCTTCACAATGGTAAAGCCGTCAAGGACCTTCGCTTCGCCATGGAAGCCGACGTGGCACTCACTCTCGAGACGGCCAAGCTCGTCAGGTTTCAGTTGGAGGCGCTCGACAGCGCCAACGCCGATCACCGCAGCCTTCCCGGTCGTGGACCGGGTTCGTCCTCCGACCGGTCCCGAACCGCCGCGGTGATCTCCCTGAGGAAGAAGCTGAAGGACTCCTTGGACGGCTTCAATGAACTGCGTCACCAGATAAACGAGGAGCACCGTGAGACCGTTCAACGCCAATATTTCACCATCACCGGCAAGAATCCCGATGACAGAACCCTCGAGCTCTTGATCTCTTCCGGTAACACAAACCATTCTACCACATCTAATACTCTCCTTGACATTGTTTTTAACCTTTCTTATAACAAGTAGTTGTTATACATAAGATTTTTTGTGATTGAGAAACCCTAGGTTATTATATATTAGTGTTTGTTCTATTGAATAGATAATAAAATTAATTCCTTTTCGTTTGAATTATAAACTGTTCTAAGTTCTTTCAAATATTTACCCAAATACTTTTGAGTCTAAAATGCAGAAGTTGTAGAAGTAGCCGATTCTAAAAAAGCATTAACTTTGGTTCTCTTTATCTGCATGATGTATAATCCACTTACAAATCAGCTTTAATGTGACTTTCTTAAATAGATATTTACAAAAATAATTCTTGGAGTAACAATTCATATTTCATGAATTTTTGGTGTAGGTGAGAGTGAAAACTTACTACAAAAAGTGATTGAAGAACAGGGTAGGAGAAAAATTGAGGATACTATCAATGAAATAAAAGAGAGGCATGATGAGGTGAAAGAGTTGGAGAAGAATCTGAAGGAGTTGCATCAGGTGTTCCTTGACATGAAAGTGGTGGTTGAATCTCAAGGTGAACAATTGGATGATATAGAGAACCAAGTGGCAAGAGCAAACTCCTTCGTTGTGCATGGAAATCAGAATCTGGAAACTGCATGGAAGGAAAAGAAAAAGCACAGCAAATGGGGTTACTGTGCTGCTATCCTTCTTGTAGCCATTGTACTGTTTGTGGTGCTATTTTTCGTAAGACCATGGAAGAACTAACACCAGTGGGGTTAACCAGTAGCCACTAACCACAATTAGTTATTCTCTCCTCTTCCTACAGCAACTTAACCTAATTACCATTCTCATTGGTTTCATTCATCTTCAACTTTTTGTGTTTTGGGATGAATATCATGTTACTAGGTAGGGTGATTAACACATGTTTTTCAACATTATTTGGAAGGAAGTGACCAAAGGTTAGATGCTATAATTCTACATCTGCTGCAATCTGGGAGGGGAAAGGTTGTTGCTTCTGTAACTTCTGTGGGAGTAGATTTAGGAATTTTATTTTACCAGTCATATTTTTTTTTTCTTTTAGAAGTTTTTTTAGATAGTTAGGTGGTAATTTTACATAGTCAATGTATGGTTCTTTTTTCTTTTTCTAAATGGACTACAAAAATTATAATATTAAATTTAGTTTTTCACTTTACATGAGATGAACTATAACATATGATTCTAAACACAGCACTTAAGTTAAAATACTATTTCTTCCTAAACTTAATTAATATGACATTATCTTTATTAAATGTTTTTCTATGATAAATAACCTATTTAAACTTTTATACAATGAAATTTTGAGTAAGTGTACCTAAAACCCTTAAGTTTTTTTTCTTAAAAAAAAAAACTTGTATATTTGAAAAGGATTTAGTAAACTAAATTTGAAATTAATTAAAAAACTTGTGCATATATTTAAAAAAAATATGATTAAACAAATAGAATTATGGACTTGATTTTTTTTCCTTCTACCAAACACTTCAAAGGAAGCAAAATTATGTTGCATAATTACAAGATCGCTTAGTTTCAACTGTGAATCTGATTAGAGAAGGCAGAATTCACATATTCTAATTCACTAATGAACATCATAGTTCGGCCACGGTAGGAAGGAATGCGACCGAAAGAAAGGACATTGCATTCTGCAGATTTTTAAATTTGCACCCCCCTTAAGAGTATAAAATGACAGACCTGTCCCTAGAAAATTACAGTAAATATTTTTGCAGAATTTTATTTAAAATGTATAATAAAAATGTATTAATATGTTATAGATTATAATTCGATAATAAATTCTAAAATATATATTATAAAAATTTATTTTCAGATGAAAAATGTATTTCAGTATATAATTTAAAATATATTTTCGGATTCATAAATGCATGTCAAAATATGTAATTCAGAATGAATTCTAAAATGTATATTCTTTTATCTTGGGAATATATTTTGAAATATGCATTCCATAATATATTAGTGTATTATGAATTATACATTTCAGAATGTATTTTAATCTAAAAATATATTCAAAAATACAAAATGTAATTTATAAATAATAAAATTAGAATTTCAATTTTTATAAAAATACAACATATTGATATGGGTGCAGAATGCAATAGCTCCAACAGAATGATGAACTTGACAATGTTTCTTGTTCTCATTCTCTCTGAAAAATGATATTGCCTGTGACAAACCCATTAAATATGTCTGTTTGGATGTTTTGAAGTTAATCAGTTGTATCATTCAAATAAACTTATTTCTAACAAGGAAATCATGTAATTTTATACTTGACGGAATTTCGATTCATTCACATATTATAATTTAATAATTCACTTTTTTATATATGTATTTTTGTTATATAGTACAACTTTAGACTGTTATTAGCTTTTCGTGGCATTTTACAATTTTAAAAAATTGAAATTATTATTATTATAAATATATTTTTATTATTTTAAAAATTCAATTTTATATTGAACCATATTTCGTTTTGAACTATAATATTTTCTATTATTTTAAAACTAAAATTAAATTATATAAATTATTTTTACTTTTAGTATACTTTTATTTTAAATTCAAATAGAATCTTATTTTATTGTAAATTAACAAATCCTATTAGATTTAAGATACCAATGTTATAGTTACATTATTATTTTAGAACTAAAACTAAATTGAATATTTTATATTTTTTAATTTAGTTTATAAAAAATACCTCCGTCTAAAGCATAATTTCCAATTTTTTGACATTTTTTTATATATTTTTTAATTATCCCATGTATTAATTATTTTTAACCAAGATATAAATTATTTATTTCTTATTTTAATGAATATTAGGAAATTGAAGATGTTAATTTTAAGAATTAAAACTTCACTGATGGTATTCTCTTTTCCATATATTAATTTTAAGGGTAATTTAGGCTTCTCATTCATACGATTTTGGTTGTTTCACTTTAGACTTCTATAACGTTTAAGATTGCTGAAAACTTACTATAGTGTTATTTTATTAAAGTGAATGATTATGGATTGTCATATTTAATTATGTTATCAATTATATATGCTTATTTCTTTATTTTTAATTCTTATAAATATATCACTTTTTATTTTATTTTATTTTAAATATTATTATGTACCGATGTAATTCTGTTAATAGCATCATTATTTATTGGTTTAACAGAACACTCCTACCTGAGCTGGGATGATATCATAATTCCATCACTACAATCATACACCATTTTAGGCATTATTTTATCTTTACGTAGCAAAAATATTAATAAAACTAATGAAAATAACAAAACAAAACAAAAATAATTCAAAAGCGAGATCATTAATGAACTGACACAAATATTTAATCCATAACTTTTATCCTAAGAATTCCTGGTTTGGTAATTATCAGTTAAAATTTTACGGTAGATAACTCTTGTCATCATTCTCATACAAACTATAACATCCCAGATTTACTCTAAATTTTGCCATTACCATTACACATAATGTCAGATTAATCCATTTGTAAGTTATTTCAGCTTTAATTACAATTCCTTTTTAATGAAGCAAGAAAATACCGAAATTTCTATGATGTGAATATCTACCTGCTGCTTTGTGTCCTAGGGCTAATTTGGCACGTGGAATTAGTTTAGTTATCATATAAGCTAAAATAGGGTGAGACCAATTAATCACTCTGTTATGTTTATTCGTACTCCTCATTTCCTTTTTCTTCTTCATTTCTTCATTTAATTTTTCAATTTTATTCTTCAGATTAAAAAAAAAATTAAACAAATATCACCAATATAAAAAAGTAAACTTCTTCTTACTTTGTTTTACTTTTAATATTTTCTTATTTTGTTTTCCCAAACAAAAGTTAAAACCATCGAACTTTTCTTCCTTTTTTCATATGAAATACTCCAAAAATGATAAAAAGATGTTTTGTTTTTATTTTATAAAACAAAAGTACGTGGAATAATAATTTAAGAAATAGAAGTTTTTTTTTTCATAAATTGTATATAAAATGACCGCTATGTTTAACGAATACATTGAAAAAAAATGGATAGAAAAATATTTATAAGAACATTAAAATTAAGTTGATGACTAAAAGAATTGCTTTTTCATTTAAATAAAATGAAAAGTTAAGAATTAGACAATATTATAATTTTTCATATTTGGTGAGAATTTTTTTATAAAAATATTCATAGAAATTTAAACAATACTAAAAAATATACATAGATTTATTTTTTTTTATGAATTTTTATACAAAATAAAAAGAATAGACAAGAAGGAAGATAGAGGATAATTATTTTTAATTTTACTTTATATGAAGGTTCATCTAATTTTAGAAGTAGCTCTCGATGTAGCATAACATTTAGAAAATAGATTCATAGCGATTTTCATTACGAGTGCACAGTAACAACGATAAAATTAAAATCTAGAATTTTGTACAAACTACTCAAAATTCTCTCACTACACGTTTAAACTAACGAAAATGACTTAAAAATAATATAAGATTACGTATGGATAAGAAAAACAAATACATACTTTAGGTTATGTAATTTGAAGGTGAAGTTTTCACCTTTTATAACATTCAAAGTTTCATAATTTTTCCGGTTTAATTTTCAAAAAGAGTTCAATGATTGTCCACTGTTAAAAGAAATTATACTCAATCTATAAATAATAATAACTTTTATGACTTTTAATATAATTATTGTAAAATTCAACAATTTTATTATGGTATAGAAATAGATATTTGTGTTTAGTAAATAAAAATAAATATCTGTTTTTTTTTTTAAGTTTACACTTGATGCATGAAAATTTTAAATGATTTTAATTTTTTTAAAATGAAAAAATAAGGTAAATTTAGAAAATAAAATAAAATAAAAAACAGAGTGAATGAGCACATGTGTAACGAAATGAAATAACTCCACCAGCTAATAACAACACAGTTCTGTTATACCACCAGTTTTTATGGTTAATTTAAAGATCTAAAAGGGATAAGATTTTATAAAAAAAAGTATTTATTATACAATAGAAATACAAAAGTGTAATAAATATTTTTTTATTAATAAAACTAATTTATTCTCTAGTTAGTCAAAATCAATATCACAGAGCCGATGTTAATAGTTATAATATATATTTATCATGATTTTGTTTGGTATAATATTGTATTGTACAAGTCTATTCATTAAATAAATTAATCAATCTTTGATTGACACGATTATTCTTGATTAGGTTTTGATTATCCAATTCCTTAGGACAAATTAAAGACGTAAATCTATTTAAAGTTGGAACATTCCCAATATATGCAGTGGTGAGTTTTCTATCGTTATTGTGAGAGTCATTTTATACGTAAAGCTCAAACTTAAAATCCAAAATCAGACATGTACAATTAAAATCCAAAATCAGACATGTACAATTAAATCAACCACACGTATTAGTTGACACACACACACACAGCCTATGTAATCATTTTTAATCACAAATTTAATAAATTTTAGTGATTTAGTTAATAATTAATTTAAATATTTTAAATATAAATATATTTATTTCTTTATCATTTTCTATTAAAATATTTAAAATTATTATTTTTTGCTATAATTGTAAAATTAAATATTTCGAATACAAGAGACAAGAAGTCAAGTTACATATGTATGAATAAAATTGTAGAGATCAGCATAATTTAAAAGTCTGAAATATATTACTAGCTACTATAAGAACTACGTGGCGGCCGTGAGTTGTCAATCGTATCAATAAATATTTAAGTTCAAGGCCATCTTTGTTTTTATTTTTACCTATTATGCATTAATTACTAATTTTTACGTATAAATGCACAATTTAATCTAGGTACCATTTCATTTTTTTTATCAACAACAAATAATATATGAAGAGAAAAAACTTGGGTTGCTGCAGCGTGAATACGAAAAGATATATACAAAAAGAAATTAATAAAAAATTGCTAATTTATTTTCTCTCCAGCTTAATTAATCCTAGTGGCATAAAAATGATATACTCCTCCTCTGCAAGTTAAGTATCTCCCTTTCATGTATATGCTCTTAACATAAGCTATCAAAGATTTTTATACACAGATGAAGTTTTTGCTTAACTTTGACTCTATATGTTTCATAGTTTGACTTTAAAATTGTTTTTTCACGAACTCTGTTTTTCCTTTCTTATAATCTTTGTCTCTATTTACCTACTAGAGTTATATTAGATAATTTTAGGTCTTTAATTCCTAAATCCCAATCTTGTTTTGGTCCAGACATTCTATCCTATTTATTCATGCTATTTTACTATTCTTATCGCTTCAATCCCATAAAAATTTCCTCAAATTTTTTAAACTCTCTTTCCACTTTTTCAAACATAATTAAAGTGTTGTAATAACATATTTAAGCATACAAGTTATTTATGCAAATGATAAGTGTTTATCTTTCCATGTAGCTAATCTTTTACTTATTTTCTCAATTACTTTTTTTTCAACATGTGATGTTCTCAATTAACATTCTCAGATAAATAAATGACAAGTGACGTGTTACAACTAACCATTTATGAAAAATCTCTGGATTACAGTTGTATCTACACTCACATCTCTTATTTTGCTTTTAATAAAGTTCAACTTAAGTTTATATGGAAGTTTAAAACACTTTAGAATATTTTTTATGATAAAAATATTTTATGTTTTTCTTCACACAAAAAGAGTGTTATCATTCGCAAATTATAGCATGCTTACTTCTACTCCTTTGCTTTCTACTTTAACTCCCCTGTAAATTGTTTCCTTTTTCAGTATGTCTAACCATTCCAATCAGTCTTTGAGCTGCAAAAACAAAAATGAGACGAAAGGATTTCCATATTAAATCTTTTAAAGTTTAAACTCATTGATAGTACTACTATTAACCAACACTGAATTTGTGGATGATACTAAACATTCTTTTACCTGATAAATCTACTTTGTTAGGAAGATGCCATATTTCATATTCCTAATAGACTCTCAGAAAGTCACATTTCATTAAAATAATTTTATTCTAATAATGGTTCATAATAAAAATTATGGTTATAAAAACAATAATATAATATAAAATGTGATAATAAATTAATTAAAAAATTTAGACTAAATAACAACAATAATTGTCAAAAGAAAAATCACAACTAAATATAAATTACAAAATATGAATTTTTCATCTACCAAGACTATTCACCATATTTCATGCTAATTATATGATGATGAGTTATTATGATTAAATTGAAAGTAACATTTTTAAGAGTTGTTTTAAGAAAATTTTTATATAAAAAACTATATGTCTCACCTTTTTTTTTATTTGACTATTAATATGAATATATAATATAAAAGAATGACTGCATCTAATCATCCAACTTCTTTCGTAACAAATATAGTAATTTTTCATTCTTGAACATGAATGAAAAACTAACTTTGTGAAAGCATGTGTTATCTTTCATAATAATAAAGCTCGTACCATATTTACTATTTACTTACTTTTGTGAACTTTGAAAATATACCCCTTACATTGATATATCATCTTGTGATGAAATTAATTCTCTTTGTACTAAATATTATATTAAAATTTTATGTGATAATATTAAATACTTAAAAGATTGAGTTTTTATATTTCATCAAATAAATTATATTTCATGCATATAATCCGTTCCTATCAAATTATTTAATAAAGAAATAAAATTCTTATACTAAATTTTATACTATAAATAATAATAATAATAATTTAGAACGCGACATCTTTAACTATTAAATTGTTGAGTTGAATAAAAACGAGCCTTGATCCATTATTTCACAAGCACAGCTTATAAAAAAATATTATAACTGAATATTTTTCATATTATAAATAAAAAACTTCATTTATAAATGGAACGACAAAAATTTGTTCATTCGACCTTAGGCTTTAATGTGTGTGTATATACTTATTTAGTTCTTATAAATACACTATTTTACGTTATACTTAAAATTTACTTATTTTAGTCTTTGCACGTAATTCATTTTAATGTTACACTTTTTTAATCTACAAATTAAAATGGATTAAAAGTGCATATATATATTAAAGATAAAATTTATGACATAATATTTTGAACAATTATTATTAATAAAACTTTATTAAAAACTATAAAATTCTGACAGTCATATTTTTTTATTTAATCAATCTCGTTCTTATTTGTAATTTCTAATAATCTCAAACAAAACTTGAGTTGTTAAAAAATGCATTAAAAACATGTTGAAATTGCTACTCATAAATAGTATGACGTTAATTATGCGATGTAGAAGAAATTATCTTCAAATAGAGGACTTAATACTAAAAAAGTATCTAAACAGGTTTATTTTAGATAAGCCTTGTACTGAAACCAGTTCCAACCTCCAAGGACTAAGTATTCATAGGAAGCTTCATGCTCAGCAGGTACACGCCGTAGAACACCACACTTCAACCATAGTTTCAGCCAAACTAGCTACTATATGCAGTTAATCCATAACTAGTTAATACCTTAAAGTATTAAACCAGAACTCTTCCTCTCAACTAATTAAAGAATCGCTTCCCTCTTCCGTCTATTTGTGGGGTGCTTCCTCCCATGTTCTACTGTTTCTTTTTGCTTAATTATGCTTCAAGTTTATAACAAATCTACAAAACAATCCACTTATCCATCCGTTTGACCAGATAATTATCATCCCTCTCCAAGTACAAGGGGGTATCCAACACCAACTTCAATTTCAATGAAAACCTAGTAAGCACAGGTACATTAGCCACCCTATATAACACAACACAACCCTTTTATTTGCTACTTCTCAAATGACCTTTTCCTTCTCTTGTTTCAGATAATATTACCTTCTTTCTTTCTTTCCTTCTACTATCTCAATGACTTTCTTCCTTGAAAAAGACATTTCTTCTTACTTACAGTATTTTTCATATAAAAGACAATTCTGCTTGAGTTAACGAGATCGATTTTCTTCCCTACCATCTGATAAAAGACTATTTTTTTCTCTCCTGTTACAGACAGCATCATATAAAAGTGACAACCCTGTTAAAGTTGGATAAGAAAGATTTTCTTCTTTACCTTGTGTTTAAGGTTTAAAGGAGAATCAATAGAATGAACGACTTGTTATCGAGTTTGTTCTCGAAGGGAAAGCAGCAGCAGCAGCAACAAGAAGGGCAGCATGTAATCGAAATAACACAAGGTGGCATGGCATTGGACAAGTTCTTCCAAGAAGTGGAATCGGTGAAGGAAGAACTGAAAGAGCTAGAGCGTCTCCACCTAAGTCTCCGTGCCTCAAACCAAAACGGAAAAGCGCTTCACAGCCCCAAGGGCGTTAGGGAGCTTCGGTCTCGCATGGACCTGGATGTGGCTCTTGCTCTCACAAAAGCCAGGCTGGTGAAGACTCGCTTGGAGGCTCTTCACCGCGCCAACCAAGCCACCCTCTCCTTGCCCGACTGCGGACCCGGTTCGTACTCCGACCGGACCAGAACCGCACTGGTCGGAGCCTTGACCAAGAATCTGAAACAGTCCATGGAGAGTTTCAATAAGCTGAGGGAGCAGATATCGTACGAGTACAGAGACACCGTGCAACGTAGATACTACGCTGTCACCGGAGAGAATCCTGATCCTGAAACCATTGATCTCCTCATCTCTACGGGTAACAAATAATCACATTTTCGCTTCTAAGATATTTTAATGCAGTTTCTTAGAGGTACTTTTAGTATTATTCTTTATTAGAATTCAAGCTTTATTTGAAGAATCTGTGCAATACAAATTAACATAGATTATCAAGGTGAAATCTAATTGAGTGGAGGAATAACAATAACAAAAAGTACATTATCGTACATAAATACTAATGAACTTTTTTTTTCATTAGTATGATTATCTTGCTCAAATTTTGGCCTTTTGGTGGAGTCATTTCAGTTTCGAAGTATGATTTTGCTCAAATTTTAATTGCTTGCGGGGAAAATATAGCCAGATAGTGAACATAAATTAATTGCATGCACAAAATTAATCAGGTTAAACAAAATCTTGTGTGTGTTTGTTTTCTCCTACTTGTTTTGACCTTTTGAGTACTATTGTGTGGGAAGTGCACTGAGTAAAATTGATGGCACCACGGCATTCATATGTGAACATTTGATGGAGCAGGTGAGAGTGAAACTTTCTTACAGAAAGCCATCCAACAGCAAGGGAGAGCCACCATCATGGACACCATCCAAGAGATTCAGGAGAGGCACGGCACGGTAAAAGAGATAGAGAGAAATCTACACGAGCTGCACCAATTGTTCTTGGACATGGCAGTGTTGGTCCAACATCAGGGTGAACACTTGGATGACATAGAGAGTCACATGGAGCTAGCAAATTCCTTCGTGGCCAAAGGGGTGCATCATTTGCAGGTTGTGAGGAATCATCAGAAGAACACCCGTAGCTTGACCTGTTTTGCCATACTCCTCTTCATCATCATCTTGGTCATTGTTCTACCCATTGTTTTTCAGAAATTCACCAGATTTTAATTCAAATTCGTATTGGTCGTTCGTGCGATCATTGGTAATTTGGTAGTGGTGGCAACTATATGGGTTCTAACATCACAACTTGGTACAAGTCAAGTGAAGTCAAAGCTAATTTGACGTGTGAAAATGGCTTTCAGTATATGATCATACATATATTTTGGTATCTTTTGGTATGCTTTTTCGTCGCTGCTGTTTAAGGACTGTTTGAGGAATTTTCTGACAATGGAACTTTTACTTGCGTATGAAGGCTGAAGCTAAAGCACTTTTATCTCTTCATGGCCTCTTTGAAAGAAGGGGAAAAAAGAGAGAAGAGAATGGAAGCAAGGGTTAGTATGATTTTGTTCATGTTAACAAGGAAGCATTGGTGTATACTCAACTGTAGGCATGGCCTACAATTTTACGTACTATATTTCATTTGGTGTACGTGTGTATATATTAAAACTTTATAAATGTTGTTTTTCAATTGGTTATAATATGGACGAGTTTAATATTTTTTTTAATAAACACTAATTTTATAGTATAAAAAAAAGAGTTAATTTGATGTACATATTTGAATTAGAATAATAACAATAATAACAACATCATAAATTAATTAATAATAAAAACATCATAGAACTGTATATATTAATTTAAATTACTATTGTTTCTTTAAAATAATTTTACATAATGCGATGTATAGACTTTATAGTAGATTGAATAAATAAATGTTGTGTGTAAATAATGAATGTGTTTCATCATAAAACAATAAAATAGGTTGTATGTATATTTTTTTAAAGAAATTAAAATTTATGAAAATAATTTTATTATTTATTAAATTTAAAACTTCACATAAAGAAATAATAATTTAAAGTTTACTATAATATTTTTTTCATATTTATGTATATTCTTTTTATATTTTTCTATTGATTTGACCTCGAGCACCATTAAATTAATATTATTTTTTCAATTGATTTTAATGGGCCAAAGTCTATTACGGTTATTTTTTTACTATATTGTCAGTTATTTTTTTTATATTGGATAATGTTATTTCTTGATTGGCATGATTTTATTAGTCAACACTAATGCTTTTTTTTATTAATGTTAAATACAACTTTTCAATTAACATCAACTAATTTAATTTTTCATTGATGTTAATCATTAGATTTGGTTGTTACGTGGTGAATATTAATCACATTTTTCAAATTTTTTACTTCATATCTGTAACTCCATGTTTAAAAGTAATCCAAATGTTAGATTGAAGAAATTTTCCATCATCCTTGACTACAGTTCTTTTTTTTTTTTTTTTTTTAATTTTAGTTAACAAAAAATTTCAACCAATATTCATCAAAATATTCTACAACAGAATAATTTTCACCGTCGAAATAATCGTACTCAAGATCAACCAAATATAATCTTAACCAATGTCAATAGATTAAAAACTTTGTTAACATTACCTAAAAAATATTGATAAAATTTTTGCAAAAAAATAATATAAACCAATAATGACTTAAACACATTATCAATTGATATTTTTGAGTTATTAAATATTAAAATACACTTTTAATGTGACGACAATCTAAATATTCCACCTAAAAAACAATTCAGTAATTTTGAATTATTCTATTTAAATAAAATATTAAAAAAAATAAATTAAATGTATTTTAATTTTTTTGAAAAGTTAAATTTTCCTGTCCGATTAGTTTATAAATTTTAAATGAATCTTACTATTACATATTACTTTCATATTTTAGGTAAAATAGCCTTTTCTTTTCTTTTATTTATAACTTTTATTCAAGTTAATCTTACTATATTTTGAAAGGTATCAATTTAGTTCTAAATAATATAATCCTTTTCGTTAACTCAATGTTTTCGTGGGAGTGATTTGACATTGTTGTCTTGTCTTCTTCCACAGCACTTGAAACTTCACTATCTGGTTCATTCTGTTTTTCTTTATTCACCTTATCCTCTTCGTTTTTTTTTCCTAGTGTCACCGAACTTTTTGGGAACATCTTCATCATTGAACCAAGCCTAAGCCTATCACTTCTAGTACCTTTAGGCTTTACGGAGAGTGAATTTGAGAAAATGAATTGAAAAAATTTAAAGAAATTAATTATGAAAGTTTGAGAATAATTTGATAGATGTTATAAATTTGCTTTAATTTTTTAATTGATATATTTCTGAAATTGTTAATTGATTTTTGCGGACAATAAAAATCTTAAACCAACTTAAATAAGTATTTTGTAATTTTCAAAATTATGACCCACTTATAAGGGTATTTTATAATTTTTATCTCATTTATAAGGGTTATTTCATAATTTCAAATTATATCTCTTCAAATCTCTTCACATTATTGATGATACCATCTTGTAAATCCCTTTTCTCAAATTCTCTCAATCAAACAACCTTCATTTCTTCAAATTCATCATCTTATAGAGTAAATTTACTCAAATTGATTAAATCAAACAATGTTAAGAATTTTATTTTTTTGCGTATAGAAATTTTTTAAATAGCATGTCAATAACAACCATTTTCATGCCAAGTTCACTATAGTGTTTTTTATTTATATTAGAATAGGGGTAAAAAGAAAAAGAAAGTAGGGAGAAAAAACGTGTAAAGTAAAGTTATTTAAATTTAAGAGAAATAAGTAAATTTGAGTGAGAAATTTATGATAAAAATAATTGATATAACTAAAAAAATAAAAAATAATTATGTTATATAACGAATTACTAATATATGATTTGTTGTATTTTATTGAGAATGAGTAAATAAATATTATGAATTGATTAGTTTATGTAATGTAAAAAGATGTTGAAATAAATATATTTAATTTTATTAATTAATTAAATATACTTACAAGCATGACTTAAATTAAAAAAATTATTAATTAAGCATCACTCAATAAATTTATTTTTATCCACACTCCCTTTGGTCTAGCAAACTTATTTTAAGGACAATTAGGCATAGGCACTTATTTAAGTACAAGTGCTTAACGTGCTAGTGAGTCTTAGTAAATTACTTTAAACAATAAATAAACAACGTTTATTATATATATATATATATATATATATATATATATATATATATATATATATATATATATATATATATATATG
>Ga0099824_1001279_pt1 | contig 34828 bp, 20 predicted proteins | sample SiratrowhiteBW_FD_76837 | JGI IMG/M metagenome (GOLD analysis project Ga0099824, IMG submission 76837) | Root nodule microbial communities of legume samples collected from California, USA - Siratro white BW | ecosystem: Host-associated > Plants > Roots > Nodule | place: USA: California... | reverse complement strand
GAGTCTATTACAAAAATTATTTATGATAAAAATATTAATTTAATGATATCTCACATTGTTTAGAATTATGAAAAATAGTTTTTATTGTTTAGATTTCACTTCTATTTGAATCTTAAGACAACATAAAAATTTCAATATTTAAATTATAGTAATTTTAATTTTAAAAAGAATAATTTTAATATTTCCCATATAATGTAAAAACTAAAAAAAAAAAATAGTGAGCTGGCCCTCATGGACTAAGAGGACTCAGTGGAATATGACAAGTTCACAAACTAAACTACAATATCATAAGCCCATAACCTTAAAAACAATAAAATCCAAGATAAAATTTTTGTATCATTTTTAAATAAATATTAAATCCATAAAAATAATGAAAAAACCTCAATTGAAAGATAATCTATTAACAAAATAATTTGTGATTTCTTATGTTACATGTCTGAAAATAGATATGTTAAGAAAAATTATAATTCATTACTTATAAAATATTAATTTTAATTTTATTAGAGTTTTTAGTATAGGAGGAATGTAGTTTGAAGTGAATTGATTTTCTATGTTAAAATTTATACAAGTCTCAAATTGGATATATTAAGAAACATTGTAATCTGTGATTTGTAAAATGTTAATCTTAATTTCATTAAAGTTTTTAGTGTAAGAGAAATGTATGTTGAAGTGACTTGATTTTCTATGTTCAAATTTGTGCAAATTTGAAATTAGATATGTTAAGAAAAGTTATTATGTGTTACTTAATGTTAATCTTAATTCCTTTAGAGTTCTTAGTGTTGGAGAAATATATGTTGAAGGGACTTGATTTTCTATGTTCAAATTATGTTAAGAAAAGTTATAATATGTGACTTATAGAATGTTAATCTTAATTTTATTAGAGTTTTTAGTGTAGGAAAGATAGGAGAATCATGTAAAATTAATAATCATATTGAAATTATAATATCTTATTTAAATACTCTGGTGTGCTTAAGTTCTTTGACAAGAAAAGATTTCTAGACTTGATTGAATCCAACACTTCAACCAGATATAGATATTTTGTAATCTTCTCAAACTATATTTTGCTATACAAACTAATAAGGTCTTTTGTTTTTATACTAAATAATGTGTTCAATAAAAATGTATGTTGAAGTGACTTGATTTTCTATGTTCAAATTTGTGCAGATTTGAAATTAGGTATGTTAAAAAAAGTTATGATGTGTTATTTGATGTCAATCTTAATTTTTTTAGAATTTGTAGCGTAAGAGAAATGTATATTGAAGTGACTTAATTTCCTATATTTAAATTTGTGCATGTCTGAAATTGAGTATATTAAGAAAAACTAAAATATGTGACTTATAGAATGTTAACCTTAATTTCATTAGAATTTATAGTAAATGAAAAATAGGAGAATTATGTAAAATTAATAATCATATTGAAGAATTATAGTATTCTATAATATCTTATTTAAATACTCTAGTGTGTAAGTTCTTTCGTAAGAAAAGGTTTCTAGACTTGATTGAATCCAATCCCTGAACGAGATATAGATATTTTGTAATCTTCTCAAACTAAATTTTCTTATACAAACTAACGTGTCTTTTGATTTTATACTAAACAATGTGTTTAACAAAAAAAATGTTAAAAAACAAAATAAGTTTCATATTTACACTACAATTGTCTTTTCAATTTGTGTTAGTTTAATCTTAATTGTAAGGAGTTATAAACATTCTATATAAGTGAAAATACTTCTTTTAATGTATTGATGTGGTAAAATATGTAGGGTTTCTTAAAGGCTTCGGATTTATCACTTTACTCTTCACTTTATGGCTAGTGTTCAAGGGTACAAGGGAAACCATAATGAAGATATACAGAGAAAAATTCTTCAAAAGAAACGGTGGATTATTGTTACAACAAAAATTGTCTTCTCGTGAAGTTAATGTGGATAAAATTAAACTCTTTAGCTTAAAGGAATTGGAGAAGGCCACAGATAACTTCAATACAAATAGAGTACTTGGAAAAGGAGGTCAAGCAACTGTTTACAAAGGCATGTTGATGGATGGAACAATTATTGCTGTGAAAAAATTTAAAGTTCAAGGAAAAATAGAAGAATTCATCAATGAATTTGTCATTCTATCACAAATTAACCACAGAAACGTGGTAAAGTTGTTAGGAAGTTGTTTGGAGACTAAAATTCCTTTGCTTGTTTACGAGTTCATTCCTAATGGTAACCTTTATGAGTACTTGCATCAACAAAATGAGGATTTGCCAATGACATGGGACATGCGTTTGAGGATTGCCACTGAAGTTGCTGGAGCTTTGTTTTACTTGCACTCTGCTGCTTCTCAGCCTATCTATCATAAAGATATCAAGTCAACAAATATACTATTGGATGAAAAGTATAGGGCAAAAGTAGCAGACTTTGGAACATCTAGAATGATTTCCATTGATGTTACTCACCATACTACAGTAGTTCAAGGAACATTTGGATACTTGGACCCTGAATATTTTCAAACTAGTCAATTCACAGAAAAAAGTGATGTCTATAGCTTTGGAGTAGTTCTTGTAGAACTCTTAACAGGACAAAAGCCAATAACCCTCTTAAGTTCAGAGGAAGCCAAAGGTTTAGCTCCATATTTCATGATGTGTGTGGAGAAAAATTGTGTATTTGATATTATTGATGAAACAGTGATGAAGGAAGCAGAGAAAAATCATATCATGGAAGTTATCAATCTTGCAAGTAGATGTCTAGAGCTGAATGGAAAGAGACGACCGACTATGAAGGAAGTCACATTGGAATTAGATGGTATTCGAAAATTAGGAGGAAAGTCTAATGCAGAAGAACGACATAATGAGCTTGAGAGAAGTACAGACTATCAACCTTGGCATGATAATTCTACTATCTTAGAAATAAAGTCAGCTGTTGATATAAGTAACCAAACACCAACCTGGGAAGATATTCGTAGTCATACCATATAATGGGTAAGTATTCTCAATTTTTGTGTTAAATAAAATCATTTTAGTTAAATAATAAGTATATGAACTTAAAAATTCCTAAGCATTAAAATTTTGAAGGTTATACTTGAACATTGTATTTATACGTTGCCAAATAATATTGTTATTGATAAGTTTTCATGTGTATTAGATTGTATATGATGTATATCACGATTGCATATATGCTCTGATGTCTGTTTGTGGTTGTTGTAGTCATTGGTCAGATGGTGAGACTGTTGAGTTCTTGAAAGTCTGTAAAGGAGCTGAGGGCATCTCCTTGATTATGAAGACTATTACATAGGATATATTCTTAGTTGTTGTGATTTCCCAATGTTTTTTTAAGTATGGACGGTGTTGCTTAGTCTTGTGGCTAAAAGGATGCAGTGAACATCCCTAGCAACAACTGTGTGGCATCAGCAACTTGTGATTCATAGTCACACCTACTCATTCGTCCTAATAATTGTAAGGAGGATGATCCCTTCTTTATCGGAGTTTACAAGTTAAGCTAGTTAGGGTAGCGGTGTGCATGAAAGACTTTGGTTTTCTTTTGATATACTTCTTTTTAATGTAGAATTATGATATATTGACAACCTATTATCTTCTATAAATATATATTTGTGAAATTAAAATATGCTCTTTATTAATTATTCATATGTTTGTTGGAAGAGGAAAAACACATGAAATTGTTGATTAATTATTGTAGAAGAAGTAGAAAGGTTTGTGGCCACAGGAAGTCATTGTGTGATGGTTGTTCTTACAAGTTATGTTAATTTGGGGAACATATGGAGTTTGGTAGAAGTGATCATGTATTCATACATCAAAATGGGTTTCAAAAAAAATTCTATATTTGTAACCCTTTGATTAACATACGAGAGAAGTACATAAAATACTTTGAAAGAAAAATGTACCCATATACCACATAAAAATTTTAAATAATGTGAATGCATTTTTGAAACAGTTCTTATTTTCATTGTTATTGAGTGTAAACCTATTGTAATAACAACTTTTTAAACAGAATTTAATAATTCTGTTGTTTAATTGATTCTATGTTTTTAGGTCTTTTAGGTCTTCTATGTCTTTAGAGAATAATGAAAAGGTTCTCTAGTTTTTGGTAACTTTACAATCATCGTTCTAAGTCGTGAGTGAGTGTGGGTGTGGTATTTCGGTTGAGCGATTTCAGAGTGGAGACTGAGTAAGTGTGTTTGTTCTCTGCCGTGAAGAGAAGTACTGTGGGGAAAGGGAGCACCATACAGTGTAAATTTTAACATTGAGCAACATACATCTATATTTTCTTTGAAGTAGATTACGCGTGAACCATATTGAAGAATGCATAGAAAACAAGGCAACCCGTGTGAACCCACGGGTTCAGCATAAAATGTGGTTGAAGCCTAAAAGGAAACACCACCAGGAGATATTTACATAGAAAAGTGTTCCTTTAGAATCAACATCTCACAAAACTCTATTTGCATCACATGAAACTATATGGAATTCATAATTCCACCAAAAAGACAATGGTTCCAGGAACATGAACATATATATAAAGCTTGAAATATTAAATAGACGGACACAATAATATTCATATTACTCAAGACAACTTTACAAATGTATCAACATGTCACAAAAACATACGGCTAGCATATTAACTGAAACCTGCTCTGGCCACAAGTCAATCAAAAAACCCGCCTAAAGGTAAGGTTAATGCGTGTGGCTTCAGCTTTCGTACGCTTGGGCACAGAGTGAATCCAATCTCTTTGTGTATAGCCTCTCATCACCAAAAGGGATCCATGTCTAAGTCTAAACGTATGCTGATCAGCATTATGGCTACCCTTCTTTAATCTCTTGCTGGCAGGTTCATCACTTCCATCTGAAGATCCACAACAAATGATAACAAGTTCATGCACACCCACATAAAGGGTCCACTACTATTGTATTAAAATATACAGGAAGAAAGAAAGAGACTCTGCAAGTGTAATCATTACTCTAACAACAAAAGAATTCATACCACAAGATTTTTTACATGGCTTCTTCTTCAGAACAAAGTCACGTTCACATCCCAATGTCAGAGACGCAATTTCAGGTGTTGGTCCGTAAAGCTTCTCATCATCAGAATGCCAACCAACATAGTCATTACCACCACTGTACCTATTTAAGAGTAAGCTATTAAAACTACTCCCAGGAAGAGCTTTATGGACCTTCAGGAGTAAGTACAAAGAAATATTAAGTAACACAACAAACATGGGCAAAAAAGACATTAGTCAAATATATTGCCATTAATAGCAGAATTGATGAGGAACAATGTTGATTGAGAAACATTCTTACAGCATCCAACATGTCTTTAAGTGGTGGATAATCATCCCAAGAATATGCATGCGGCTGATATCCACTGTAAGTCAACTCAGTCAAACCTGGAGTTGCAACATAACATGTGTCTCGAGGCTGTAGAGAATTACATTACATTACATGGCATTAGAATCTTTTGGTTCATCTATACTAACCATATACAAGAGAGTAATCTGTAAGTTATGATTCATTTTATGTTAGGACTTGAGCACCAGTGGAGAACACAACCCAAAAAACTAGTTCCTTAGATGGAAGAGTGTCAAGGTTTAAGCACCAAATCAAATAGTTCGTCCTACTCAGTATGAGACTCCTCCTAACATCTTATGCCAAAATTGTGTAGTTATTATTCTCTTCACTCTTCCGTTACAAGAACACGTACGAGGGAATTCATTGGTTGAAGACTCTTCTCAATAATTTTTATTTCACCAACGTTAACATTGAGATTGAACCCAACTACTAAGTACTTGGATTAGGGAAATTGAATTTGCATTCGTTAACATTTCTTTTTTGGAAATATTTGTTTTGTAAAAAATGTTAGACTAACAAGATTAAGTGTATTTGGACAGGTGTTTGTTATTGCTTAAAATTCATCTTGGAGTAAAGTGATTTATTTGATGATTATACTCTGAAAACAGTAAACTTACTGTAAAATTCTTCAACTCAATTCAATAACTGCTTGTTATCACTTCTAATGAACCAGAGATTTGAAGACAAAATCAATTTTAACCTAAACAACAAGACATTTTTTACTAAGATAATGTCTGGTAAGAAGAAAAATTGATTTTGATGTTGGCACCTCGAAACCATAGGTTCTAAATATATTCAAGGTTTAGCTACCCATGTGACCTTATAGTTACAAAAACTTCCCATTTTAGTTACTGTACTTGAAAATTTTCTATTTTAGACCGATACTTAATTTCTTTTAATCTCGACCGTTTCACTATAAGAGATTAAAATGATGAGTAGAGATATTAAAAGGAGATGTGATGTTGCCATTAACAGGGTTTAAAAGGAAAAGATTTTTAAACTACAATACCAAATCAGAAAATCAAACCTATCTAAAAAATTGAACATTTGTTACACTAACTGCCTAAGAACAGGGGCAAATTTTCAAACTAGATTCATAGTTAACAGCTTCTATTTTATTCTAAAGGGTAAACAACAAAAGATGAGATTTTTGTGGAATCCCACGTTCCTGGATGGGTTGAAAGAAATGTGGGATGATATGAACCTGAAGGAAGGATTTTCCGAAGACGCGAATGGTGGGTCTGGTCCATGGAATGTGTTTGTCGAGATATTGGAACCATTTCCATGACTGATCGGAGGGTATTAACCGCTGAATGTATACGACGTCGCTTCCATTTCCAAGATCCACCGTTTCCCTTTTCGCTATCTCCTTAGGGTTCTCCTCCTGCACCGCCTTCAGCTTCAACACATTCATGGTTATGGCAAAATGTTCATAGCCTCTTCACATTCTAATTGATACAATAGAATTGCAAACTGTGTTGTTGGGTATTTATACTTTATTATAGGATGAAACAGTTATGGTGGGCACTTCTCTTTTATCTAAAAAATACTCATGTATCAATTTTTTGGATAAATATAATTCTAACCAGGTTTTTATTTATTATTTTTTAATATATTAACCTTTTAAAAATTTTACAAGATTTAGTTTTTGTGCATTATTTGTGTAAAGTAAAAATTATCTTAAGTATAGTATTCAAATAGTAATTATAAAAGTAATATTTGTTATTTATTAATCTATATTTGCATAATTTATAAACTTTAGTCCAAAAAATATATTTGGAGTACATTTTTTTCTTTTTGTATGTATGTACTTTCTTTTAAATCATTCCTTTTTAAAGATATAGTAAATCAGACACTGGTTTATAGTATATATCTAGTTTTGAGAAGGTTCGAAACATGTTCCAACATTTTTTTTTTTGTTATTTGTAAAAAAATATTAAAAATTATAAAGTGTGAAGGAAACTTATTAAATAGAAAGTAACATCTAAAAAAATTATATTTTTAATAATTTTCATTTTATAATAAATATAAGAAATTACACTAGCATTTTCATAAACTATTCTTCTCTTATTATTTTAGAAACTAACTTTTTCATAGAAGTACACGGGATAATATTCTTTAAAACATTGAGAGTGATAGATTGCATAAAAAAAATGATGAAAAGTATACAAGTGCGCCATAATAATAAATTATGTATTCAAAAGAACATATTGCAGAAAAACTAAAAATGTGTTGATACAATTTTTCACCTTACTTCACATGAATCTTTTTATGTTTAATTTAAATCAAACAAAAATTATGTTTTATTTACTATACTTCGAATGTAGATTACTTAGTTAAGAAAAATTAAGTTTTAATGTACAATGATAGTTCTAAGATTTTTTTTTTCTGGTAGAGATAATAATTATAAGATTTGACCTCAGATAAACCACAGGGAGGACCTAGCTTAACTAAAAAACAAATCATTAACTGGTCCCGTTGAAATTTGTCCATATGTAATGCAGAGAAGAATTAATGGTCAAGTATACAAACATTGTTCTTTCTTCTTCGTTATTGCAAGGAACTTTTACATCAATAACAATGCTATCAACAAATATAATTTCTTTTCCTTTCTAGTTCAGTATTCAACATTAAACTGCCTTTAACACATGATATTTTTTTAGCATGCTAACGAGTATTCTTTCAAACTGGTTGAATAAAAGCAAAAACAGAAAGATCACAATTATTGTATGTAATTAAAAAATACAGGTTGATAATATTATGTCTTAGTTAACCAATAATAATAAAAGTTTGTTATCAAAACCTTGTTATGTTCTGGCTCAGCAAGTCTGCATCTATTCTTGAAACTGTCGTTCACAGTCATCTGAGTATTTTTTATGGATTGAAAAAATGAAATCTGACCCAAGAAAACTCCCTCACTGTGTGTAGTGTTACTGCCACTTTATGGCCCAGTAATTATACTCTGACAAAATGCTACATTGTTAAAATAGAGCAATTCCTATGATTATTGAATAGTTTATCACATGTATAAGTAGAAGGATATACTAGTAAGCAGAAGAACTTCTCTTTTCATGACTGAAAATCAATACAATACCATCAAAACTTACGCAATACCCCAAGAATGATCATTGCTAAAATAAGGGCTAGTTTCTACTTTTTTGGGGGGGAGGGTATGTAATACATGGTAACAAACTTAGCACACCATAAAGCAGAAACCATAAATCACCACAAGCTGATCTGACAATGCAGCTTCTAGAGGCTTTTATCTAATTGAGGATGAGGTATCACCAATTCACGGCTAAATTTCATTGGAATATGCCTCTACTAATGACATTTTTTTTCCATTTTTGGGTAGAAATTCATCTATGCAGTAGTTAATCAAAAGCAAGACTCAACTACACATAAAATGTTACAATTGTGATCTTGTTAGAGATTTTCACTTAGGACAATTGCAATTTCTGCACTATGTTGCAGGAGCAATAGGTGTGGCCAGCTTGATGGTCAATTCTAGTTCCCCAGACTCTACTCCACGAAGCCTTAACCAAACATTCTGCACCACCTCACCATTAACACAATTGATACTGCTTTCACGGACAAGACAGTTTTCAGTATCAGGTATGACCTTCCTTAAGGTTGTCTCACCAGAGGACACTCGTAAGATATCTCTTAATCTGGCTGCAGAGACTAATGGTTGAAGGTTGAGGAAAGCATTTCCCATCTTGTCATCAGCCTTCAATAGATCTTTATCAAACACTTCCTATAAAAAAAATGAAAAAGCAAATCAGTTATACAATAACAAAAGCTAATAAACAGTGTGCCCTGTATTCAAAGGTGACAAAATATGTTTTAGATTCTTAATTTTGGTCAAAATTTATTTTAGAAAGGATCTTGGTTCTCATGATCTCAACCCTTAATCCTTAGTATGGAACATTATACTAGAATAAGGGACAAAATTTGCCAATTATAAAAAATAAGAGAACCAAAACCGTTGTTTATAAAGTATAGAACTAAAGCTATACTTATTTAGCCAAAATCTAAAAGGGCCTAAAACAAAATTTACTCTTTAAAAAATGCTACCAGAAAAAAATCACCAATCTATTTCACAAACACTGACTAGAGTATCTTCCTTGCAAAAAAGACTATAAACTAGGGATTGAAGAAAAGAAGAATGAAGGGGCATACTCAATATTACGGAACTTACCAAATTCAAAACTCCCAAGGGTTCTGTAAGAGTGAAAGTAAGCTCTTCATTCCAAACAGGATTCAAGCAGCTGTTAATTACCTTGGTCTTTGCAGTCTGGTATAGTTTAGTAACATTTTGAGGTTAAATATGCTACAAAATTTAATGTTAACAGAAACAAGCTAAAAATGAAATTTGCATGTCAATCCTGTATACCTGGTTCCCTAGTTTCAGCACAACATAAGGATCACTGGTCTTGAAATCCCGGATCACCAACCTTTTCCCTTGCAAAACAATGACTTTTAGCAGCCCCAATTGTTCACTCATCATTTATACTCCTGCAAACAAGTTAAAACATTAATCAAACAAAGTCCAAACCAAAGTACACAATATGCAGTTGCCAACAAACACAAGAAAAACAAAGCAAGGAAACCGAATGCTTAGGATAAATCGTGGAAAATAGTTCCCTTTTACAAAGAATTGCAACTTATCAACCCCAAGACAAAAATCAAGACATGTTAGTCTCATTTTTCTTTCAACCCAAATAGCAAAAAATAAAAGATAGAAGGAAAAGCTAAAAAAATGAAGTCTGTTTTTTCTACTTCCTTGCTGTTAATAAGATCTTTGCAGCAAAAATTACCAGGAAAAGAAATCCAACGTAAGCATAACGAGAAATGAACCAAACAGAAGAATAAAATAAACCAAGTTGAAGAAGGGAGCTTGTAGTGGATAGCAAAACACTAGTTACTTTACTTCCTTTTTCTGGAATAAAGATACTTTTTTTTTACCTACCCATATCAAAAGTTGAGCTTTTTCAAGTAACTAAATATTCCAAATTTGCTGTAGTAATAATAACAGAAGCATTTTGAAAGCAGAGAAGGGGAAGTACCCACAAGAAAAACCAACAGATCATTTAACCGAACGAGAAAGAAGCAAGCGAGAAATGAAGGGTGTATTCCTCAATAAATCCTCATCAAAGAAAAGAAAGAATCATAGGGGAAGGATCCCGATCCCAAAGCAAAGTGAAGTGGGTTCGGCATTTGGCACACTGATCCAACTAAAACAAAAGGAAAAGGAAAAGGATACATCCCTTTGGGAAGTCAAAAGGCAGAAAACAAAAGCAAGAAAGACATGAAGATGCTGGAACTTACCAATAGATAAGTGTGTGTGTGAGGTGGTTTGGTTTGGGAAGTGTGTTAATATATTATTTGTGTGTGTGTTGTGTTGCTGTGATTTGCGAATGAGCAAAAAGAGAAGATGATGAGACTTAAAGACAGTGGAACAACCTCTTCACCGGTAGCTATAGGTGGGTTAATGAGAAGGTTATATAAAGACAGGAACATGTGAGAATCACACCTGTCGGTCAAAGATATGATTATGAATTATTAACAGATCGACTGTGTTGGCCGCAGGTTTGACCAGGTCTGGTCTTCTTCTTATATCCCACTTTACAATTTTAATATTAACAAATTTTTTAGTTTCATTTTTTTTTAATTTTGTCCTCAACTCAAACATTTAAGAAAGACTTCTAAAACATATCTTTAGAGACAAAAGTATAAAAAAATCATTTGAAAATTTACATTAAACCTGCAAATCTCATTATATTTAATTTTTTTAAATTTAAAGAGTGATACAATAATACAACACTGTTTCTCATGTTTTAAGTTTATTATTATAAAAGTGTAGAATAGCAATGCGTGCGCGTTTGTGACTGGGTTCAGTGCTGACTCTGACAACGCTCTTGTTATTTTCTGTGGAACACTCGCAACCGCGTGCGCCACAAAGCTTGCTTTTCCTACAGTTCATTATGCGTCTCCATCCTTTGCCATCGTAACCAATAAACAAATCAAATTATAAATTACGTAACTTATAAATTCTTCTTCTGTGAGAATTTCAACCATCTTTTTAAAATGTTGTTTACCATGTTAACAGAACCGAGTCCTAGTTCTTTTAATAATAATAAGTTAAATTAACATTTGTAACATCATAATATATATCAAGTTTAAAAGTGAGTGAAGACACTTTCAAAACTCCTTAGAGTGGTGAGGCCACTGTGTGTGATCATTGAAGAGAAATTATTAAGTAATTCGACAATTCTATAATTAAGCATTATTAACTTTTTAAAATAAAAAAATATTACTAAAAATTAGTTGAAACCAGTCCAAAACTTTTAAGTGACCAAGTTTTTTGACATGCAAGTAACATCACATTTTTCGTTCGAAGAATTATTATACAAAAGATGTAAATAACGTAAACCATTCATGGACACAATATAATTCACTTTACGCCACACTATAATTTACTTTCACGTAAAACCGTACCTAGATTTAGTAAATAGTGAGCAATAAAGATGTATATATAGAAAAAAATCAATTAATGCGCTTTCAAGAAAATGTACGCAAATATGATTTTTAAGTAATGTTGTTCCAATAATAATTATTTTATTTTTAAATATAAATATTTTTACTTTCCTTTCTTGCAAGTGTTGATGGAAAATGTATGATTAAAGTTATATTTGTGGCAACTTCTTTTTAGAAGAAACTAGGAAAAAACGAAACACGAGACAAGAATTTCAGTAATTTGCAGAAAATAACATAAAATCACCTTCAACCCAAGATTAAATGTTTATATATGTTTTTTATATGTTAGACAGGTACATTGCATCATAAGCCAAAATCTAAGTAGGGGAGGTTGTGAAATTCATTTCAGTTCACGAAGTAAAAAACCGCATGTTCATAAACCATGTGCGACAAAAACAAGAAGGAGCGCATGGTTAGATAATCTTTGTGACGGATGCTAAGAGTACATAAGTATGAAGAAACTAGAGTTACAAATACAATTATCCCCACGTATAGCTGTACATGTTGGCCCACTCAATGAAATATCAATTGTGTTGGAGGGATGAAAACATCCTCATGAATCATATGCTAAACCTATCACCTACACTAATAATAAAAGGTCATTTAGCATAATACAACCCTACAGAAATCCTAAAACACCACTTTTTTTTTCTTTTTTCTAAACGTGGGGATGACAACTGTTATAGTACATCTACAGGTGGCTGCAAGAAACGCATAGAACATCTATTAGTGTGTCAATAAATGGCAGTCATCATCCACACTGATACCTCTACTGGCACTGAAACACACTAAATGCTGCCACGGCACTACTGCTACTGAAATGTTCAGAGATTTGTTCTACAACTGACAAACTGCTCACCGTTTTTGCCCTGAGCTTTTCTTTCCCGAAGGAAGCCTCCATTTGCTCTGCATAAGCCATGCTTAGTTATTAGCTTAAAAATAAAATGTGCAAGATTTTTATCAGGTAAATGAAAGTAGGTGCGACAATTCTACAAAGGATGAGTAACTTACCAGCGGCTCGTCATCAGAAACTTCAGCAATTTTGGCACCATCAGGAATCGCTGACTCTATAGGTGATTTTTCCACTTCTCTAGGACTACTTTTCCCATCGCTGTCATTTTGATCCCCTTCAGAACCTGATTCTTCTCCGTTATCATTTTCTCTCAAAGCTCCTCTTGATTCATTGACATCTATCTCTTTTGAACTACTTTCTGCATCATCATTTTGATCTCCTTGTGGGACACTCTCTTTAAGCCTCTCACCATACCCCTGCTTCTCTTGATCTGATTCTTTCTTATAACTTGTGCTCTTCTCTTTCTTGGGTTTCTTTCCACGTAAAACTGATTTTGCTTTCTTGCTAATCTTCTTCCTTTTAGTTATTATGACATCAGATCCTTCGGCCTGTTCCGCTTCAGAACCACCTAGAATCGAAAATCAAACAAAATTTATAAAGAGAACAGACAATTAATTATATTTATAGTTTGAGACTCCAAGCATAATAGTCATTTCCAAAGGTAATTGGAAAATTAAGAATTAAACGTTTCAAAAGAACAAGAATTCTAATAGGTAGTTTAATGATAACTAATGAAAGAAAATTTAATATAAAATCTATTTTAGATTCAATATCCCAAGCAAAATATATGCAACTTAAGACTACGTTAAGAATATGAAGGGGAAAGCTTTTATTCCATAGTAAATATGGAAGTCATTTTTTTCTTCCCTAATAAAAACTATCCATCTAGCATTCTTACCACTGGTGCATATGATTGATTTTAACAAAACCTATAATTAAATGAATTTGGTTACTACCATATTCCAAGCTTTCTCCTCTTAATCATCAAAGTGCCTAGTCAAAGATTAGCTACTTCAAATCAAATACATTATTTTACTAATTACAATTTTCTTTTGAAAGGTACGACGGATAAGAGGGAGAATCCCTGGCCATACATTAAGTTACTGTCTTGTGATCTGGTGGTAACAGGTTCTAGTCGGAGGAATAGACTCTTACAAGGTTAAGGCTGTTTTCATTTTGGGCCTTCCCTGACTTCCAAAATGTCGGGAGCATAGTGTACTAGGCTTCCCTTTTCTGGGTACGGCAGATAAAAGATAATGAGTTTTCACAAACTCCACTGCATTCACAACACAATTATTTTCCTAACCGACAAAGATTGCTGTCATCATTTGATCGGATTTTGGTAAGACACATTTCCTTTCTGCGATCAAGACTGTCTTTTTATCTGAATGAATAGTACATCTAAACCTGGATAGTTGACCCGTATTTTTTAAAAGGAAATTATGAAATTATTATTATTATACTAACAGACAGACGTTGGTCAACAGCAAGCATACCTCCTAGGTAAGACATGTAAACAACATTCCAAGCACCTACTCTACAGCAAACAGACGATTTAGAGCAAGCATGTATAACCTGCTAGGGGATGAGAGACTAGTAGTTAAGTTTTATATTGTATAACCTGCTAGGGAATTCAAAGTTGCATTGAAACAGAACTTCCGGGTTTCTGCATGTCCTGAAGCGTTACATCCAGATCCATTACACAAATATCAGATGTAATCAATCAGATCCATTACACAAATATCAGATGTAATCAATCAGGTGATATAAATGAAAAACAATATGTGCATCAAGCCTTTTAAATTGCATTACCTGAGTTAATCTCAGCTTTAGATACAAGAGTATCTTCAGGGTTCGATAATTCAGAACTCTCTTTGGCATCCTCATGATGGAAATCGATTTTTGAGGCGCCTTTTTGTCCATGTTTTACTTGCTTGTTAGGAGATTTACCATTAACTCTAAACAGCAAACGACACAAGTTAATGATAGAATATTGAATAAAATCATAAATGTAAAATAGAATCTCGTTTCTCCACTAACATTTGCTTTGTCTTTTTACTTGCTGAAGCACTAGAACTTCTCTGCTTCTTCCCAGTAGACCTATAAAATAATTGAGAAAAATAACCCACAAAGGATGACAACACATTCAGAATGGGGTACATGACGTCCAATGAAGCTAGAAGAAATAAAACACAACACACTTCAATTCAACTTTTCCAAAATAGAGGAAATTTTTTATATTCAGATGTACGGTGAAACATATTCCTCGAAATAAAACTAAACTAAAACTAATTTGTAAAAGGAATACTTACACTTCACGGGAAGATATAGTTTTTGAGGGTTTTAGCTTCTGGAAGAAACATAAAATAAAATTGTATCAAACTTCAACGATATTTGATATCTTTTAGGGGAAACAGAAGAACAGCAGAAATGTGTCCGAAAAAAAGAATGAAGAAAAATGGAAAATTGGAGACCTTATTAGGTTTGCCACCCTTGTCAATAAGCTCCCATCGCTCCTTTTCCAAACAGAGCACTTCTACATCCCCATCGTCATATAATATCTTCCACATGACATGCCACAATACAATTATGTCAGAACTGTAAGTTAGCAGGAAGAATAGTTGCACCAATTCAGAATGTAAGCTTACCACATGTTTCCTCTTCGAAGAATCATAAGATTTAACAGTGCCTTCATAAAATCTGCAGTATATCAATATGGAACTTTAATTAGAAATCCTAGGAAAACGTAAGACATTGGGGATTCTAAAAATTTGTTTCTAGGATCAAACTAAAGAAAACATACAAAAAACACATTAGATGTTAGATATCCGCGAACGGATAATTAATCGAAGAGCCAGTCAAAAAAATATTTAAAGCAGTTAATCAGAGGAGAAGCAATATGAAAAACTTGAGAACTAGGCAAACTAAGAAAAGTGCAATAAAAAAATAAGCTAAATCCATGAGTCATCTTTAGAGAAAGTGGCCAAAATGCTTCAGACATAACTAAAAAAGTATATCCAAGTTTTTTTTTTATTCTCATCTGTCTTAGATAAATAAAAACGGTGGCATCAGTATACCATTTTGCTTCTACGACTGATCTCTCAAGATTTAATATAAGAACTTACTTCTTATCCAAGGGCCACCAAACTTTAATTCTGCAGCCAATTAGATCTTCGGCATCACTTTCACCTTCCTTTGTTGTACACTATAGGAAAACAATCAAATAAAATCAAACTAGTATCCAAGAGACTCACGGGAACATAACACATTATAGCATGGCATAGAGACAACACTTACTTGAAAACTACTACAACGTTGACTACAATAGAGGTGGAGAAATTTACCTTAGCCAATCCTCCAATACTTTTTCTTTTCAGCTTTTTAGCAGATCCCGTGGATGACTTGAATTTCTCACTTTTAGACTTGTCAGTTGGCTTTGAATTATCAGGACTCTGCAAGAGGAAGCAAATAAGCAAAAGTCTACAAGATGATAAATTCAACTTTAAGATCCTACAGTGGTATAAATCTGCCTGACAGTAAGATTTCACCTTCATGTCATGCTCTTTAGATTTGACAGAGTCCTCGTGATAGCTCTTGGAAATCTTGACTTTTGCTTCTATTGAGGGCTCATTGCCTTTAACCTTTTTTCTTTGAATTGTTTTGCTATCTGTATCGGGGTTAAATTCTGCACCTGACAGCAACTTCACTCTAGAGGAGTCTTCCCCTGAAACTCTAGGAGGAGCCTTTGATGTAGTACTACTTGACCTTGATTTTCCATGGACAAAGGAAGACCGCTTACGTTTAGGCACTGGAACCAGGGTTAAGTCTTCGCCTTTTCGCTTTTTGATTGTAGTCCGCTCTGTATCCTTCTGCAACTTCTTACTCGATGAATTTTCATGACCGTTACTTGATTCAAAATTAGTGGATAATCCCAAGTTATCTATGTTAATTTGTCTGACCACATTCAGGATATCGATATCATTTTCAGCCTTTTTTGTTTCAGCTGGCACGGCCTTTTTCTTTTTTACTCTTTTACCTTTGGTTCCCTGAGATTTTATGTCCTTTATTATTTTTCCAAGGGATATTTCTTTTCTATCTTTTTCACCGTCCTTTAAAGTGTCATCCTCAGCTAACTGAGATGAAACCTGACATATGGAAGAAACATTGTTACTTAATTAGGATTTAAGAAGCACTAAAAGTTGCTTCTTAACTTTACCATTTGCATCAATCATACCTTTTCTAATTCAAGTGATTCAAAGTGAGCCAAGACACTTTCATCAGCCAACCAGGATTTCTCTTTGCTTACCTGCCAAATGAAATTACACTAGTAACCATTTCTTTTTAATTAATAGAAATAAACCAATATCTTACACATATTTTCAAATCAGTCAATGATTAGAATCTTATAGATATGTTACAAATTTGAGTTCCATGTGCAATATTAGAATCTTATAGATACGTCAGAATCCTGTAAATATAATAATTGATGACATTAGGATCAATTAGATTGATTATATATTTATGCTATTAGCCTAAAATAAGGTAATTGAATATTCTGTAATTATGTTCCCTAGTATAAATTGAATAGCTCTGTTGTGGTCTAGACACACAATTAACCATGTCTTCTTGGTTTCTCTTATCTCAAGATACAAAATAAAGCATATAAAAATCTATTAGAAAATAGACTTTAAGTCTAACTTAATATCACAAAACCAGCAACTTATAATGTGAGGATTTCAACCACATATATACTATAATATGATTATATATCTAGTCAATGGGAGATATCTCCAATATAACTACATTCACATTCCATCAAACAATAAGATGCTATCAACCATGTAATCACGGGGAAGTGTCTTCTAACTAGAGCAGATGTGTATATCAGATATCTAGCATCACAAAGGACAAAAGTGTAATTAAATAAAAACATCAAGTACCTTGTGTTTGGCCAAAATAACAACAAAATCTACAACTTAAAACAGGGACATTCAAAATGTTTTGAAAAAATTAAAAACTAATGAGGTAATATTATGCAAGTTATTTGAATAGCAATGTTACAAATCAATCTCACTTAATAAAAGTATCTTAAAGAATTAGCGACTATTTAGGATGCAATTTGTAACACTCGCCAATTTAGCATACCAGAAGGAAACTATACAATTTGACAAGAAAGAAGAATACCACGGAGCCACTTTCCTTCTCACGTGCTTTGTATAGAATTGGAGGTAGAGAAACTGAAGGAGACAGTACTTGTAAATCAACCTCCTTCGGTACTAGTCGATTAGTAATTGCTAACCCAAGGTCACATATGGCATGCGAATTCTGGTCATGCATTGATCACAAATGTAAGATTACAGTCTCATTGCGTTGACATTAGCAACTTTTATCTATATTGAAAAAAAAAGGATTATTTAGCCTCAACCTTCGATTTTGATGCATCAACCACATCTTCAGATTGCTTAATACTCCAAAAGATAGAAGTAATGGTAGATATAACTTCCTTTTCATTGTTAATAGCTATTTCTGACTTGATATCATCATCTCTTTGCACTAGCATTGATAGTATCAAGTGTAGCTGCCTGAAAATTCAGGAAAGAATGAAAACTTTATAAGAATGAGAGTTCTCTACATGTCCCATATTTTGATGCTGTACAAACCAAATTAGTAAATAGATAAATTGAGGTGTTACAGCCAAACAAAAAAAACTATGCATACAGACGGTACATGTTGACGATGGGCAAATAAATTAATCTTTAATGCACGCATACAAGTGAGATTTAAAATTATTCCAAACTACGATTTACTGAGCTTTTCCATAAACTGCAACAAAAATAAACTTTCAAGGAAATCATGTGGCTTAATTTTATATTATTTTAATCTGCATACAACTGTCAATAAGCATTATTAGTAAGACAAATCATAACATCAGTATACAGCACACTAAGTCAATAATTGATAATAAGTATAACCGATTATTGTTATAATCAATTTTATGTTTGGGCAAGTTTGCTTAAAAGTTCACTTTTTTAAGATGATTAATTTTGTTTGGATGCAACAAAAAATCAGCTATTAAATGAAAAAAAAAAAAAAAAAAAAAAAAAAAAAATTAAAAAAAAAAAAAAAAAAAAAAACATGAATGAAATTGAAATGAAAAAGTAATTTCTGGAAAATAATCAATAAGCTACAAATTTTCAGATTCATAAAATCATCTTATTTTTCAAAAAGGATTAAAAAATGCGTTCTAAAAAGTTAAGCTATTAACATACAGCTGAAATTCCAAAACTAACTCAACCTTCCCCTCCCCACCCCACCCCACCCCCACGGCAGAGGTGAAGAAACAAATATGATTGTTTCCCAAAATTAAGTTGTCCCAAAACATAGGCTAAATATTTTTACAAAGTTGTTTAAATATAACTCAATCTTACAAAACTGATTTGTAAAATAAGGATTCTCCTCATTTATATATTGTATCTAGTCAATATGGAACTTGGGTTATTCCCTATACACTCTCTCACACCTAGCATAATTGGGACCAAATTGTAGTATATAAATTAGTAAATCTCATCTTACAAACCAGTTTTATGAAGTTGAGTTAAATTTAAAATTCATTTTCTAAGATGGTATCAAAGTTTATCCCAACAAAATTTGTTGTGCCTATCATGACATTCATTATTAGATCACCCATAAATATCTAGTACCAGGCTAAGATGTCCTGACCAAGTTGTGTTAGAAATCCTACATTAATGTAAACCTTACCTTATAAGCCGATTTTATAAAGTTGAGTTAAATTTAAAGTTTTCTTTTTAAGAGATAACAAGGTGAGTGGCCCTTTTAGTATATCTATGATAAACTTTGATATTGTCTTGTACTTTAGTTTAAGTCTAACTCGACTCCACAAAACTAATTTGTGAGATGAAAATTGTCCTTACATACTGCATTTTGACAGTATAGGACTTGGGGGTTTTCCAATAAATATGTATCCAGTTCATACCTGTATATTTTATCGTATGCTTCAACATTCTTGCAGTCATCAATATTGGGGCAGGATATGTTAGCAAGGGCATGAACTAGGTATGCAACGATGTATTCAGGGGAAGTGGTTAAGGAATTTGCATCTGATTGTCCAGAAAGCTGCCAAGCCCTAGCTTGGTTATGCATGTGAATAATGTCATTCAGGTTCTGCTTGTCCTACATTAACAAACCCAAGTCATCATTAAGACAAAAATTGATGTCAAAGCAAGGAAATTTTGCAATTGCAAAAAGGAACGAGTCAATCAAAATATTACCTCTGCAAACTCCTCTGGCTTTGAATCCTTGGATCCAAATATGTTGAATATAAAGGCACATGCATATTTGGTATCTAAAAGGTTGTCTTTTATATATTGATGAACTTTGTTTAAGAAAACCTTCTTAGCTTGAGGGAAGCCAATCTATCAGACCCAAAAGAAGACAGAGAAGCAGTTATTTATACATTGAAATGAAATTTTCAACCAATTTCAGCCTAAATGTAATTTTGCCTTGGCAATAATGTGCCAACAAATCATAAATGGTACAGAAGAAATTAAGTATACAGAAGGAGAAACATACCTCTGTTGCTCTTAGAGTTAAGTGGAAAATATCAACAGGTATCTTGTGATCCCAGAGCCTTGACAAACGAAGAACTGCCTTTGCAGAAGCAAGCCGCAAATGGGCCTTATCAACTGAGCTGCAAGAGGGCATAAATGAGTGCACACTGGCATCTAAACCGCAGAACCATTTGAAATGAAAAAGATAAAAACTGAAAATTCTAAGATAAATTAATGAAAAAATTTAGCTCTGTGAAGCTGATATACCTTGACTGTAGTTCCTTTGATATTTCACCATAAGACAGCATGTTTCTCAGGATACCCAGAAGACCATCTATACCAGGACGAACATGAGCGTCTTTGACTGGCAAGTAGCTTTTCACAAGAGTTTTGATGCCATATATCTGCAGTACAGAAAGAAAAAAAAAAGGGTCAGTATGGAAAACTTACAAGAACTATCCAGTGAGTCTAATTATAGAATACAGATACTATCCAAAGCATCTAAAATATCATAATAGAATATCATCCTACCTTCAAAACACAAAGATCACTTCTATCATCCCAAGAAATTCTTGAGTTGTCTTCTTTCTGAAACCATGAAAAGAGCATTTAAATAGAAACTACATAATTATATTTTAAAGGAGCACACCATGGAATGGAATTTGAAAGGCTTACACTATCACTTTTCAGAATCTTGTTTATTATAAATTCTTCAATTTCACTCTCTCTAGTTTCAAAAACAGGCATTGCAGTCTGTGCTATACAGCCCAGAGACTGTAATACTGCAGGTAGATGTGTTTTCTCTTCCAGCATATCTACAAGTCTCTGCATATAAGGTGAGAACAATAAAATATATAAAAATCAGAAATACAGGGAAATGACCTACTTCCTTTCAGGCCCAAATTACACTTACACCCTTCTTTGTTGGAAAATTACCTCTAACTCTCATACTTTAAATATTGTTCTTCTACTTTAACACCTTCACTTTTTAAGAAATCACAAGTACACACCCCTTACTATTACTGTACAGACCACATAGACCCCTTAAAAATGGCAAAGCACAGGAGTTAGGCGTAATTTGTCAAACAAGAAGGGTTTATGTGTAATTAGCGCTAATTGGAGATCAGCATAATTTTCCTGCAACAAATAATTTAATATATATGAAACCTTGTACAGAACAGAAAGAGACTTGAGGCCATCATCCTTTGTAATTGCAGCCAGAGCGTGAACAGCATACTTGGCCTGTCTTCGACTTCCTTCTAAACATAATCTCTCCAACATAAGGTCTACAGAACTGCATGAAACAAGGGGCAATAGGAATGTTATAAAAGGAAATGGATATAAAACAGTTATCAAATTTAACAGTATAGTCTCACAATAAGGTCTACAAAATTGCATGATACGAGGAGTAATAAGAATAATTTTAAAAGAAAGTGGATCTAAGAGTTATCAAATTAAAAGTGACACCTTGATGTAACTGCAAGCTGTTCACGAATAGTACCACCAGCCTTTGCTAAAACATTCAGAACACCCTCTTTGATCATATCACTATTATCCTTAAGTAAATTCACCAGCTCCACCTCAGTGCCACTAAAAAGATATGGACAGAATCGAGCAATTATCTGCATCTCATCATTAGTCAACCAGAAATTTAGTGTTAGAGATATGATTTGATTAGAAAACAAGATTCCAGTATTTAAATTTTCCAGTCTGAAATGACTGAAAACATGATATTGCTTGATGACAAAATCATGGAAGCATAAGAAATGATAGAAAGGGACACTGCAAAAACATAAGAACCTAACTCATAATGCTGTTTTAAAATATCAATAAACCATTATTGCAACTTCTCCTAACAGCTTAAATATAAGAGACGAATATGCTTCATGATGCCTCTTTAAAAGAAGCACAATGCTCGCCACACCATTCCTACAAATTAATTCTAATCATAAAGTGTGCGTTTTTTCCACAGTTTGAGCTTAAAAGGGTTCCATATGTGAAACTGTTTTAGAAATGTCAACAAAAACATTCATTGGCTTAATCGGTGACTCTTAAAACTGAAGCTTCTGGGCTGAAATAACCATCCACTAGCAAAGACATAAAACTTTGCAATTTGAACAAGCTATAGAAAAGTTTAGGATTTATTTATTTGCCAACCCCACCCATTATGCAATGAACTAAAGTGAAAATTGTTTGGCATATCCACTACACAATACAAATATCGAAAAAACAAGTTCAAAAAGTCAATAAACCTATACATGACATACTCTTACCACTAATATATTCAGACAATATTGTATATGCTGATCATTCTCTGAGGATTTATGTGTCATGATTTCTGAAAGAATAGCTTTCACATGCTCCTTGTTGAAAAGTAAATAGGAACACTTTATATAGAAGGCATTCAGAAATTCATAGAGCTGATGATTTTCACCAAGTATTTTAAGTAAATCGTCCTGGAGATAAAAAGTAAATAAATAACCAACATCAGTAAATAACAAAACTGCATATTATAGTTCCTGTCTTTCTGTAACTGAAAAAAAAAATACATAAGAGCAGTTAGTCCAAACCATAATGAGATATTAACATTTGGATGTTCAAATACTACTCTCCTAAGTCCTGATGGACTCCCCAAGTTTAAGGGGTCATTGAAATTACAATGTTAATATTTATGTAGTTCATCTAATTGACACCTTCTTAAAAATGTTCATACAAGTACCAGAACCGCAGCCATAGAGACACTCAAAATGTATTAGCAACAAGTTCTGAAGCTTATAAATCTATCCCACAGGATTTGGGTATGATATCTTCACCTCAAAGACCAATTCCCATGCAGTTTGGAGCTATAACTTCCCCAATTAGTATGTCTAAAACCATATCTACCAGTTTTAGATTATATTACCCTGTATACACGAGTTTGATTGAAGCTGGTATTTGGATCAACAAGATCTGTCAAAATTTTCCAGATATTAGGATCTTGTAATTGATCAAGAATCTGGAAACTCTCTTCTGCCATTGTTGGGTCAGCAAATGAACGAGACATTACACGGAAACAGAACACAATCTTTTTTTGCACCTCAGGAATGTCTTTCCCCTGCATTTAAATGAGATCAATCCCAGTTTTCACATCAAATATCATTTGAAAGTTCATCTTTCAACATCCATGGTAACATACCTGACTACTCTGCCTCAGAGCTAGATACTTTCGCATTTCTTCCTGTAATCTGGCACAACAGTTGCACCATGAAAAGTAAAAGTTTGAGACACCAGGAGGAATATAAGCTAGTCAGAGGTAAAAAAAAATGTACCTTTGTTTTTGCTCAAGTATCTTCTCAAGAGCCTTGACCTCCACTTTATCAAATCTAGAGAAAATCCCAACCCAATGTTTAACTATATCATTGATTGTAAACTCAGATGGAAACAGGGATTCACAAAGAATTGATTCAATTATATCCGATCTGCAAAATGAAAAGTGAACAAAAGAAATATCAATAACTAACATTTTATTCCTAAGGAAACAAAAGCCAAGAAAATTAAAGCATATAAAAAAGGAAAAGAAAAAACAAGCTTAGATGCTACAATAGTTTAGACAACCACCGCTTTCCAGTTTGTATAAGTATGTTGAAACTGGAAAACAAAAATATCAGAAGCACAAAACATACATAAATCAAAGCAATGAACAACTTGAAAGTCATTGACCTAGTAGTGCAAAGGCCTTTCTGAATGACAGGTTATCTATAAGGAGGGCCATTTGAAATTTTACAACTATTTCAATCTTGGTATTCTCTAGATAAAAATAGAGATTTTAAATTTGACGCACAGCCATTGTACAATATTTTGCACCAAAAACAATCTTGTATTAGTAGCTTGTTAATGAGTTTGACTATGTTAAGAGCTGCTAGAGAAGTCAAACTCATTAAATGACTTACAAAACTTTGTCATATTGATTCTGAATCAAAATTAAATCAAAAAAACTTATTCATTAAGAAAAAATTAGCATGCTAATACCAGTAAAAACATGTATTGACATGTACCTAATGCACATGGCATGATATTTAGTTATTTACTCCAAGATACTCACATTTAAAAAAGATCTTCAACATATAAGACAAGAAGCTGTATGTTATATTAAGTTTTAAAAGACTTCTACTTTCTCAATAATCTGTGTTAACTAAATAGTATGTAGCTTCAGATGAAGAGTGTCTTCAAACTTAAACTAATTTTAGGAAAATAATTGGTCTGTCCTTATTATATTCTCACATAACAGTGATGGGTTATGCTCCCATTAACATCATACGAAAATGCAAAAGCCTTTATACCGAAAAAAAAATTACCACAATGCAAATAATGACAGATATAACCAAGATCTTTTCAGCATCAGTGTTTCACCTGAAATCTTTGTCATAGAAACATCTGATGATCTTCCCTGGAATCCAGTCATATTCACTGGCATTAACTGTGTTGGAACTATTCTCACAAAAAACTCGATATATCTCAGCCAATCTCCCCATAGTATGCTTTTTAACAAGTACCTGGAAATGTAAAGCCAGACAACGATTTGAGATGTGATTAGTTAAAATAATCAGAGTTTAGAGAGAATGTTAGGCAATGGGTAATTTAGATTTTAGAGATATACATACAGATTTATCACAAAGCCGCTCAGCAACAAGTTTCACAGTTTCATGAGGTACTGCGTTTAGGGTATGACATGCCACATCACAGATAACATCCACAACTTGCTTTCGAAATTTCTCATCAGAATCCAACAACCGATCAGAAAGGGCAGCTAAAAAGTTGTACCCAGATAAATTTAGAAGATATACAAAAAAATATATATAAAAAGCTGAGACTGAATATCTTGTACATGCATCCAATGGACTCACAGATAATTTGAGGAGCTTCAGCCCTTAAAGGATTTGACAGCAGACAACTCTTCACATGCTCAAGGACAGACATGCGAACCCCAAAATCTCTATCAGTCAACTTCTTTAAAAACTCTGAAAATGTAGTCTGAAGTGCTTCAGCAATGGAGGATCCAGGAAGAGCAATTATATCCCCAACCAAGTTCACTGCTTTCAAACGAGTTTCCAGCTTTTCAGTCTGCAAATGTTCAATTACAAATAAATCTGGAAACATATGTGAATGACAGTCGAAATATAACAGGCTATGACACAAACTAAATTTAATGGGGAATAAAAAGATGCAAAAGTGACTCTTAGCAATGGTGATATCTTTTTCCTACTTCTGTTCCTTTTCATTCAAACAATAAAATCATCCTTTTCAATTCTCGGTCTTCTATCCTGGGTCCTTATCAGAAACTCAAATTCTAAAGCACAGCTATTTACAAATCATAACATGATTACATAAAATTTAAAAAATGAAACTTTTTTCCAATAGCATCAAAGTCAGTTTAATAGAAATAATTTAGAAACCATATAGAGCATCAGAAAAACCAATAAATCAGTATTTACCATTAGCTCTCCAGTGACATAAGGAAGAACTTCATACAGGATCTGAGGAGCACAGCAATAGAGATCATAGATAACTTCATGGTATTCAATTTGACTGTTCCTTTCCTGGCTGTCTCCTGATATCAATGATAGTAACACTTGTTTAATGTTTGGTTCAAGTTTTTCCATGCATTGCTGTATGATATTCATGGAAAGCTTCCTTGCAGCCCCAGCAAGATCCTGCAATAAAGAAAATTCAGACAATCATGTTTACCATATAATATTAAAGATAATACATAAGAAGACAACATTCATCCTCCAAGCGCACCAGTTACCAGTCTATAACAAGAAAAAGTTTATATAAGAAAAAGTACTCACTCTTTTGTCACGGCCTAGTTTAGACAGTAGAATAGACAAAAGATCCGGATGTATATCCTCACTTTCTTCCAAAAGAACAGCCATTATAGTTTGCATGGATGACAGAACACTTTCTGGATGATCATCTCTGTGCATGAAATAAAGTACACAGGTATCACTCAATGATCTAAAGAGAATCTTTAATCAAGAAAAGTACTACAGAAATTTGACATTTGAAATGTACTACCAAAGATTAACGCTTGAAACCTAACATCACAAAGCACACAGAAGTACTACTCAATACATATGCTTGATAAATCAAAATTAGACAATACAAAGAACTGATAGAATATTTAGTAATGGATAAAAAAACAGTCAACAAATAAAGAAGCAACCAATCTAAGAATACAAAAACTAGTGTTATACATAGCATAGTTCTAGGTACCAAAATATGTCAATCATCACACATAAAATATGCCAATGTAATGCAGGACAACAAGCAATAGAATGACAGATATTAGTTTCACTACTTTAGAATTACAATATGTGCTTCTCCATCCCAGAACATCACATTCAAAGTATACAAATACTTTAGTTTCTGTTTGTCTAATTATATTAAATTTACTATATCTTTTCTTTTACCAGAAATCGAACAGAACTTTTCGGGGAAATATAACTCTTCATAATGAGCTCACATTCGCACCTATAACTAAGTAAAAGACTTTGTGATAAACTAACCTGGCTACTGCAAAGAAAGTACTGAACATTTCATTCACCAGATCGTCACATTCAAGATCCAGCATTACAACACAGGATCTATATTTTGCAAGAGTCTCCAGTATAGCAACTCTCCGGTCAAAGGATGGGCCACTTGTATCACTCAGACCACTAAAAGTGCCCACAATCAACTGAAATATGTCCTGCAAAGTGATCCAATAATGATTAGGATGAAGGAGACTATGTTCCCAACTACAATTGTCTTCTTGTGTGACTGAAAGTAAAAGTATACTTGAAATTACTTTTTCAGATAACCAGAGCAAATGAATGATACCTTTAGAACATCATCGCTGTAAGGAGCTTCAGGTGCGGTGATTCGAGTTATCTCACAAACACATATTGCAACTAGAAGCTTGACATCACTATCCTGGTGCTTTAGCAGTTCTGGCTTAACAATTGCACTAAAAAAGGGCTTCATTGACTCTAATGTTGAAGCTGACGGTGATTGATCCAAGTCAGTAAGGCATGATGCAGCTTGCTGCAGATAGGACAACATTTTGTTGAGGGAGATTAGCAATTGCCAATAAACAATTATTGCATTTGAAAAAGCAAATTTTGATGCAAAGCTGTAACGTAAGTAAAAAAATATTGGAAATTTATAGCACACATTTGATCATTTTGACCTGCATTATATGCCTATGAACTAGTTTCAATTGTCTAGTGCAAACTTGGTTTTCTGTTTTTTGGTGATAGCACACATTCATTTTGCCGTAGGAAAATAGAAAATTCATAACATAGAGATGGTATGTACTACTGAGAAGTCCATTCTTTCAACACCTTATAGTAATGTTGAGAAGAAAGAAAGAAATTTCTACAAAACTATAAAAGAAAAACATTATTATTTGTTATGACTACAGAGTTCGTCCAGAATTACAGGAGTAGCTAGGAAACAAAGAACTGTGATAAGACTGCGTCATATGTCCATATGACCAACCTAATCGGTTGTACCTAAATCTAAAGTGAAGCCTCAATACGTTTGTTAACTTTCTCTCTTCAAATTGTTGATTGCTTTATCAACAAGGACCTAGTTGAGAGTAAACTGCTATTACTAGTCACTAACCATATCCTAACCAATTTAGAGGAACAGCACACATATTGAACCACATCAAGCCTTAGCCATATACTACCTTAAAAGGATCCTCAGGTTTTCCCAAGAAGACAACACTTAAGGGACTACAGATCTAAAAGCCTTCCTAAGCAAAAGACCAAATTTACTATCATAGATGTGTCGCGTTGTGCTGTGAACCAGTCAATATGCTTGATACATTATGTGTAAACTAGTTAGATTTTAAGATTGATACTAATAAGCAGGCCAATCATTCAGCAAGTGTGATGTTACATCTTCCTCATTCAATGCTTTGTGGTGGGGGAGGGGGGTATCCTTCTTAATTTATCTCATAGTCCAACTCTACAAAACAACACTTTCAACCTCAAATACACTTGAAAATGGAAATTGAACCCTAATTCATTCATACATGCCAAATTCCATCACCTTAATTTGAATAAACCTAACTTCAGTAAAGTGAGTAATTTGAATAAGTATATCTTACTTTTCACTTCTAATCCCACCATCTTTGTGCAAATTTGCATACTCAGTAGATTCATCCTTTTCCACTTATTCATCCAAAATATCCACAGTTTTATTAAACTTAACTATAGCACAAGACAAGACCAACTTAACAAACACAGAAAACAGACCTAAATCCAGTTCAAAAGCCATTCACAAATTAACCTAACTCAAAAGCCATTCCAGAAACACGCTTCAAATAACCAAAGTCTCACATGAAACACACTCAATCTCCCAATTGTTCCTCTCAATTGCAAAAAAACAACTACCAAAACCCAAATCCTCAACCAATTACAAAGCACCTACAAGAAGCACCACAAAAACGGAGACCAATACACGCATTTGAACTCAATTCACTCATTCCAACGGACAAATCAACTTAACCGAGAAAAAGAGACAGTTTTCCTGACCTGAACTCCCCAAACAGAAAATAACGAACATAACTAACCCCCCAAAAACAAAACAAAAAAGTTCGAAATTTAAGAAAAAAAAAAGCACGAAATTCTCGAAGTGGGTCTAAACCAATTGCGAAACGAAGCAACGAGAAATTGGAAGACACACACCTGCAAGAGCTCGATGAGAGAGTCATAAGAGTAGGGAAGAGATTCGAGCTTGGATCCCAGCTCCTCGAGCAGAAGGTGAGGCTTCAGAGCCATGTTGCGCAAAACGACGTCGTTTCAGCGACGCACGTGCAGTTTCATAGAGTTTCGACTAGGCTAAGAGCTGAAGAAGAAGAAGAAAGTGAAGAAGTGTGAAAATAAGAAAAGAGAAGGGTTTTTCCTCGCTTCTCTCTCTCTATCTTGTTTTTGTGTTGCGTTGTGAAGTTCGATTTTCGAACAGCGAAGCCAAATCCAAATCTACGCCAAACTTCACGCGCTGACTTTTTTACCTTTTTGTTTTGCAGTTGTGACCTCAGATTTTACGCGTATTTCCAAAACCTCCCGTTTCTGCCCCGAGCCTCTTGCAATTGCGCCCCTCTCATAATTGGTCCTGTTTGAGAAAGTACGTAAGTAACACAAGGGACAATTTTAATGAAGTTAACCTTTTTTTCGAAAAAATTGAAGTGTAATTCAGAAGTGGTTTTTTAGTTGCCGTCAGTTACGTACTCCACTCCGTTTTAGGAACATGCATTTATCAGACCATGTTAAGCCATGGACAATCTTAATTACTGCGAAAACCTTTGTTACAATTGTTGTCCAAATTTGACAATTCTTTTAAAAAAAAAATGTTAACTAAACATTTCACGGCTTTTGATTGCGAAAATTCAGCACGTGATTTTTGGGAAATAGCATTGTTCTTTTAGATGATTAATGATGTAAGATCTAAGCTTAAATAGGATTACGTGTTACTTTTTTTTAAATACACCTTTTTAACAAAAAAAAAAAAATCTTCTCACTTTATTTATGACCCTTTTTGGTGTTTATAGAAAAATTTTGACATATAAATCGTGCGAAATTCTGATTTAAGACTATGTCAATGCATAAATCTCCTCTTCTCTCAAAACAAAGTGACCACCTTTTACAACAACTATGTTGGTGTAGAAGTTTATAATTGTTATAACTCAAGAAGTAGTTATCAAGGTAGATATGCACAGAAATAGAAAGGACAAAATGGAGTTTAGTGCAGCTTACTGTGTAGCAGATGAACGAATTCTAACCGTAATAAGAAAGTAGGTATACTTTGATAAACACAATGGCCTTGAGTTTAATTGGATAAATACTTTTAAAAATAATATTATTTCAAAAAAAAATTGTTTTTAAAACTCTCCATATAAAATTCTTACAATCTATCCACTTATATATATAGTATCTTTTGGAACCTCATATTAAACTCCTGGTTTAATTATGTTTTTAGTTTTAAGATTTTGAATAAATATTTTTAGTCTTTTAAATTTACAAAAAAATTATCTTCTAAATATAAGAAATATTATTTTAAAAATTCTAAATATTGAATTTGAGCGAATGAAAATACTTCTTAAAAAATATTTTTATCTATCAAATTCAATATTTATGAATTAAAATCATATTTTTTAATATGAAAGAACAGAAAAAAAAAATACCATAAAATTTAAAGATTAAAAACATAATTAAATACTCTTTTTATTTTGTTACGCTGACTTGAGGTTAAGAATGTTTGAACATGACCACGCTTTTACTGCATTCTTTGCCATGGTCTGTTAGCAGAAAGGAAAATCCAGCTATGGAAAATAAAAAAGTATATACAATTTCCTTTTTCTTTCTCATAATATAGTTAGTCTTCCATATACATATATAGTTTAGCATGTATAGAAATATTCAAACAGGTTCCTAATGAATTTTAAAATTTAAAATATAGGCACTTAGATAATTTTCCATCTCTGCAATTCATTTTTCATTTTGAGTACACTCCTATATGTAATTTTTAACACATTAATGAAATAAACGAAACAATTTTTTGAATTTATCAATTCCTAATGGATTAAAATTTTAATGATTTCTACTGCACTCTCATTAATTTCTTTTGAATTTAATTTCATTGCACTAAAACTATCAATATTTTTATACAATTATCACTCAATATTGTTGAGTCTCGGTATATTATTGAGTTTGATAGCAGATTACATTTTATAATATTTTACACTACATCTAATCATAAAATATTATTATGATACATTTCTTAATTTTTATAAATATCAATATTCATAGATATTTTTTTATGGATTGATATATTAAAAAAAAATTGGACTCACAATTATACCAATTGAAATCTTAAAATTTGTAACTTAGAAGTAATTTTGTATATGATCTATAATTAATTGATTATTAGCATTCTAGCATGAGCCATGCAAATAATAAATATTTATCTTATACAACTAAAATTTATAACAAATAAATATTTTTTAATGGATACAGTTTACATGTTATAATTAAAATTTAAAATAAATAAGTACTCTTGAATTTCTAAATTTTATTTTAGATTTAAGATAAAAAAAATTTCACGATATAGGTTATTTGTAACCATTAATAATCTCCTTTAAATATATAAATTGAAATTCATTTTAAAATAGCGATAAATATAATAAATCAGAGACAGAAGTTAAAAGAATTCCAAAGTCTATATAAAGTTAATAAATATATAAAATTCTAAAAGACATTCATGAAAAATAATTATTCTTGTATATATAAGATATAAAATTTACATGATCGTTAATTTATTTTTGAAGTAGTAAAATTTTTCCATTTTATTTATGAACTAGATACCTAATTATTAATTAGGGTTTAAAAGTTGGTATATAAATCTATTTGTAAAAAAATGCACTATGTGTGATCCATAATGAAAAGTTGAGATTGTTCCATTTGCATCCTTTCATGATGAACACCAAACACTGCCATTGCCAATTGTTGTTATCATTCTTCATCTCCAAATTCTATAGATAGGCCATAACACACTGCATTACACCACATGCTTCTTTCTTCTCATTTCACCAACCTTCTTTGAAAAAATGACTCAACCTGGAGAATGGGATCGTGGTTCCATTCTGATATTTTTTATAATTGTAGTGATGATTCTGTTTGGTCCACTTTTCATGGGTCCTGTTACACCACCAGAAATTCCTTTGCTTATGGTGTTTGTGGTGGCTCTTACAGCCATTTGGATCCTTCTTATACTAAACTACTAAGTAATACTCGTCACTCAGTTGGGTTATCTATTGAATAATGTTCTTTTAAAATTTTATTATTTTGTCTTATGTGTTATACAGAAAGATAAGTCAGGTTTAAATGTAACTTTCTTTAATTTTTAAATATCTTTATTAATAATAATAATATTATTATTATTATTATTATTATTATGTTCTTCTTTAACTACCATAATATATATATTTAAATATTCATAAATATTCACAAATAATACATATGTATATTTTAAATATAACTATAAATAATAAATATAAGAAAAAATAAATATTCTTAAATTACATGATAGGTTAAATAAACTCAGGTTGTATAACAGTAATGAATTTAAAAACATTTACAGTACTTGAGAAAAAAAAAAAAAAACTTATGGTGTTAATTGGTTGGGTGTTTTATAAATGTTTTCTGTTGCTTAAAAGGTAGGCTTTTCTGAAAATTTAGTCCTTTTTTAATTAGGAGAAGAAGGGATTGTTCCATAAAAACAAGAAAGTTAGTTATACTATTAAGATACTTTTGTTGCAATTCTAACAAGTGTAAATCTTTAATGTAACCCTTTCAAATGCACTACTAGAAGAAAAAAAAAAAAAATAGGGTGATGAGACATATAAATTGTTTTAATGGTTGAAAATCATATAAAATTAAATTACTGTTTGAAACCTAAGTAGATGCCTCTATTTAGTTTTTATTTAAATAAATTATTCTCTATTATTTTTAACTTTCCATTAAACTTTCATGTTTTTGTCATATTTTGTGTATTCTTAGTATAGAATATGACAAATATAATTGGCTGTGAAAAAAAACATATTTCTTGTTTTATACTCTTTAAAAATTCTTTTAATAAAATAGCATAATAAAGAATTAGACTTATAAATGCAACAACGCTGTGTTTACAGTGGTTATTATAATTGGGATGTTTTTAAAAATTAAACATGAGAGCAATTAGTTTGTGTTGTCCAATACCTTTTATTTTAGTAAATATGACTATTTTTATAGTAAAACATAATAGAATTACCTTATTCTAAGAGTAATTAGTTTGTGTTTACCAATACCTTTTATTTTGGCAAATAAGACGATCTTTATAGTAAAACATAATAGAAATATCTTATTCTAATTAAACGTTCAAATGGATATTGAAACTGTTTAATCTTAGAAAAAAAAATTATGATAACATTTTGCATTTCAACTTCAAAAGAAATTTAATAAATGGTATGAGCTTTTTCTTTTTCTTATTGCGAGAGTTTTCAATAACGAGGCCAATTCAAAAAATCCATTAAGAAACGCTAACAATATATTTGTTAATATTTTTCTTAATTTGATTTAAATTTTTCACCTGTCAATCCATTTTGTGCTATTTTTTCTAAAAAAATAAATTGGAAGATAATCAAAGCATGTTAATATTTTTTTTTCCATTGAAAAAATAGTTATTATATTTATATTATTTCATATTTTAGGATAATGTAACATTTTAAAATATACATTGCTTATAACCTAACAAAAGGTTTATAAGACGTGGATAGTATTTCAAAATGTTTTTTATACATGATTAAACTTTATATAAATACACCTACTCAAAAACAAAAACAAAGTTCAAAATAAAAGTTGAGGGTATTCTAGATATTTACATTACAACTGATATTTGCATATATATATATATATATATATATATATATATATATACTTATCACAATTCGTAACACAAAAATAGAAACAAGAATAAATATTGAAACAAGATTCTCAAGGTAAAAAATATAACTAAAATGAAACAATTAAATTTATAATTTATATATAAAGATAAATATATAAAATTCATATCTCAATTTTCATATTTTAATTTTATTCCAATATTAATATTAATAATAATGTATGAATTAAATTTCGATTTCACTTGTTGATCGTATCTATGTTACTTTGAATGCAATTGCGAACAAATAAAAATCATTTTTTTCATAATACAATTATTTAAGGAATTGTCCTTCTTGTTATAGAAAAAATAATACGAGGCTGTGAATTCTCTAAAAAAATTATGAATTTGAATTTATCATTACGTTTTAATAAGCTTCATAATTGTTTAAGCAAATTTTTTAGTTCATATAAGACTCACAAAAATCTTGAAGAGATAACCCATACCTCATGGCTTCTATAAAGATGAACAAAAGTTTATAAGAATTATGATAAGGAATTACCTTTTAAGAACAAAGAGATTTCTAAAGAAAGTTTAGTTAACTCACAAGTCTAAATATGTTAGTAACCTCTCTCTTTTGTGACTTTTCTCTTTTAACAAACATAATATTACCATACAGGTGATTTTTAATTATTCAATACACTTTTTTTGAAATCTGTAAAAAAATATATATTATTTAAGACAATGAGAAAATAACTATTATAAAGAGAAATAATAAATATTATTCTATGAATAAACTTTTTTTTTACACAATAGTCACAAAAAGAAGATTTTTCCGTTTCTTAATCTTAACGACATTATGAAAAGATTCAGAACCACGGGAATTACACACCTGGAAAATCACTTAAAAGAAAAAGAAAAGCCTACGTAGTCACAAAGATACATGGTGAATAATATTCTATGATACACTTATCACAACCTCTGTAACTCTAGTAATTTTATAAACACTGTTATATATATATATATATATATATATATATATATATATATATATATATATATATATATTTATTTATATATATATATT
>Ga0099824_1001271_pt1 | contig 34872 bp, 13 predicted proteins | sample SiratrowhiteBW_FD_76837 | JGI IMG/M metagenome (GOLD analysis project Ga0099824, IMG submission 76837) | Root nodule microbial communities of legume samples collected from California, USA - Siratro white BW | ecosystem: Host-associated > Plants > Roots > Nodule | place: USA: California... | reverse complement strand
ATATATATATATATATATATATATATATATATATATATTATATCATAATTATATTTATTCTTTTTTAAATAAATTGCTTTCACTAATCAGGCTGCTGGATCCTGTATGCAGTGCATTCTTTCTTGGATTTATGTTTTATGAGTCGGCTGGTCTCTCTTATAGTATTGTTTTTTCAAGTACATATCTTCTTTTGTTTTGTCTTTCAGAGAAAAAAAAAAGTAAAAACATTATCTGAATGATAAAACACTACAAAATAATTTAACAAAGAAATAGATAAATGAGATAAATATAGAGTATTAATGTATGATAAATGAAATAAAATTTATAAAAGTTATTGAAAAAATGTAATTAAAATATATATTAGTAGAAAAAACACATTTCATGATAGGATACCAATGCAGTTAAGAGGAAATCACATTAAAAAAAATTGCAATGACAATTTTGTAATTAAGTGGAACCATATCACCCCGGTTTTGGCCGCAACTGCGGTGGTAGTTGGATACGACCACGGTCATATCCTTACAAAATTTTTAAAAATTAAATGATGCATGAGATATCACTGCTGTTGGGGCCAGAAATGCAGTGGTAGGTGGATACGATCACGGTTCCTGCTTACAACCGCGGTCGTATCCCCTGTTTTAGAAGCCTGCACTCATTTTTTTCTTTACGCTTTCGTTTCCCTCTCTCTCGCGTAGCGCTCTCAGCATCGTCTCTCGCCCTCATCACCCAAACTAAGGTTGAAGCTCTCTCTCGTGTCGTCGTCCCTCGCCGTCGTCCATACTCTTACTTTGCCACGGTTTGCATTTTCGTTTCACTCTTCCTTTTCGTTTTCCTTTAGTTCTCGTTGAATCTTTCATCTGCGTTGCATTTTCGTTTTACTCTTCACATATTCGTTGTTGTTGGGTTTAGGTTTTAGGCGTTTATCCTTGCATTGGTTCTTGGCGTTCGTTTTGAGTCTTGGTTGTTTTCTTCTTCCATTGGTGCCGTCTTGGGTTCTTTATGTTTTTGTAGTAGGTTATATTTTTACTCTTCATTTTTACTTGGTATTGGTTCCATTTTTTTGGTTTGGTAGATTGCGGTTTGGTTCATTTGTGTTTTGTGCATTTCAACATCTTTCCATGCTTTACCTTTGTCTACAAGAGGTATTTTTTATTTATTTATGGAATGTTTTAACTATTTTAGTTTGTGTATCTTGATCAAAACGTATTGGGATTGAGTTCGAATATGTTCGACCCCCGACATTTTATGTTTGAACTATTTTAGTTTGTGTAACTTGTAGTGTATGTATAGTATAATGTATGATTTAGAGTATAACTTGTAGTGTAAAATGTATGACTTGTAGCGTTTTGTGTAATGTATAATTTTGAGTAATCTGCCTGGGTTTTGAAATATTTGAGCAGGTTTTGGGCAGTAGTTATTTGTTGCTACATTTAAAAAAAAAAATGCATGTACCAGCGCAGCTAAAATAAAAATCGCAGTGGTAGGGGACATACCACCGCAGTTGTTTGGTTAACAACCGCAATAATAGATATCATACCACTGCAGTTGCTAACCAAATAACTGGGGTAGTATGTGATACTTTCTACTGCGGTTCTACAACCGTAGTGGTAGCTTTAATACTTTTTACTGCGATTGAATCTACAGTGGTTTCAGAACCGCAATTGTAAGTATTCTAGAACTGCGATTAAATGTATTTTTTCTACTAGTGGTATTAGAGTTCTTATTTAGACTAGGAATGTTTCTTTTATTTTACGTCAATTGGTGTGTTCTTTATAGTTTTTTTTTTAGATCTTGATCGAAATAAGAAATAATTGTAAAATGATTTCCAATGCTTAAAGTCAGTATTATATAGTTGTAGTATTTAATGTTATTGAAAACTTGATAAAGACAAGGTCCGAACTTTGCATATTGAGACATGTGGCCATGAGCTCTTCGGACGAAGTCAAGATGACTATCTCTTCTTTGGCAGCAGTCAATTATATTTTTATGTCTTTGAAGAAGGTCAAGTCGTTGCTAAGTAAGGATGTAATGTCACTAGTCCTGATATCGGAAGAGGAAGATCGAGACTTCTTTGGGAACCTTCTTGGCTAGGAATGCTTCTTTGACCTTTCCTTCCTCTTGTGTTTTTTGTTTATTGGAGGAAGCACAAGATCAACAATAGGGGTGGAGAAAGGCATTTCCTTCAGGGTAGGAGAGTCGGTTACGTTCTTTAGGCCCTTTTTTTCCATTATGAAGTCGAAGTTGTTTCAAGAATTGCATGAAGTCGAGAGCTGTTTGAGCCATTATGCTTGAAAAGCATAAAAACATTCAACAAAGTTAACATGGACCAATAATACAAGCAGAACAAAAATAGAACATACTAGTCATATCCACCCATTGCTTAGGGGAATGTAAACAGAAAATATCTTATGGGTAGGTAATCTTGTCGGGAAAAGGTGTAATACTTCAAAGACCTTTTTATCCTCTTGTCCAACCATGATACTAGACAGAGTTTTGGGTCCAATGAAATGGAAACGTTGGTTTATTCATGTAAAAAAGGTTGTTTTCGACCTAAAGGTTCAATTACAACCTTAAGAAACCCACCCTTGAAGTTTTTATAGGATGAAGTGTAAGAGGTAAACAAACATGTGCTCAGTTGACCTAGGAAGGGATACCCTACCGACTGGGATAGTTTGTCGAGCACAATAGTAGTGGAGGAAAACTTGAGGAGAGACACACAAACCAAACATCTCGCATACCAACCGAAAGACTTGCAACGAAGCCCGTGAGTTCAGATGTAGTTGAGTAGGGGGACTTTAGATGCACAAAACACTCACTGTAAACTCATCGAGAGGAAGCCAAACATGGGTGTACAAGAATAAACAATTGTACATGTAAAAGAACTCGGACGAACTATCCTCCCGACCATGACACACATTGTCAATGGTAACACATCGCTAAAGAGAAACCATACCCACTTCGTTATGACCATCAGTATTTCGAAAAATATTGGGTAACCCTTGTATCTACCCACTTCGACCAAATAGGAAGATCACTCTCAGCTTGCTCATCATCCAAATTTTGAACTCTACCAGGAGCATCTACCCAACTCCCCAAGCTAGAAGTCGAACTCTCCCCCACAATAGCTACTGACTGATCAGAATCCCTCGAGAAGTACACACCCAAAGACGTCGATAAACTCAAGGAGGAAGACATCATTAACCTAGGTATACATGAACTCTCTACACATAGCCATTATCAGGATCAATACTAAACACAAGTGGTTCTATTATTAAGGACCCACCTTTATTTACAGATGATGAAACAAGGAAACCCAATCAATGCACCCCATCACCTCTCAACCATTAGATCCATTCAAAATAACAATCAAGATTACATCGGGAACGAATCATGAAAAGGATACATTAAAACCCTAATCCTTATCTTTTCTAAGACTCTTCGGGAAAAAACCTTGAATCCAAATGGCTAGATGAGATGACCGGGAACATCTTGGTTGTCTAAGTTACAATTAAAGAAAAAGGAATTTTTTTAAAAAAATAATTAGATTCACAAGGTCAAGCATATCGAGCCTAGGAGCTAGTGAATTATACATAGCCGAGACCATCGATCGATATTATACACGGGCCGACACCATTTCAGAAAACCTTATCTAACTCCTATCCGGAATCTAAAATGACAAATAAGTAAAGAATAACTAAAACCAATAAATACCTAATCAGTACCTAATCAGACGGTACAGTAAGATTAAACAACATTAACATAAAAAATCGTGTTAAGCCAGACCCACTTTGATTAATATCTTCGCTCACCTCTATAAATAGATTAACGTCAACATGTTAAAGATATATTTTCAATAGTTTACATACTTCGACCATCAAATATTAACTTAAGCTTTGTAAGTAATCTATTTAAACCGAGAAAAACTGAAAAAGAAAACAATTTGATCAACAAGATAAAGAAAAAGACACATTTTCGGTCCATAAAAAATAATTAAAATTTTATTTTTTGCTTATCACATATCATCATATGTATATAATATTTTTTTTGTAGTTTTATATAAATGCATTAAAATGATACTTAAAAATAATATATAATTAACTATAAATTATATACAGACAATATAAAATGGTTTATACCATCGTCTAACTAAAAAATCATGGCATGTAGTAAATTTATTAATTGATAAGAACATAAACTTTATATTATTAATTGATATTAGTAATCTCAATTAATAATATAAAAAATGTTTAGAACGAGAATTGATGAAAATTGGTTTGTGAATGAATGAATTTAAACATATGTATGGGTTAGTGTAAATAAAGGCAGAGCGCACTAAGATTGTCTTCTCTACTCCGTGCGTGGTCAGGTGAGAAGCACTGAGAAGACGCAAAAGCTGAAAAGCTTAAACTCTGAAATTTAAAGACCCATCCAAAGCAAACCACTGCCAAATCCAATCCTCCCACTCCCTTTCTTTTGTTTTTTCCACCACTTCTCAAATTCCACAGCAGGACAACACCCAAACGCAAAACATTCTCGGAAACCGCAACCCAAATTCCATTCCCGGATCCTCGGGCTTCGGACCATCCGCCATTTTCACAGACCGCAACAAGACAACGCAACAACCTTCCTTGTTTTCCGCTCTCCGTGTTTTTCAAACCCCAAATGCCCGTATAACAAAAGGGTGGCTTCATAATCTGAGACACTCGCTCGGTGGTTGTTGGAGATGGCAGGTAATAGTACCTCGGAGGGGTTGGGAGACGATTTCTTCGAACAGATCTTAGCAGTGCCCGAAGCTCCAGTGGGATACGGCAGAACGGTAGCCACTGACGTCGGAATGCTGCAATTGGGGTCCACTACTCCAACTGCTGCCGCTCTCAGAGGCGGCGGAATGATGCCTCTGGGCCTGAATTTGGAGCAATCCGCCTTTCTAAGCCACCATGATTCCAGAAACTTAGTTGACGACGTCGTTAATGTTGACCCCACCGTCCACAATAACCACCACCACCACCACCACCATCAACACCTCACTCTCCATAACAACAACTCATCACCCTCTTCTACTGCACCAATCACCGTATGCACCCATCACCTTCACCTTCTTCTACTAGATCATGGTCTAGTGCGCATGCAGATTAGAGAGTGGTTTTATTTATTTTATTCTCCTGTTCACAATTTTAGTTAATTTTGCAGGATCGCGAATCGATGCATGTGAGAGGTTTGTTTTCAGCGTTTGGACAGTTGCATAGTCCTACTCTTGTTCCCTCTGTCCGCCCCACGCTGTCATCGCCGCCACCTCCTCAGCCCCAGCTCCACCTCCACCACCATAACCAGCAGGTAATTAACTACAACTTATTTTATTATTATTAATTATTATTATTATTATTATTATTATTATTATTATTATTATTATTATACCTTAATCATAATAATAATGATGATAATAATTCCATCCGTCACCCAATAATTTGCCTCTAACCTATATAAAGACAAAGTATTATAGTATATTAACCTTAAAGTTGGATCACTTTACAATGCATAAAGAAGAGATGCCTGTGGAAGTTTAGTTAGTGCTTCATCCTTCACCATTCATTCATTTCTTTATCACAAATAAAATACTTATTTAACTAATCCTAATATCTTATGAAACGATTCTACATTTGTATATATGCCTTCCCTTTATTTTCTTTTTACTAAACCCAAATTTCATGGGTTTAGAGGCATACTTTACAATTTTACCCTTTCCCAACAGTATTCGCATTCCGAGAATCATTGCCTTTATTGCATTCGTGTTTAAAAAATTCTCGGATTTTGTTTTATGATCAAATTTTTTATTATGTTGTTTTCAGTAGGAAGTTTGCTGGGTGTGTTTTGCGATTTTGGGAGCATTTTTTTTATTTATTCCATCTTGTGTTTTGAGGTTTTGGTTTGAGCGATGCAGGAGTACTTATTGGTACTACTTTCCGCCGACGCGTTTTCTGTGCTTGTTTTGATTAGTAGATTGTATACTTTTGCACCACGCGTTTTTGTTCTAAAGAATAGGCGTGTCAAATGTTACGTTTTGTTAATAAATATATTGGTAAAAATGGTGAATACAACTTCTCAGTCGCTCTCGCTCCAACGCAGACCCAATATAGGTACGCAACAAGTGACGTTGTTTCAATTTCAACGCCCTCGTACTGGGTGGGACCCGTATTCACGTATATTTCTATTTTGTTTCGGCATCAGATTTTGACATTTTGCAAACCTAACAAATGTCCACATTAATATTCAGGCCGTGGATCCTCCCTCTTGACTTTAAAACATTAATTCAACATTTTAACTAATATATCTGAGAAATTGTAAAAGGAGAGAAAAAATTAATAAAAATGATTCATTTTTTAACGTTGAAGGGTCCAATTATTGTGGATTTTTTTCAGGCATTTGCATGCATAAGAAATACCTCTTCGGTTTTCGTTTAAGATTGTGGATGTAGTAGTAACTTATTACGGGTGAAAGCAACCAAGCATTGTTAAGGAACAGAGTCTGATGAATATACTATGCCACAAGTTGCAATGGCATAACAGAAGTTTTTGAAATAACAATATATTTACTCAATAACTATCAATATGGTAATGGTGATAATCAACGTAATATATACAGTTTGGTTACTTATGATGCTATATAGGTTATGATTCCATGCATATTGCAGGCGTTTCAGGGCCAGGGAGGTGGAGGTCCAGCGTCAATGAGTGGTACCCCACAAGCACCTGGAATTCGCCCTCGTGTGAGAGCAAGAAGAGGGCAAGCCACTGATCCACACAGTATTGCTGAACGGGTAATTTTTTAATTAAGGACACACTTGTTCTTAAAACTCACATGCTTTCTATTGACATAATATAGCAACCAAAATGGACCAATTCACTGCAGACTAGATTGGTTTATCAGTGATATTAATATATGCTTGCTGGATTCCTTTGTCCTATCCCTCTATAACAATTGATGTCTTTATTCGTTTGTATTGGGTGTAGTTGCGTCGCGAAAGAATTGCTGAAAGAATGAAGGCATTGCAGGAGTTAGTTCCCAGCATTAATAAGGTTTGTGCTTTTAATTTGCTATGCAATTACACATTATTCACACTTTTGGCTTATTAATTGTATGCTTATATTTTCAGATAAACATACCATTTATATTTTCTCTTCATTTAGAAGTCATCATTTCTTTATGTTTCCTAAGAAACTTCCATTGTATAAATAATCATTACGTTAAAACTTTCTAATAGTGTACACATGGATGAATGCTTATAAAGCCTTCAAAATAATGGTTACGTTGAGAAAGTAAAATATATACGGTTTTGCACTTAATAGATTATCTACTGTTCAAATGTGAATCCATTTGTGGTTGCAGACGGACAGAGCAGCGATGCTTGATGAAATTGTGGATTATGTGAAGTTCCTAAGGCTCCAGGTTAAGGTATGGAAGCAATTAAAGAATGTGTATTCCAATAAAACTTTCTTCATTTCCCTGAACGGCTTAATCTATATTCAAAATTTCTTCATATAGAAAAGTTACGTTGAACTTCCATTGATGTCTTTTGAAATCAGTCCCGGACACATAATAGAGCTTTACTGAATCTATTGTTTTAATTTTTGAGAAACTTGTTTCAAATTTAATCTGAGCCTCCGTACTAGTAGTGCACATGTTAGGCTTGAAGCTTAATACTGAAGTATTTGTACTCATCTATATGGAGTGTTTGTGCATGGTAGACACATTTTGCCGTGTGTGATCTTCTTATTCCAACGAGGCCTCAATTGAACAAGAGATGTCTACCAGATTTTGTTAAGCTGCATAATTTCTTTGTGCCAATTCTCAAAAAAAAAAAAAAAACAATCTATTAATAAAGCTTCTGCTTTTCATATTATTTAATTTTATTGATATTTTCAAACAGGTCCTGAGCATGAGTAGACTTGGGGGAGCTGGTGCAGTTGCTCAACTTGTGGCTGATGTTCCCCTTTCTGCAGTGGAGGTGATAAATACTCGAAAGATGTTTTGAAATGCTACTTTTCTTCTTCTTTTTTAGTTTCATACTCTTTTTATCATTTCAATATACTTTTACTTTATTTCCGTCAAGCACTACTTGCAAATTTTTGTACCACGGTACGTATCTAAACCAGGATATAAGATAACATCATAGCAATCATAGCAGTGCGCACTACACATGTAAATTTGTTAGTTTTTTATGTTATGTCTACTTTGTTTTTTTTATTGTGTTATTCCCATAACTTTGTATACATCTTTCCATTTTGGTTCTTACAATAGTTTTATTGATTCTATCAGCAAGGGGAGGACATAGAAGGTGGAGCCAATGAGCAAGCCTGGGACAAGTGGTCCAATGACGGCACTGAACAACAAGTTGCTAAACTTATGGAAGAAGATGTGGGTGCCGCTATGCAATTTCTTCAGTCCAAGGCACTTTGTATCATGCCCATATCTCTAGCCTCAGCCATTTTTCGTATGCCTCAATCAGAATCTTCAGTAGTCATCAAGCCTGAATCAAACAGTCACTGATGGAACCACAAAAGTGGCGTGACAGACTTTACATAATGTTGTGTAGCCAAATTTGCTCCCATTCTTCCTTCTTTATGACAAAGGGTATTCTACTTTCTTATATAATTTTCTGATTGGATGGAGAAAGATATATATATATATATATATATATATATATCTAGTCGGTGCAGCTGTTCACTCTTGTGAAGTTTTGTCAAAGAAGGAGTAATTGCTTTTCCTAACGAGTAAAACCGGAAGAGCAAAGAATGTCCTTGTCACAGTGAAGATGAACATTTTCAATGGCCTTATTGATGTTTTTTCTTCCAAAAATCTGTGGTGGGGTTGGTGGTGGATGACCAAATATTTGTAGTGGAAGCTCTTTTCTTAGTTTTTAAAATTTGAGTGAGTGGGGAGTGGGGCCATTTAAAAGGAAAGGATGGGTAGGCATGATTTATGTGGAGAAAACTTTAATACAAGTTGAATTAAATTATGGTTAGTTACCTTGTAAAGGTGTTTGGAAGCATCTGACATTTGGAAAAGCTAAAGGTATTTTAAAACAATAAAGACATACTGAGTTTTGTTTGCTTCTAAAATAAGTGAATTCCACCATAAAATTAGGTGCGAGATTACTCAACCCACTGCTTCCTCAGAAAGTGGAGAATGACAACTTCGCTAATTTACTCTACAAAATCTTATCTTCTTACTAATACAATATTCATAAACAAAATGCTCAATGCTATAATAGTATTGCTATTTATTATTACTGTCTTTTTCATTTCACGCTCAACGTCTTAGAATCGTGTCAAATATCAATTAACGTGACTTTATGGGAAAAAAAATTATATCTTTCGTTTCATATTAAGAGATTAATTGTGTTTAGAATTACTTTTGATTCAAAATAATCTTTATGTTGGATTAAAAATGTGATACTAAAATTCGCTGTTTACTTGCTTTAATAATATCAATATGTAGATCTAAATCTTATTATTTTAAAATAAATTTTAAACCCAATTAATTGTACTCTTAATTATGATTTTAATTTCAAATGTTACACAAGATAAATGACTACTTCAAAAAACACATAAGACCATTCACATGAACCATAGCTAAAAGAATTCAAAAGAGTTTCCATAAGATAGAAAAAAATAATTTAAATATAAAAAACTAAACATATTTAAAAAAGGACTCATAATATATATATAAATTACTAATTTCAATTTATTCACGTGTCATAAAAAATATTTATGAATAAAAACTGTATATAATGTAATGATTAAATTTTACCAAAAAATCCTTTGTGAATATGTTCTAGTTAGAAATTTTATATTTGTCACAAGAAGAACGTAGAAAAAAAAAATAGTATTAGAAAGATAAATTTTATTGATGAATTTTCCCAGATATTATATCAAATGATACTCGTCTCAATTTTAATTTTAAATTATATATTTATATTTTTTAAGAAAATGACATTTACATATTTTGAACAAATATTTGCTTTTCTCGAACTTTTAATAAATGATAGTATCATCTCTTATGTTTTTAATATAGTAATCACTTTACATTTTATTTATAGAAAATTATTACAAAATTTAGCCAAGATAATGTTTTTAAATAAAATAAAAAATGAATCTTATTTTTTAAATATATAAGAAAAGTGGGTGCATATTTAAAACTTAAAGAACATGTGAGTATTTCTTTTACTAAAATGATAAGGTAGAAAAAAAATTATTTTAAAATTCAAAAGAATATGAGTTGATTTGACATCACCTCGAAAAGCTAAATGCAATTTCTTCCTTTCCAAATGGAAATTATCAACGTTTTACATAATTTGTAAATCTATCTAGTTCCTAATGCTTTATTTGGACTGGGTTCATACTTTGTTTGGACTGGGTTCCTACTTTGTTTGGACTGGTTGGGGATGGAAAGTAAAGAAAAAAGAAACAATTATTTTGATTGAAAAAAATTAAGTGAAAATTTATAATAAATGGTATTATATGACTGAAATTTTCCTTTAAACTTATTGTGTTATGTAGTTAATTATTAGTATGTTTTTGGTTGTATTTTATTGAAATAATTATAAATTGAATTTGAATAGTGAATATTTTTTAAATGATTTACTTATGTAATGCAAGAAATATTATGATAAATTAATTTAATTTTTTAATTAAATATATTTATATAAATTTAAATTTAATTTATGAACATCAGTAATGTAAATTTAGACATATTTCATTCATTCAGTAACTCTTTGCATAATTAAAAAGCATAGTTTATCAGTATATTTTATTTTTAATCAATTTTAATTGATAACATATAATTTATTTTTAGTCATATTATTATTATTAGTACAAATTATTCATCATAAAAAATAATAATTAACCATATGGAAACCCTTTGGTGCATAAAACTTGAGGGTATATTGTTGGATTAGAATATAATGTCATTAATTCGTTTTATATTTAATGTAGTGGTAATATATTTTAAATTTGAATTAAAATGGGTGATTAAGTTTACTAGTTTTGTATGAATTGAATTACATTTATCATGGTGAAATATTTGCAATAATGATACATATAAAGTAATCCAGATGAATTTCTTGAATTTTAAAGTGAAACATAGCAAAATGTATTTGACAAATTTCACATTATTTTTGAATTAAATATTCACTCATTTGGATCATTATCAATTATTTCTTTAAATATTTTATTATATATAGTTTTTATTTTTTAAAAAGAAACATCTTTATTTAATGAATTATTTTATATTTTTCTCTTTAATATGTATCAGTAATGATTTTTTTTTGCATTTATTTTTATAATTTTTATTTTATTTTTCTCTCATGAATATTGTGGATGAATCAAGTCCTCTCAACATTCACTTTTCTGATTCTGAGAACAAGAAAAACAGATTCGTGTGTGTTTAGTGAGAAATTAAGAGTGTTCTTCTTTTCAACCTACATCACAACAATATCAACAATTGTGGAATGTCCTAAGGTTCAACATCAAATGTCATATAATTAATTACTCTTAATGGTATGACTATATATAATTACTTATTTATATTGTAAATATTATATCAATGATTTTGCTTTTTATTTATCTTATCAATATTTGTTATTATATATAATTTTCACTTTTCTGTAATATCTAATTTACTAAATTATTTATTTTTCTCTCTCTAAAAGTTATAGGAATCTAAATAGTTTTACTCGAACAAAGAAACAAATAATATATATATATATATCTACTTATTTTGTAAAAATGAAGCTGTTTGGTTTTTTAATAGTTAGAAATATATTTGATTCAACTTCTTCTATTAATAACGAAATAGAAAAATTGAAACAAACCACTTACCATAATTGTTACCCGATTGTTAAATAAATAAATTGTTTTTGGCAATCCTCAATATTGCTAATAGCATTGCATACATACTGCTACTACTGCTTAGCCACACTATAGGGCTTCTAATTTGGATTCTCGACGTCCAAAACTGAAAATTGTGGATCATTAATTGGTTATTACAATAATAATTAATAAATAGAGTATGATGAAAGGTTTTCGACCATTTGCATTTTATGCCTCTGGTCTATTTAAAACTTACGCAAATTTATGACAGGCTAAGAACATGCATCTTTTAGCTGCTTTGGAGATTAAAAATATTGTTTACAAATTTAGTATATTTATATGAATACAGCTAAAATTTTGCAAGAAAGAATCAGAAAAAATAAGCAACTTTTATGAATCTGAAATTATAATTTATGATTATCTTACCCGAACAAAAGCTAGTTTTAATTATATTCTCTTATAACATATAATCAAGCATCAAAATAGTTTAATTTTCACAACTATTTAAATACATCCTAATTCAACAACATGGAACTGTGAGCAAATGCACGCTAACTTTGTTGCTACACTTTTTTGTTGTTAGGCCCAACGACCCATTTAGTCCACCGCAAGCAGATTTCAATAAGATGGATTCTTTCTCCACCGCAATACTCTCTGCCTACATTATTTTCATAAGTTTTAAAAATGTCAAAATTGACTTTTATAAAAATACATCTGTTTTTTTTTAACAAAAAATACTGAACCGGATGCCCCGTATCTAATTTACAATTTTTTTCAAAATGTAAATTGGATGATACCTTCATCCAGTTTACATTTTGAAAAAAATTGTAAATCGGATGGAGAGTCATTCGATTCACATTTCCAAATGACACCCCATTTAGTTTACATTTTTTTTTCAGAATGTAAACCGGACGCGGGATATCCGGTTCATACTAAGTTTGTCTTCTCTGACGTAGATTCACTGTCGACAGCAACCCAATTATCAAATTAACTACTCTAATCATCAATACCACTCACAAATTGCTAATAAACATCAACAAGTTTTTACTTTTCACTTGTTTAAAGCTTTAAGTCAAATTGGAGCAAATACGCCACTTCTTTTTCCAGATCTGTGATGCAGACCTTGCAGACTCTCATCCACACACACCGATTGCTTTTGTTGACGGTGAAGGTGAAAAACAGATACAATGACTGAATCAGATGCTACAATGAAGCAGTGAATCGAACGAAGAATAAAGCGGATAAGAGTGGTTAAAAAGGTAAATTAAGATAGAAAGTATTTTGATCTTCTACTATTTATCATTTAAATGTATATTTATATTTTCTGTTAAACTATATGGAGGTGCACGAGGGTATTGCGGGGAAGAAAGAATTGTCTTTCAATAATTTGATCAAAATCAAGTTGTGTTGTGTGTTGGGTATATTTTTGGCCCAATTCAGCATAAACTTATGAGGCAGAGATATTGACCTGCACTATATTATTTTTTAAAATTTCAGAAATGTATGTGCGTGTAATTCATAAAGTATATTTATAGAGACTGAAGGTAGTGTAGGCAATCTATGAAAGAGAATTTTGTAATAGCTAAAGGTAGTTGGAAGAGGGGGGATATTATTCTGAAAAGTAAAAAAAATAAAAAACAAATATAAAAATTCATTATAGAACGTCGAACTTTCACAAATCTATGATAACTATAAAAAAAATGACCATGAACTAAATGAATTAACCAATCTAACATACACATGCAAAATCTCGACCAACAAAAACAAAGCACAAGAGAAAGCCACCGTAGAGAAATTTTTATTTTACCTTTTAAACATAAATACCCAAAGACATTTTAAACAATTCACTGATACAATGCAAGTCACATAATGGTATAGGGTAGGAAGCATTTGCCAACTTATGATCCTGGTATTATTTGAAATTGGACAATACAAATAATAATCTTGAACCTAATTGGGCTAACTTTAGTATGCATTGTTTCGTGTCAAATTTACGTTACCTGTAGCAGTTCTATTATACTTAACATCATAAACATAAATAGAGTGAAAAAAATTAAAATCTTTAAATTTCAAGAGACTAAGATAATAACTTGAATTTTCAAAGATTTAAATAAAATTTATTCTAAAATACTGCTAAATGTTTGAATTAATTATTTATAATTTGTCCACTTTTGAGAAAATTTACTATACAAGTGATTGTTTACCTATCCCTAACCAACTTTTAAGTTAAAAATTATAAGTCATCTTTGAAGTTTTAAGCAAAACTCAAAATGTCATATCATGATCAAATTAGATGAGTTGTCGTAAACTCATGAACAATGTTAAAAAGAAATAAAAAAATTGTCAAGGTAAATTGAATTTTATAAGTGTTGCTGAAATTCTATATTTACAATACAAATATTAGATAATATGAAAAGGTCAACCAAGTTCACATTTTGTCTCCTTCACGTACAGAAAGCAAGATTTTGGATTCTCTACGGAAATTGTGTTGTCTTCTTACTGTCAGGATACATTTATATTTTAAAATATATTCAAATCTTTTTAATATTTCAAATTTAGTGTATTTTGAAGATATATTAGATGGATAACACTAAAAATCTAGAAAAAAAAAAATCCAAATTCCAAAACCATCGACAAAACCATTTTAATTTAGTAAAAAAACTTTATTTTTGCTTAAAAAACAAAAATAGTATTCTCTCATTTCCAGCAAAATATACTGAATCGCAAAGCAAGTCCGTAAGTGATTTTAGGGCCACAAATGTTGACTAGGGAACCCCGTTTTTGTTAGCTACCTTAGTTTTTTTGCTTCTACGGTTCCTCAACCATTTGGAGCTTTTTAGTCTGCAAATGCCACTGTGATCTAAAATTTGTGATTTAACAACTACATTAATTACAATTACATTGTTTGCAAAATTATTAAATGATGAAATAATTAATATAAGTTAAGGAAACGTGTATTGATATATCTTCCGTATTAAAGTAGTATTTAAGGTGTATCTTCCGTCTCTCTTGTTTTATCACGTATGAAAGGTCAACAAAATTGACCAGTTGGCAATTTTTTTATTGGTGTTATAACTAGAGGAAAAGGTCGTTAGAACGTTTCGATGAAGCAATTGAAATTTCTTGTTTTTTTTAAAGTAAAAACCTTTAGAAAAAATATCACTAAATATAACAAATAACATGCTAATAAAAATGATATAGAATTATTTAATATTATTAAAACTAAAAGAAAAAAGTGGTTGGCACTCTCATAATATTAATGTGATACGTGCGTGCAATAGTTGGTACCCGTGAAATAGAGTATCAGTGACTAAGACATAGAGGCATAGAAGGAGAGATTAGGGGCCAGAAGAGACATGAACGTAGGACCAATGTCTTACAAATTAGTAGCAAGGATGGGTCAGTTCCACACCACACAAGGGTGTAAATAGTGATTTGGCGAGATTGGTTGCTATCATAGAATGGGCCCAAATGGCCAATGGGCCCTCTTTGTCAGTTCTTTCTTTATTGAAGTCACTGTGGATGACGACATTTATATTAAAAATTGAAGTGACTTACTTTTAATATAATATTTTGTTTTATTTATTTCAGTTTAAGAACCTCATTACTACCGATGTTTTCGGTCAAACACCTCATAAAAGGTTCATTGAATGGGCCTGACTAAAAACTTTACATCCTTACATTTCAACATTTTTTTAGTTTTAACTATCTTAATAAGGAAATGTTTAATTATAAAAATTAAGATTTATTTGTATTAAAAAAGATCGATTATGTTTGTAACAATTCCTGCAACACCAACTAGGAAGATCCCCTGTGTTTCATTGAAATGACGATGAGAAGAACTCCCAAGAAAATTATTGAATGGATTGGAATCCCGTGAAGGCAAATTCTTCTTACTCCACCTTCAATTTAATGAACTTACATTATGTGGACCAAAATCACTGCATCAACTCTCCAACACTTAGTTAATTGCTTGTAAAATTTCAGCTCCCACAGATTTTGCATACTTGCTTTTCTTCTAGTGGTTGGTGAGTCGGTGGACAGGATTAGTTCAATGTCTCAACAAAACAAGCTCTTATCCTAATCTCATCAAATTGTCGCTTCACTTGTGCCTTTCACAATCTTTAATCATTTCTACAAAACTTTTCAATAAACCAATATCACAAGTTACCCTTTTCATCATACTGTTCTGGCTAAGGATGGACACAAACATTTACACCACAACCAACGTTCATTTTTGGTTTCACAAGAAAGTTTACAGAACAAAACCCAAACATAATTCTGTCGAAGGTTTTCACTTTGCTGAATGCGACAAAAGGTAATTAATTTTGTTACCGTTACATTGTTCAGCCTGCAGGAATAATTATCACACTGGCTAATTTCAGAAACAGAGAAACATTCAAAACTATTTAACCTTGTTTGTTTCTTGTACAGACTATTTAACTGATGTTTATGAAACCGAAGACAACGAAAATTTATTGTTGGGCCCCTCACTTGAGGGTGGCTTTACACGGGCACCGCAAAAAGTGGACAAAAGATGAGAGCTGGTCACAATAATAAGACACGTACATCATCCCTAATTCTAAACTCCATCATTTTTTATGCTAATTCTGATCTTTGTGAGAATAATTCTATAACCTCGCAATAAAATAGCATGCTCAAAGGACTACCACCATACCTACCCATAAAAAAAGAGGGTACTACAATAATGAAAAAAAGATTCCTTCATTCATTATGTTCTGATATAATTTTAATAATCAAATGGTTGTATAACATCTTACTAATTTCTTATTTGTTTTGTACGGTGAGTAAATTTACTTTACAATTCTTAGTTTAGCTTGATCCTGATTGCGAATCTATGTTCTAAATTTGTAATGTGTTTAATGGGGAGAAATCTTTTTACTGTCCACGGTGTGAACATGATTGAAGACAAATATTAATTATCATCTTTGATGATCTATCCTTGTATTTATTTAATTATTAGATACTTTATTCATTTCTTATAAAGAAGACAAATAATAATAATAATTATATTAAAATTAAAATTTAAAGAAGACAAATAATAATAATTATATTAAAATTAAAATTAATAGAAAATTTGTATACTAGAAATAAAGAAGACAGAAGGAAGGGCAGAAAGGGAAAGTGGGATGTCCACCAAGCGCAGCACAATCATTCCCATCATACATCACTGCTGACGTCAGCAACCCGACAAGCCACGGATCATCCAACAGCGCATAACCCCACACGTGTCGCAATCTGAACCCTCCTTTCTCTCACCCCATATATCACCAAAACCACCCGTGCCCCCGACACCTCTTCTTTCCACTTCCCAAACCCTCTCTTTCTTTCTTCTGCTTCGCTTTCAACAAAGACTTCACTTTCCCAACATCACCTGAGAAAAAGATACCCTTCACACGCACGCCCTCTGTTTCTTGTTTCTCTTCTCTTCTGTTTCAGGTCACTACTGTGTTTTATTTTTTGTTTTGGACGCAGAACAAGAGGACAAAAACTACTGCAACTGCTAAACCATGATTAACTTCGAAGAAACCGAGTTGCGACTCGGCCTCCCTGGTGCCTCTGCCACTGATCATGGCGAGTCAACCTTGAAGGGCAGTGGTGGCAAGAGAGGCTTCTCTGAAACTGCTTCTGTTGATTTGAAGCTCAATCTTTCTTCCAATAGCGACTCTACCGTTTCACCGGCTTCAGAGAACCCCAAAGAGAAGACTACTACTGTTGAACCACCTCCTCGGGCTAATGATCCAGCAAAACCGCCTGCAAAGTGAGTTATTTTTCTCTTTGGTCTATATTTCCACTTTGGTTACATATTTTGTTTCCATACCAAACTTTTTTTTTTTGTTATCAGCAATAAGTTTTATTGGTATGAAGTTTTAGTTGGGAAAATAATCTAGGAATATATTTTCTTCTTTGCTGTGGCTTTTTATTTCCCTTGTTGTTTGCTTTGTTCTTTGATCTATAGCCCGTTAGGTATGTAACATGGATCTTGTCTGAGACATGGAAAGGGTAATATAGCAGATTAAAAAAAAAATCATCTTTGGCTTGTTTCTAAAATGAGATTCGATTAGCAGATTTCGTTCAGTCTGTGAAACTGTGATACCCAGAAAGTAACTTAGCAGAATAGGGAACTTAGCTTTGCGTTAGGTAGAGTTAGACCTGAGGAGAAAGGAAAAAACAATCGATCGATTAAACTTTGAATTGAAAAGATAATAGAAAGGTTCATGTACAAGTTACTTAGAAGATTAGGCCATAGCTGAGTAATTAACTAGTATATTTCTTAGTTCTGATCTCTGGCCGACTTTTCTATCACAACTTGGCATTTTAATGAAATATTTTAGACATGGTGTTTGAATTTGATTGTAAGTAAATCAATATTCTAAATTTGGTTATAAAAGAATTTGAATTTAAACAATTCAACAGTACTTCTTCTGCAAGTTGTGAAGTATTCTTTTATAAACAAAAGATTTCTTTAATAATGAAATCCATGAAGTTGAGCCCAAGACGAGTGTTGAATTTGCAACAATTTTGTGCTACTTTAATTCAATAGGAGTGAACATGAAATGAAAATACCATTAAACAGAAGCTTGCAGTAAAGTTTTGGGTACAATAGCATTAAAATAATTTGTAGCAGGTGACAGGTATAATTTTGTGGGAATAGAAATCCCTTAGGGGTAATTATAAAAAGGTAAAAGGTGGGGTGGGTGTGTAATTAGGTGTTGGAGTGTGAAAAGAAAAGTGTGATGGTGATTAGGAGGAAGAAAAAGTGGGATGGCGGAATAGAATGGGAAGCAAAAGAAGGTGATTTAATCTTTTGCGGATGACATGGTGGGTTGTCGGGTAGACAGAGGAAAAAGACAAGACAGAGGGAATCTTACTTTTTTCCGTTGATTCAACTCTTTGAAATGGTGAATTCCAGCCAAAACATAAAAGGGCTAATAGTCCACGCCCTGTCTTGTCACCTAACATATTTTTCCTTTACTAATTCAATCCCACAAATAAAAAAAGTAATTTTGAGAATATTAAAGAATGGGTTGAACTTGATTTGCAGGGCACAAGTGGTGGGTTGGCCACCAGTTAGATCTTTCAGGAAGAACATAGTGAATGTTCAAAGGAGCAACAATGAAGAGGGTGAGAAGAGTGGTGGTGGAGCAGCATTTGTGAAGGTGAGCATGGATGGTGCACCGTATCTAAGGAAGGTGGACATAAGGTTGTACAAGAGCTACCAAGAGCTGTCAGATGCGCTGGCTAAGATGTTCAGTTCCTTTACAATCCAGAAGTGTGGGTCCCAAGGGACCAAGGACTTTATGAATGAGACCAAGTTGATAGATCTTTTGAATGGCTCTGATTATGTGCCCACATATGAAGACAAAGACGGAGACTGGATGCTCGTCGGTGATGTTCCCTGGGAGTCAGTGTCATTCATTCTCTCTTTCACTTTCCTTTCTTTTACATTAATTTAATTACTCCTATCTTACTATTTGTGACAATTTTCACAGAATGTTCGTTCAATCGTGCAAGCGCCTCCGTATAATGAAAGGTTCTGAGGCAATTGGTCTTGGTTAGTCATCATGCACATAATTCAAATACTAATCCAATTAAAAGGAACATTAAAAATGTTATCTTACATACATTGTTTATTCCAAATTCACAGCGCCAAGAGCCGTGGAGAAGTGCAAGAACAGGAGCTGAAGTTGTTTCAGGAATCAGCAACAACAATCGACTTGGTTGTTCATCGGCGTCAGTCACAACGCACAAGGAACCAAATTGACTCCAGCAAGATTGAGTCTAAAATAGGAATAATAAGAGTTTTATTATTATTATTATTATCATCATTATTATGTGTCTTTGTCATCTTTTTAAATTTTCTTATGTATATTATATTGTTGAGAAAATAGTTGGAAATTGGATAGGGAGAAGAATAATGTAGATGTTTATATGATCCCATTTTTGTTAAAAAAATGTGACTTTGTTTATTGGCAACTTGCCTAATGATAATGTGAATGTTTACAGTGTTTTGTTTTGTCCCCTCCGATCCTCAATAATGTGTTTACGCGTCCATTTCAAAACTGTGCTAGATTCCTTCAGAATTACAAGGATCTGGTTTGCTAAGGATGTTGGGTGGCCTATGATCTGTGAACAAAAAGATTAGGTGGACCCTGGCCACGTGATTCCTGTTGGACCCTTTTATTGTGGGATCCACTACTTTATTTCACATCTTCCCTCCTTTTCTTTATTATTTTCATTTTTAATTCACCATGAGGCTGTTAACACAAAACTTGATCTGGTTAAATATATATATATAATATTTGTTTTTAATTTGTTTATATAGTTTTTGTTGTGTTATGGTTTAAGATAGATCCTTTCCTTTTGATTGCCAACCGATCATGCAAAGATCGACATTCCACTATGTTGATTGTTATTTGAGATATTCTTTTTGTTCTTCCTTATTTTCTCCTTGCGTATTTATAGACTTAGCAAAATAACTATTACATCTTTGATGAAAAAGAAATTAAATAAATTTTACACTTTTAACTTCTTTTTTTTTTAGACCGTTCAATTATGTTTTAAGAACAATTGTCATGCTCCACCTTTAGTTATGAATTTGTCTTGTTATTTAGAGTTTTATTTTAGATATTAGTTATTTCATTATAATAATATTTTAAAATTTGATCTATGAAATTATATTCTATTGATTTTATTTATACAATGTTTAAATCATGTTTAGTTATATCTTTCTAAATGTAGATCGGATTCATTCTGTGGCTTGATCAATCAATGATCAGGGAAGTTTTCACAGATGATATGTTTACCTTTAAGTGCTTTTAGCCTACTGGGTCTAATGTTGGGCGGGCCACTGTTGGCCCTTCCTTCCTTTGTAAAACACCTGATCTCAAAAAAAAATAAAATAATAAGAGACGAATTCATCCTCAGCCTCCATACCTTCTTCATGTATCTTCACGATGAATAGGAAATTACTCATATAACCTTACTTTAAAATTGAAAAGTCAGTATTGCCCTCCACCTTCTTTACTTTCATAACTTCGTCCTCATTTCACCTTCATAATTGTCCATGAGCATCTTCCACATCCACCACTGTCGCCATCACCGTCTGTTCAGATCCATCACCGTTTATTGGAATATTCTGCCCTCTACATTACCTTCTCCGATGTGTGATAGTTGTGGGAGCGGTTAGAGGTGTGCCATTTTTCTCTAGGAGATTATTTTTTTGGTAAAATCTTCAATTAAAGCTTCAACAAAGTTGTAGGTAAGTAATTTTTTATGTTTATGAGAAATTTGTGAGATATATTATAAATTTGAGTAGTTAATTTGTTGATTTGGGTGGTAATGGACAGTGAACGACGACTTTGGCGATTTAGGACTTTATGAAATCGGATAAGCCTCATCTGGTGTACAAATTTGCAAACCGGATGAGGTCCACCCACTGCCCATCCGATTTGCATACACCCTTTCCTCTTGAGAACCGAACGGGGCGGCGTCCGGTTCACATTTTACAAACCAGATGAGGTACAACCACTGCCCATCCGGTTTGTAAAATTCAAGTACTTTATTAATCGGACAGGGTAGCGTCCGGTTTACAAATTACAAACTGGATTCCACCCCTACTTCCTTGCATTCGGTTCACATTTTATAAATTGGATCTCTGTCTATCCATTTCACATATTTCAAAAATTTACAAACTGGATGGCTTCATGCGGGTAACCTACCAGAAGCTACAAAATCCACTAAAATCAAAAATCTTACCTCATCGTTGTTCCTTGCCGTCGATCAACACTGCCCAAAGGTCGAAAAAGTCTTTCCTATAGTTCAATCACCCTCTAAACCTTCAAAAATGCCACTATGAAAGACGTATTTGAATGAAATGGAATAGTGCTTTACTCTGCTCGACGTGTGGAGATAAAGAATACGTTGTACTGTTTCTTAATCAGAATAAGCAAGATCTTTTTAGTCATAGGGGTACTTTGGGAATTAAACTTTATGAAGGTGCAGGAAGATGGTATGGAGGGGTAGGAATAATTTGTCTTAATAAGACCAAACAAAATTTGGACATATGAAGGGACCTAGAAAAATAGATGGACGGCGGTTAAGAAAGCTGAATAACCCTTTCTGCCTTTTCCCTATTATGTTAATAACTTTGCATAATGTCAGAAACCAAACAATTTTTATAGATTGCTTTGGAAGAATTCATGGTAGAAGTGGCTGATTGATCAACCATTAAAGAAAAAGAATTTCCTATTGCTAACGAAGTTTGGTCAACGAGTATCACTGGAACACTACTATCGTGTGGAAAAACCGTAAGATCTCTCTCGTGGAAAAACAGTAAGATCTCTCTTTGGTGGGATTCATGTTCGTGATAATTGGCAATCCACCTGTAATCAGAAATTATATTAGAAGATACATAAGATACAGCTGAGCTATTTTAAAAAATGAGTGGAATTAAGCACAAGCAGACATATTTTTTACTGATAATACTGCACAAAGAATATGTACTTCAAATCTTTTTATTGATGTACACGTCCTATTACTACGATCATACGAATCCAGCCATTCGAAAATCTAGTTCAAGTTGGGTCCTATCCTAACTAAAGAATCAGACAGCTTAAGTCTGAGTTCATATCCAGACATATTCCTAGAAAATTACAATTCAGATTATATAGGAACGGATCAGTGAACAACTGAAACAGAAATAATTCAGTTGCCTTTTCGTGTAGAACTGTCTGCAGCAATAGCAATTAGATTATTTAGATGCTCATTGTGTCGACCAATATAATATAGTTGTTTATGAAGCTTACATCTTCAACTGCCAGGCACTCCCGCTGACATGACACCATTAAATCAGAACCTACAATGACACTTTCAGAATCACTTTCAGTGAAGTTCAGGAGGATTCAGCAAGATATCTTTCTCAGCAACACCTCTAAATCAAACTTCTAGATCATCCATATGTCGACAAAGCTATAACAGGCAGCATAATATGGCTGTTCGGCATGGCATTTAACGTTATAATTTCAACATGTAGTTTACCTTGAAAATTGCACAAAAAAGGAGAATTATGCATTACTTGCCCAGTGCATCTTTGTTAGGACTTCTAACAGTATGGTACTTTTAATATTGTCACCCCTGGAACTTTTAACACCGACCCAAATAGTAGCTCTTTTCTCGTTGAGACCACCTAACTCATGAATCACTATTTGATTTACACCTAAATCCAGCCTATAGGTAGTCCTCTCCGTCGTGCAACTTTCAATTAAGGAACCAGTTAATAGGACTTAAGCACTTTAAGCACAAAAATGCTCAACCTAAAAATACTAGTGAGAAAATCTCTAGACTTACTTACCACATCAAATATTTATCATACCCAACGTGGATTTCCTAACAATCTTCTACAAAGAATCAAGATTATTTTCGATAAATTTAATTTTTGCCATTAAGTTAAATTATAAGGCTAGGATTTGAACCTCTCACCCCTATCTCTCTCTCTCATTGGACACATCCTATATAATGTGTAGTAAGTGATCCCTAAACCACGATATTGTTGTGGAGCATGCTGCCATAAACCATGGGTATTGGCAATAATGTTAGCCGGGTATTGTGAAACATTCTTGCACATCACCCAATACACCAAAATGTATTTCTGTGCACACAATTAGAGGGGAACGAATTGACGTTTGACTATTTTATTGGGTAGCATTTTGACATGTTTTCTTTCCTAAAAAAAGTTCGGTATCAGTTAAAACATCTACAAGTTAAAGTTAATTTGAAAGTTCTTCCTGCATTCCGACCGCTTCATATCCGACTTTACCTTCTCATGCACTCCTACTCCTAGACAACTCGGATTTGTGCATTTAGCTTTTATCCATTTCCAAAAATGGAGTTCACTGTCGACATCAAGCTTTTTATCATAATGTCCTGGTGCGGCAACAGTCAAAGTCCTCGACGCTTTTCTCCACTACAACTGCATGGCCCACCAAAACCACCAACAGTAGAACCTCGTCTTTGAGGGCCAAGACAACCTCCAGGTTTCTGATATCCGCCTCTTTACGCTGCCTGAGTAAGTTCACACCACGCGTCACACTCATGTTCACTGCACTGGAAATCCTCCGTAAGAGTACCATCATCCATTGTTGCCATCACTTGTCAACGACGAAAGCCAACCGGAGTTCGAAGTTCACTGTCTAGTCATCAACCATGAAACGAGTTTGAAGTGTGACTTTTATTGAAACATGCTTTCACAGATATTAAACTTAAAATAAAAACACAAGGCAAAGATAGATGTCAAGATCCTACACACAAATAATTTATTGGCTGCGAACAAAGAAGCGGTACCCTGGCATTTGCGACACAACTCAAAGGAATGCGCTCCTAGGAGCAAGTCTTCTTTAACTTTAAAAGAAGAAAAAGAACTAGTCATTAGAAAAAGTGACTAGAATAACAAAAATACTACAAATCATAACTACACCAGAGTAAACAAAAGTCAAACTGTTAAATAAACTACCAAGTACAGTGAAAATTCCAAGCAGGAAAGAGAGTTTATATCCAAAGCAGAAACTGCCTAGAAATTCAAAAACCTGATGGCCCTTCAGTTTAACTGGGATATAGGAGGAATTCTACCAGCCCCTTCACAGCCAGAACTGAAAAATATTGTAGAAGCACAGATCCGATAGTTCTTCCTAGTAACAAGGACAGTCTTCAAAAGAGATTTGGATGACAACAACAATGATGCCAGCCAGTGGCCTGAGCTCCAGCAGCCAATTCTACAGCGAGATTCTTCTTTGAACATTAGGTGTCGAATAATTCTAGGTATAACCCAGCTTCTTTTATTGCTCTATAAACTACAAAATGAACTGTTACAATCTGATTGGTGTTCAAACTTTATGCTAGCCTTTCTAGTTTCCAAAGCTGAAAATTCGGCAATAAACCTTCAACAGAAGCATTGGGTATTGGCTTATGAATGGGACAAAGAATGAAAAGAGACAACTAACTAAAACAAAATTAAATTGACAACATTTTATCATTCAATTGACGTGTTGCCCTTCTCTGAATTTAGGACCTTCTAAAGTTCAGTAGTCACATTATTATTACATTCATATGTCCATATCAATATCTGATTATAAACCCGTTACACTGATTCTGCATGCACCCCCCGCAGCTGAACCAACGTAAAACCGGTACAAAAAATTATTTCTGAATACGTCGCATATCTCCTACAAAGGAACTATTTCTATTCAAGAATTTCCCTCAGAATAGGCAACACTAACCAGGAGACAAAGAAAACAACGATTAAATAGGGGAATCTATTCCAAAATCTTTGAAGTACAAAAAATGTGATCACTAACGACCCATCATACGTTTGGGCTTCTTCACAAAGCTCAATCGAATCTGTTTCAGACGGCTTCTCTTCCTAGCCATTTTCTCAGGCAAGGTTTCCCTCTTCTTCACACTCTTGACAACCCTCTTCTTCTTCAGGTACCTTGGGTCAACCGCATAATCTTTAAGAATCACAGGCAGTCCTCTACTCTTTGCTTCATTGAACAAAGCATTAGCCCTATCAACACGATTATGGGCACCCAATTTCTCCATCAATAAGTCATAAGTTTTAACTCCGGGTACACACCCATCAGCCTTCATCATAGCAAACACACTCAAAGCATGATCAATCCTCTCAATGCCACACAAAATCCTGAGGAACTGATAATAAGCCTTCTTGTCAAGAAACTCACCATACCCAGCAGATCTCATCCTATCAATCATTTCATCCCCCTCCTCCAACCTAGCAGCTTGATACAAACTCCTACTCAGAACAAGAAAAGTAGACTCATTAGGATAACACCCCCACTCTCCCATACTACGAAACAACCTCAACGCATCCTCAGTCTTCCTAATCTTACACAAATTCGTTATCAACACATTGAAAGTCTCCACATTCCTGGGAACCCCACGGTACTCCATCTCCACCAGCACCTTCTCCGCCTCCGAATGAAGCCGAAACGGATCCTTCTCGCGACAAAGCTTACACGCGCAATCAAGCATGGCATTATAAGCACCTACACCAAGCTCAAATCCTCCACGATACATCTCACCGGCGAGCCTCTGAGCTTCCTCGAGCTTCCCATCAACGCACCAGCCTCTGATCAACAAATCACACATACCTTCGTCGGGGAAAAACTCCCTCGCCAAATCCTTCACCATCTTCTCCGCGTAACTCGCGAAGCCCTTAGAACACAGCTTCTCCACTACTACCTTCAGCGAACAGCGATCGCGCTTCACCCCGTAATCTCTCTCCATTCGCTCGAAGAACTGAACCGCCTGGCTGGGCCGGCCCGCGCGGACAAGGCGGTCGATTGCCGAGTCTAGGGTCTTAGGTCCGGCCGTGGCAGCTGCAGCGGCGGAGAGGATGTCATGCGTTGCTTTGAAGTCCTTGCGGCGGCCGAAGTAGTCGACGAAATAAGAGAGTGTGTGATCAGTGTGTGTGAATTGGGGATTGGAAGAGAGCCATTGGTGGAAGCCTAATACAGTGCGGCCAGCTTGATGGGAGAGGTTTAGGGTTTGGAGAATCAAATTGGGGGTTGGAGTGATGTGGGAGAAACTGAGGTTGAGGCGCTGCGACACTGAGAGAGGGTCGGAGTCTGGTTCTTTGAGAAGCTCCGAGGAGAGAGAATGTGCAATTGGATCTGTTTGGGTTTCCGACGAGAAATGTCTGTTTATGAAGAGCGATGGAGAGAAGAGAGTTCTGGTATGGAAATGGGTAGAGGAATGTTGGGAAAAGAGAGGAGGAGGGGGATGAATCGGAGACAGAGATTTCAAAGAAAAGGAACCAGAACGGAGTAAAAGCCTCCGAAGTTGCAGAGACATGTTTAGGGTTTAGAATGTGTGTGAGAAGAGAACAACACCATGAGGAAGGAGGAGCAACTGCAGCATACAAGGTAAACCTGCCAACAGCAAGTTAGCCCACTTCAACTTGGGATTTTCATATCAGATTTTTAGCCCAAAACAAAATTAAGTTACAAATTATACTTTTTATTTATATAAATATATTTCTCTTTAGAATAAATAAATAAATAAAATAAAATTTATTATAATTTTTATTTCCTCCTTACTCTTACTCCAAACCTAATTTTGGAGTGCCAAAGCTTATGTTTTTGGTCCAATTCAGTTTCTCCTTTATCACATATATATTAGAACAAGAATACATATTCAATGATATTTGATTTAGATTTATTTTAAATAAAAAGATTACTTATTAGTTTCTTAAAAAAAGTTTAAAAAAAATATTTCAAGCATTCACTATCTTTTTTTTGTCCAGAACTAGTACAGGTTTAAAATTTATTGAATATTAGAAGTTTTGGCTGGTTTCATTTTTCACTCTCCTAATTAAGTTAAATGTAATATTTAATAAATTTTAATTAATAATATAAAAAATCTTAGAAAGTGTTCTTACACTCCTCTTTCAACCTATTTCCATATAAAGTAATTGTTAAGATGAAGTTGATGGAAATATCAAGTACAATATCTTATAATACACTTTATTATGTATATGATTAATGGAATATGCATAATGTTCCATTGACGAAAAATGTACCATGTCAATCATTTGAGAAAAAAAATATATTTACTGCAGGAATGAAATTGTTCTTTAATAACATTTTATTAAGGAAACAATGCGAGAAAATACATATAAATATTTTAAGGAATAATGTATATAGTGTGAAAAATTCTTAAAAATAACGAGGACGCAAACTAAAAAATATATATATTTACAATTATGAATATGGTTAATTTTTATATTTTTTTTATACAAAACAATGTTTTAGATACAAAAAAATTGTTTAACTCTTTTAACCTTCGTGGGCATTATTAGACTGCATTTTTTTTCTTTTCCCCTTTTTCTGATTTACTTTATACAACACATGATTGAAACATAAATGGACTGAACATTTGAATATCTAGGTTTTAGTTTGTAAAAAGAAATATTTGTTTCAGTTTGACGCATTTATGCAAACGAGTCTAACAAAACAAACTTGAGTTTAGTAGGTTAAAAAACTAAAATTTGAAATCGACATCTTTAATTTGTTTATAATTTAATTAATTTTTCCTTTATGTTTTTTTTTCAAATAATTTTATAATGTGCTTGATGTATGCAAAGCTACAAATTTATAGATTACTACATTTACATAATTTAATAACTAGTTTAAAATTAACTTTTATCATGATTATTACATCAACCATCATCTAAAACTATTTCAAAAATAAAAAATAAATGATGGGAGAAACAACTGCAGTCTCTTCTACAATCATTATTGTATTTCAACCAAACGATAATAATTATAATCATTATTCTATTATTAATTTTTTAAATAAATCAATAACAATAACATTATTGTTATAAGTTTGTTTCTAATGTTATTAAAACCCTTTTTCTAATTATAATTATTTATTATAATTGACACTGTAATTTTTATAATAATATAAAAGTTAAACTCCAAAATAAAATTAAAATATAATATATTTACTTACATATTTTTGAATATGATGAAAATAAATATTAAAATTTAATAAAACATAACACATAGACATATTAGTTAAAATTTATCGAATTTCTTTTATCTTATCTCTCAATTATAAATTATCATAGGATAAAAATGTTGTCATTTCCAATAATATAATTTAAAGATATATTTAAGGGTAATTTTTATTTATTTCTGATGAGTTCAAGCATAAAAAACATCATGAGGATGTATCAAAATCAAACTCACTAAAAAAAAGTAACCACACACAAGAATTCAATAAAATTTTATTATTGTTAATTAAAATTAAAACAATTAATGGAACTATTTTTATTATTATTGATGAATTAGTTATATTGTTATATAAAGAGTTAAGTAGGAGATTAAATATCACCATATCATCATAAAGAAGAATATCCTTATTTACTTAATAAAAATATTTTTATTTTTGCAAATCCATAAAAAGATTATCAACTTGAGGAGAATGCTATACAATCTTAATATCCTACGTTAACATCCAAGAACAAACATTATGAAAAAACAAAATAGTAAGGTTAATAGCATGACTATTTTCCCTTTCCATTGAGTATTGTTACCGTAGATGGTGCTAATATATATGTATGTATGCATATAGGTACAGCAGACACTACTCTTGCAGGCACAGAAAATAGAACAAAATCAGAAGGTAGTGTGAGTTTTGCAGAGTTGAGAATGCAGAGATGGTTAATATTATAGGGTGCGTGGTGTGTTATGGCAGTAATGTTAGCAAGTGGGCAGAGTGTGAACAACGTGAGGGACTGCGTTCTGTGGCAGAAATTCTTGTGGCAAGTGCATTAGGGTATCTCTCTCCCTCACAACCAAATATTTATTCAAATCATACAAATCAGAGTATGCTTTATGCATGTTGATTATTAAGTTATTGTTTTTGTTTGTTTTTTGTGGACCTTTATCTGTTTTAGGTCCATTTCTTTTCAGCCCTTTTATTTTTCGTTTTGTCTTTGCTAATATATAAATAACACCGTTATGTATCTAAATATCTATTTTGATTTTATGTTTCCATCTGTAACCTCGGGTAAGATCCATTCGAAATAGTTGTGTATTCTCATAGAAAAAAGTCAATGAGTTAAGTCGGAATATATATTTAATGAATTGGTCTCTTGATCTTAGAAATGGAAGGTCGAATATACTATCCTATTTGCATAAGAATAAAGTTGACCTATTGCAACCGAACCTATCGAGGTCAGAATTACCAGGACTAACGGTGGTGTCCTTGTTGTGGCGCGATATACGTTCAATCTGAACCACCCTGCATCAAGTGTCAATGCAATGGAGCACCATGCACCACCACCTATTCTGTATGAGTAGAAACTGCGTGCCAACTATTGGAGCGTTGTTCTTCACGTTTGTGTGGAACAGACTGAGCCACACTTTGAACATGCTGCTGTAAATGCTGACAACGAGACTCAGGAAGTGAGTGATCATATACTGTAGGTTTATGATGATTAGGATTTTCTTGACAATAAGTTTAAATGAGTGTTACTATATTAATTACGAAAATAACGACATCAAAATTGTTATTTATGATATCTCTTATTTTAGAACTGACAAAAATTTATTTATTTTACATTGCTTAATATATATATTAAACCTACTACAGAAATTACGAAGAAAAAATCCCAATAAATGACCGTGCATGTCTATGTATGTTTCACCCTTCGGGGCCATCAAAACTGTTCAGGAATGAAATGACAAGAATTTTATATTCTTTGTGATATTTAACGTTTAATGGGCGAAATAAATACGGTAGATGAAAATTAAATTAGTTTGGTACACCTCACTATTAAATTTGTCTTGATAGGGAACTTCTGTTAACTGTACTTTAGAATTAACGAATATGATGTAACAAGAGAGACACGTCTACTAATGTCAAAACACAAATACTAACACGTATATACTATGTATAAGATATTTCTTAAATATATATATATATATATATATTGGTCGAGAAACAGGAATTTTAAATTATTAATTAAATTTGTTTCATGTGAAACTGCCAATAATAGGATCTTACAGCTTCATTTGGTAGAAGGGAAAAGAAAAATAAAATAAAATAAAAAATAAGTGAAAAAAATTGTTTGATTAAAACGAAACGAGTAGTTACAAATATTATTGTTGTAGTCCTAAATGGTTCATAAATATTTTCTCATTACTAGAAGTGTTGATGAGATGTTTATAATCCAAATTAAAAAACAAAAGTTCCTTATATTCTCATGTTAACACCTGGACGAGTTAAAAAAGCAATGGTGATATATATAAATTATTCTTTCATTGATTGCATTTGAACTGTTCCACAAGCCAATCACAATTTCATCTTTATTAAAAGCATCTCACTGGAATGTGGAAGATAAGATATTTCCAAATTACCACAAATTTTAACTTTCAAAAATGTGATTTTTGACATACCATGAGTTGTATTTTGTTTATAGAAAAATTACATGTAAGAATAATGTTATATTTGAATCCAAAAAATGCAATATTTATATTATGGAGGTGTTTGAGTATAATTATCAGAAAATAAAATAGAAGTTGCACAGGCGACAAATATTAGCCAAAAGGCTAAAATGAAGTCAGCTTTAGATCCCACAATACACTCAAGTTTATTTAGATGAGACAAACAAAATCCGAGCTCTTTGACAAGTGGTTAACAGATACCGTGAACATATCTCGATAAGACATTTTTCATGAACTACTCTCTCGTGTCAATTCCTTTTTTCGTTTTAAAGACAAGAAAGGCGCAATCTGCGGCTACCTCAAATTTTTGTCCGTGAACCTTTTGTCCTATCCAAATCTAGTAATGGGATTTGTGGAAATTTAACGCTATAAATTTATGAGAATAGGTAGATAGGAAAAGAATTACAGAAATTGTTAAGTCGTATTTAAGGAATATAATTTTACTGTTTAGAATTTGTTAATATTACACTACTTCAATGTCAAGTTAACTCTTTTTTTCTTTTTAAGGTGAAGTTTGTTGACTAATTCATTATAAAAATAATACATAAAAGTTATGTATGGGTGTGAGGATTTTTATGTAGTATTTTTATTAAAATCATCATATTTTACGACAACTTCAGTTTAATTTTTTATATTTATTTAATTTACATAAAATAATAATTTTTGGTTTAAAAGTCAAAAATTGTGCAAAAATATGAATAATTTAATAAATTGTTTGAGAAATTGTTTGAGAAATTTAAAAATTGTTTATCGTAATGTATAAGAACTAAGAAAATATTGTGTAGTAATGTAAAAAAAATAGATTAATTTCATAAAAACATAGAAAAATAATTTGCAATAAAATGTGTAATAATTATATTCAATTATTGATAATTTTTGTAATAAAATGTTTGATTTATGTAAATAATTATTTAAAAAGATAGATTGAGTTGTTTAAAAATATCAAAGAAAACGTAAATATTTGTTTCATAATTGGATTGGTTTATGTAAGAATTTAATTGTTAATGTTTTGTATTTATTTAAATTGTTTTGAATGAATTAATAAATAAAAAGAGTTAATTATAGTAGTTGCAATAAAATAGAAATATGAAGTAGAATAATGTGATTAAATCTGTAATCATTTGGATTATTTAGAAAAAGCTTTAAAAATTTATCTATTACTTTTTTACAAATTGTTGTTAAAGAATTTTGTAAGTAAAATAAGTATGATTTTTAGATTAATTAGAAAACAAAAATTAATTTGGATATTAAAATTATTATTACATAATAGTGAATGAATCATTTGTAGAACGTAGGACGGTCTTATTCTTTGTCTTCTTAGACGTCTTTTGTGAGTTTTATTGGTTAGAAATTCTAGGAGGTTGGGCAGGTGGACTATATTAGTGTCTTTAACTTCGTCGTACTCAATTGGATTTCTATAAAGGTATTGTGGGTCAATAATAATGCATGAACGACATTGGATTATAGGCAGATGGGATTATCATGGAAGTGACAAAGATATTTGATGAATTACGAAAACAATTTGGTTGAGATGGAAATGACGATTAAGATGACCTGTTTCCATATGCATGAATAATTGAGTTGGATTAAGACTTGACGAACGAAAATATTGCTATTAAGAGGGTTAAAGACTAAAAGAAAATGCAAGATAATGTTGATACGGTTGTGAATGAGGTTGTTCAGTCTCTGTGATATATCGTATTATTGCAAAATTAGTTGTTAATTTATAGACATTGGTTGTATAGGTGATATGTAACAAATAATATATTGGATGTACCATTGCATGTATCTTGTATTGTCACGTAAATAGTCATTTTCATTTAACTGTTTTTCTTAGATGATTTTGATGGTCATTCTACATAACTATCCATTTGGCATGATATTATGACCAATATTGATAAATTATTTCTCTCATGTCCTCTTTGTGAAGTTGATCAAGGTTTAATAAGTTAGTTGGAATACTTTGGCGAAACCCAAAATACTATATAACCCTATCAACTTGATGAAATTCAGTTGTTGCAAAATAAACATGAAATACTATTGTCTGGATAACTGGAGAAAGATTATCAGTGATCAACGAACTAACTTTATATATGGAGTCCAAAGAAAATTTAAATAAATGTTAACATCAGTGACAAGAAAATATCAATTAGAATGACATGTAATTTTTTTTTTTCAAACTCTATAAGTTTAATTACATCGAACATGTTACATATTTGACTAATTGTAGTTGTTGTTGTGTTTGTTCTTTGCATCATCCGATACCACCTACCATAAACATGAGTAAGCAATATGAAGAACATAAAATGTAAAACAAAGATAATATAACGTAAAACTTTATATTCATATGTCATAATGAGAAAATAAATAAATGAACTTTTCAAGAGTGGGAGACCAACGCCTTCTTCAATTTCTTATTAATGGCTGAAGTTCTGGAGCAATGGATGTTATCCATTCCTAAGTTCGATATTGTAAAAGTATCATGTAACCTTTAATATTCGATTTCATGATCTAACGCATGATATAATGATATAGACATGCATGCTGATTGATTACCTTTCCTCATACAAAATTACACAATTTGTAAGTGTTTAAATAATTTTATTTATTTCATTATCACAACTTATTACATGAAGCAATCTACTCTACCACCAAAGCTATTGGCTATGCGATTAGAATTCTAACAAACAATTTTCTAAATAGATCAAATATCATAGAAAAGTGGACTCATGCATACAATGAAGTAAGAGGTACAATTATATGACCACAAATCTAGTCGAATGTATGAATTCCATTTTGGAAGGGAGCTCATTCCTTGTTGATTTGAGCTTCTGTTAAGTCAACCTTTGAAAGAAGAAAAAAATGATTTGTGGAACAAAGACTAAAGGCATACACAATGTCACATGTAGGTCATTATTATCCAAAAGATATCACAAGCTTACTAATAAAAAGTTAACAAACCTTTGAAAGAACCAAAAAATGATTTGTGGAACAAAGACTAAAGGCATACACAATGTCACATGTAGGTCATTATTATCCAAAAGATATCACAAGCTTACTAATAAAAAGTTAACAACATCCGACTGTGTATTTTGTGCAAAGGTTTAATCAAGAAAATTCAAAATTTGATGTTTAGAGATAGTCAACCCTCAGCATGGTCGATGACCAAGTCATATATAGTTAGATTGTGGGCATTTTCAAGCTCTTCGAATTCTTTGTCCTCACGTTATAGCCATTTGTTCTTCTTGTCATTTACATCCAATGACATTTGTTGACCTCGTATATAACCTCCACAATATTAAAAAGGCTTATGAAGTCTAATTTCATACCGTTTGAAATGGGAATTACTGGTCTACTAATACAAGACCAAATTTTATATCTGAACCCCACATGTGTCGCAATAAGTCAGGAAGACCAACCATTACTCGTTTTCAAAATGAAATGAATCAGCCAATTTGAAACAAGTCAAAAAAATGTTTTTACTATGACAATGAAGGTCACAATTAGATAAATTATCTATTTAAACAACAAAAATATAATGCTTTATGATATTTATTTAATAATATTATCTCTAATTTTTTTTATTATATAATCTTTAATGAGTCAAATTTAGTATTTATATTCATTTTAATTCTATACATTTATTTAAATAAAAATACATGTATTATTATTTATTATATATTATATAATCTATAATTTGAATGAAATTGATATTAGAGAATCTAAAGTTTATAGTCAAACAAAAGTTTTAATTCATGAAAAATCGCAAAAAAATTTACACTCCATCGTTTAATACAATTAGTTTTAATTCGGAAAATATAGTTATAATGCATAAATAGTTTTTACTTATATATATATATATATATATATATATATATATATATATATATATATATATATATATATATATATATATATATATTTTTTTTTTTTATTTTTTTTTTTATTTTTTT
>Ga0099824_1001269_pt1 | contig 34911 bp, 10 predicted proteins | sample SiratrowhiteBW_FD_76837 | JGI IMG/M metagenome (GOLD analysis project Ga0099824, IMG submission 76837) | Root nodule microbial communities of legume samples collected from California, USA - Siratro white BW | ecosystem: Host-associated > Plants > Roots > Nodule | place: USA: California... | reverse complement strand
TCCCTTCTCAAAGCTTGCAATTGCGCCCTTTTCACCTTTGTAGAGCCTTGATACTTCTGTTTCATGGATTCCCAGATCGCCTTAGAGGTACCTTTGTCAAGAATAGTTTCCAGAATCTCTCTGCAATGGACTGGAACAAGAAATTCTTGGTCTTCAAATCCTTCAACTTCACCTCTTCTACAGATTTACTTTGCACCTCACTCGCCTGTGTTGTTTCGATCCATATCTCCGGAATCCCATCTTCCACCAGGCTCCACAATTCTCTGCTTCTCAGAAAATTCTCCATTGTCATGGACCAAAAATCGTAATAGCCATCAAATTTTGGGATGGCCGGCTGCACAAATTTTTCAGATTTCTCAGACATCTCTCTCGATCACTTTCTCACACAGGTTCTTGCTCTGATACCAAATGTGAAATATAAAGCTGAAAGTGATACTTTATTAAATCAAAGATCATGGCATTATATAGCCTTACAGGAGATATAAATAAAATAACAGAAGCAAGCTAGAGACTAGGAAATAGACTCCACTAAAACTAAAAACTAAGAAACAGACTTCACTACGTAACTGTAGATGACTTATTCAACTAAGAAAAGGTCAAATTCCAACAAAAATATTAAATATAGCGAAAGCTAACGATGTGGTAATTTTACTACCAATCACATTTAAACAATCAACATAATATGAATGATGAAAAACTCTGTACTAATAAAAATCCAATTTCAAATTTAGAGGTTAAAAAGTATATAGCTCACATTTTATTTATTGTTTAATGCATGTGTTTGGTGGAACGTTCTACTAGGTTTGTAGGTTGTATGTGGGAAGTGGGGATGAGTGGTGAAAAGATGAGTTCGTTTTCATATAATATAGAAGAAAGAAAATAAATCAACAATCGCTGCTCCACTTGAAGGAAACCGTGGAAATTAATAACAAAAAGTAAAACAAAACTTTAATAAGATACCATTCGTGCACTAAGCAGTATGCACCGTGTTCCCCACATAATCTATAGATAGATATGTTGTGTCATGTGTACTAAAAGTTTCATTTCAAATTTAACAAACGCACGCGTTTTCTTCCGAACTATTTTTCAATAAATAATCACAAATATTAAAAATAAAATATTTGTTTCAGAATTTTACTTTTTTTTTTCAAAGTTTTATACATTTTATTGCCTAAACCACATCGATATATTCTTTGTATCAGGTCGGCCTGTTATGACAAATTAAATGTTTGTGGAACGATATAATATATAAGAGCCTCTCATATATAAATATTTTAAATTTGTGAAAACATTATATAGAAAAACATATATTTTACTCATTTGAATAACATAGTTTTAAACGTATAAAGAGTATTTAAAAAAAATATATAAAAGATACTTCTTTTCCGAAACAACTATTGTAACTTATTATTTACGAAAAAAAAAACATTTCTAAAAAAAATTTAGATATTTTCAAGTTATTAAACATTTAGATAAAAAAAATAACTTAATATTACAACAAGGATAAACAAAAATCCACATAATTTTTATATTCAAAATAAAAGGAAATATTTCAAAATCAAAAATCAATAAAAAGTTAATCGTATAAATTGATATCATTAGCATTTCACTATAAACATAGTGTTCGCATAAGATACACTGATATACATATTAAATATCTTCAATTTTATTTTAACTCTTTAATCTGTTATTTGATAAACATAGTCTGAAGTTGATCTTATGTTACATACAAATAATTGGTAATGATCAAAACTATTTTATTAAGACGAATTTTTTAAGAGTTAAATGATAACATCAATCAAATTTTTTTTAACTTTTGAATGTTTATAAAATGGTTTATGTAAGTTTTAAATTCAGTCCGAATATAAACTAATACAATCCAAAGGGTAAAAAGAAACTAAAACCAAGAGAAATATAAGTGAACCTAAAATGGCTGCAAGAATCGGCAAACCCTAAAATGTGAATTTCCTGTTTTGCATGAATTGATAAACCTAATCAAACCTCACTGAAATCCTAAAATTCACAAAACCTAAATCTTAAACTTTAAACATGCACAAACATAACTCTGGCGCTGGTTTTCAGAATCCTACGTTAGAAACTTTTTATAACTTCATATCGGAAAATAGGTAGGGTTAGAATTTGTTATTGATTTCTGGTAGTCCAACGTTGTGCTCTTTTATTCTGTCTTTGTCTTTATAAGTAATTTGAGTGACTTTTTGGAAGATATCAGTGATTATTAAGTATTTATATTTCTGTGTATAAATTACAATAAAATAACTGCATGTGCGAAGGTTTGGTTTGCATACGTGTTAAAACACTTCAAAATTTTCTTATATATAATTTTTTTTTCTTGCTGATAATAAAAACGGGAAACTCTTCCTGAGCTGTGGCAAATTAAGGGGATTAGGATGGAACATTGTATTCATGCAATATACTTACAATGTTATTTTTATCCTCGTTTATGTCGATCGGATATTTTACTTTACATAATTTTTTCTCTTTCAATCCCTTTTGGTTATATATAAAGAAATTATACAATTAATGCTACGATTTCTCTAGTATCAATGACCCACTTGACTATTATTCACGATTTCATTACGGTTTTATCGTAGCTAACTACCACCATAGTCAAACTTACCTATCGACACGTCCCAAATGCCTTGTTTCCATTCTTTGTGGTCATCGCCGAAATATCACTGTCAGTTCAAGCCATATGAGATGTCATGAATATGCATACTCTGAATGCAGTAATGGACATAGGACCTATTCATGAAATTTATATTTATAAACATTTATGGAAAAAAAATAGTGCCAAATTTCCCTAGTCACTATATGTTCAAAAACACCCCACAACACACATTAAATCAATGAGATAATTTCTTTATTTAGTTTGAACACCACAAACTATACTATACTCATCATTATCGTTGCCACCATCACTTAAATGATGCGTGACATATTGCTATCAATCTTCTTTCTCGATTTCCTTGCATATTTATATTCAAAACGATTTTTTGGCATTGTACAATGTACATATAAGGATGAATGACGTAGGTCTTGTTTGCTTGGGTTTTTTTTAAATGTTTTTTCACTAAAAATATATTTAAATTTTAAAGAGAAGACATAATTTGAGCATTGGGTCAGGAATTTCAAACTGAGAAAACCTATCCCAGAACAGCTATGGAAAAGGATAACAATTTGAGCACTGGGTCAGGAATTATCTTTATAACAAAATATTATTTTATTTAATAATTAAATATTAAAACAAGATCAAATCAATCATAAATAAGAATACTAAGTTTCTCACATTAAGATATTTGCACTTGACTTTGTTGAATGTAACCATAATTACCCTGATTGTATATGAGTAATCATATAAAATTGTTGTCATTGATGTGAGCAATAACGTATATTTCATAATTTTATGTGAACAAGCACGTAAATTTTGGCGACTTCAACAATGAATTATGCTTTATTCTAAATACAGCTATTTATAATTATCGTTTTATTTTTAAGGCAAACGCTAGTGGAACATTAGAACTTTACATAGTTAATTTTAATTTTATGATAATTAGAGCACCTAAATTACATAGCATCTAATAATAAGGATTAAAACATAAAATAAAAAAAAGGCACAAAGTGTGTATTTATATAATTTTTATATTGTAGTGATGTCAAAGACGAAAAGGTCATTTTATTCTATAACAACTAAAACATAAAGTCTTATATGTATAGACTAACAAGAAAAATGTGTGCAAATACAATAATCTAATTAGAATATTATTTTATATGAAACGACGAAGCTTGGTTTCGAAATTAATTTCATTGCTGCGATGTTATTTTCCTTTAGCATTAGCATGTGTTTGTAAAAAGAGTTTCATGATTTAAAGAAGCTAAAAATAAATTATTTATTTTAATTATTTTATTAGGATAAAATAATTACAATTGATTAAATTTTATTTTTTATAAATTGTTTTGATTACTATCAATTCCAAAATTTATTTTAATTACTATCAAGTACAAAATTTATTTTAATTTTAAATGATAGTTAATAACTCAAAATATGTGTTGCTTTTTTAGTTATTGATCGTTATTATTTTTAGTGAAGTCTATCAAGATTTATTCATCTGGACTTAACAAAGATGTTTTTTTAATGGTATTGTCATTAATTGAGAATTTTTGTTTACTGATTTTTTTATTAATGTTAACTGAAATTTTTCATGACCTAATATCAGTATGGTCTACTTCAATTGAAAAAAAAAATATTTTTTAACATAAATTCAAAAATAATATCAAATCAATCCGTGAAAGAGAATAAAGAAAAAATTTGAGAAAAGAAAAAGATCCGAAGATTCTTATTCTTTTAAGCAGCATTTGTTATTTTGTTTGAACTTAAATTATTTTTATAAAATTTTATGACTATGTAGTATATTTTATAATAAAATTTTAATTTTTTTATTAAAATAAATTATCCTGTAATATTTTTTTTAAAACACTTTATTAGAAATTTCATGTACCATTAACAAGTAAATATAAATAATAATTTCTCAAAAATAAAAAAGAATAAAAGAGAGAAAAAATCTTGCTTATTATTTTTCATTATATATATGTTATACATAAATTGGAATATAATATTGGAATTCTACTATCTTTAATTTTAACAAAATAGTATACCTCAAATTATCAGAACTACAATATAAAATAAAGATAAAATTACAGAATTAAAATCTTTGAGTTAAAACTAATATGATAAAATTAAAGTGAGTAATTAAATATTGAAAGTTTGCTAACATAAATAAAAATGTGTATAAAAAAATCTTTTAATTATAATAAAAATAAATAAATATAGAAATATAATCATTGAAAACATATCATTCTATGTCTGTGTATATTTTCATATTACTTTTTGTATCTACAACAGTCATTAATGTTAGAACTTATTAATTAGTATACATATTATTCAAACTTTGGCCACTAGACTGATTCTGTTAGATAGCTTATTTTCAAATAAAAATGAAATTTATTGCAAGCATTAGAGAAATTAAAGTATTATTACTCTGTAAAATAAATTGAACTGAATTTAAAAATGTGATTTATATTTTTAAAATTAAAAAATTTATCAGAATTCATGTTATTGAAACTGGTGGGTACGGTTCGGTTGTTTAGTGTCATAAATCAAACGCGGAAATCAATTAGTTTCAAAATTGATCAGAAACTAGTTTATATACGGCATTGTGTATGTTCTTGATTTTAGTGCTGTAGATCAACACGAAGTCAAAATCATTGATGTACAAAGAAAATAAATGAAAGGGTTTAAATCAAAATCTTCAAAGAAAAATTATGATGAAGAGACACTAACTAGTCACTGAAATCTAATCCAACTTCACGCCCGAATGTTCATCAACCACAAAACTGCTTTCAATCAAATCAAAGCTTCAACTGAAATCCACTTCTACTTTTTTGCCATAGAAAATCATGCTTGGCTTATTAAAATCCAATAATTTGTGTTGTTTGGCTTCAAATACCATCATAGGTTGTACTTTTTGAATTATGTCGATGGTTTTGTGAATATGTCTGTGAATTTAAAGCGTGAAGCACAAATGTTAAGATAGTGGCCGAAAGCAAGCCAGCAAGGTGCATCTATCAACGCCTATACACTACACAGTGGAGTGTTTGGTCGATTTCGGGTCAATATGTTACCAGATCTTACGCTTTACGAGGTAGGCGTCAAATAGGTCAGTAAAGGTAGAAAATCCAAAGTACAAGAATGTGCCATGATGATGCCTTATATTTTCTTTTCACTTAAATTATATATTTTATTCCATATTTTATTTTTCAGACAATACTACCATGTGTTTGGTGTAATTTCTGCGTGTAATACACTAAAAAAGAAAAAAAAAAGGATTATCATCCATGTTTATCCTAATTTCTCGTAGAATGCACCGCAAAAGGAACAGAAAAAGTTGTTATATAATAACAAGTGTAACACAAAAAGATGTAACTAGAGTTGCGTTCCATTGACAATAGAGGGAAGGGAAGTGGAAACTGACTTACACTTAGATCAAACAAGAAAAAGAAAATGATAAACAACTTAACCTATTCATTTTCTATATATGTCAAGTAGAGTCAACTGTTTAAAACCTAGACAGACACACGGCAAAAGAAAAAGTGGGGTAATAACACGTGCGAAAAATGAGTAGAATTTGAAGGGTGTGTTTGCTTAATCAGCAGCAGATTTCTCAAAAGGGGCAAGCCTATTATCAGCTAGCCTTGAAGTGTACGCAGCCTTCTTGTATTCCCACCATGTGAACTCTTTGTACAAACACTCCTCTCCTTTTAACATCAATGAAGGTAAAGGTGCTATCTTTTCACTCAAAGCTGGTCCTCCAAAGTAGATCATTGATAACCTTGACTTCGTTGTGTCAGCCAAAACCCTGTGCTTTACACTTTTAAACCTCCCATTAGTCATTACCTGCATCCATTTCGTTTCACAACATTTGGTCACAGACACAGATACCCACAATAATAAACAAATAAATAAATCAGCTTATGAATATGCTTGTCGGAGTGTCTTTTCCAGTTTTCTTTACCAAGGATAAGTGACCCTTTTAGCGACACGTCATTCAGATATTCAAACAGTTTAAGTAAAGAAAAACAGAACAACATGAAATTACAGGCACAGATGATATTTTATCTCTCATGTGGATTAATATTAAAAAACAAAATTCATCCGATCTTATCCAAACATGAATTCAACTAAAAAAATGTGTACGATGATAAATGAAGTTATGGAATACTGAAGATGTGGATGAAAGGGTTGAGAGGAGAGGCATTCATGTACCTGCAGAGCGTCACCAACATTGATGAAAAAGGAAGTCTGATCAGGTGGGACGGAAACCCAAGTGCCATCTGTGAGACAGATTTGCAAGCCTGATGTGCTGTTAGATCTTAAGACAGAAATTATCTGTGGGTCTGTGTGCTCCCCAAACCCAACCAAATTCCGGTTCAGTGCTTGCACCTCAGGGCAAGGAGGGTAGTGGTTCATCCTGAAGCACGAATCACTTTTATCATCCTTCAGCAACCTGCTTAACATGTTCCTCTGCCCTATCCCCAACCCCTCCGCCATCAATTCCAACACCACATAGCACATGTTCTTCACTGCAGTAATGTAGTTCTCCACCGCCGCCCTGAAAAGTCGCACAAACACATCACTACAAAATGTCACGTCTTTCTTCAAATTTTAGATTTGGGTCTAATTCTACCCAAAAGTTAACTCCTGCTACAAATGTTGAAAACCACAAACGGATTCGCACTTTCCAAAACATCAAAACAAAAATAAAGTACGATTTTGTGTTTTTTTTTTTTTGTTTAAGGTTTAGTTTGCAAGCTTTTAACTACAAACCAAACACGCCATTCGAAAGGTTAAAATTTGCAGACATATGCGAGTGAGCTGATAAAAATCTGATAGACCCAGCTGCTGAAATATGTTTTGATACTGTTTAAAAATGTTGGGTTTAGGCTTAATTTATTATATCAGCGATGAGGGTGTTTAGGAGGGAAGAAAAGCAGGGGACTCTGTTTTACCTGAAATGATGAGGATTTTCTTGGAAAATGGAAAGTGATTTGGGTGAGATGACCTCAGGGTTGGTGTTGAGGAGGAGGTATTCGACCCAACCGACATCGCCGTTTGGGCCAATCCTCTTGCTACCGTAGCCGAAAGGGTCGGGGGGACCAGCCCTGTCTTTCTCGGACTGAGGTTTTTTGAAGAACCTGAGGGCTTCGTTTTCTAAATTGGCCATTAACTCCAATGGAACACCATGGTTCACAAGCTTGAAGAAGCCGAAGTCCCTACAGGCCTCCACTATGAGGTTTTTGGCATCGGGGTGCGTGAGGCCCACCACAGGAATCCCCGTGAACAAGGGCGTGGACTTTAATGGTTTCAGAAGGAAAAACTGGTTCAATGCTGGCTGCGACAGAACAACCATGGTTCTTGTTAGTATAAAAAAGAGAAGCAGAACAGGGTGAGGAAGAGAAAGAGGAAGGTGTAGGGAGAAGTTTTAGAGGGGGAAAAGAGTGAGAAGGGGGGAATGCTAATGATGCATGAATGAGAATGAGAGAGTAAGAAGGAAATAGGCGTTACGAACTATATATAGAGGCCATTGGCTCTTACGCTCACCTTCTCATTAGCATTTATAGTATAAAAAGTACTATTTTAGCAACTAAAATAATTATTTGCTAGATTATAATAATGTAATAATATAAATAAAGGTAATAATATATTTAAATATAATTGTTTTTATATCTGTAAGAGTTAAAGTTTCTGTGTGTTTTCCGTCTCTACAGTTTTTCTTCTTTTTAATTCTTTCCCTTTTCGAATCGGTGGATTTCGTTTCTACCTTGTGTACATACATATGCTTTTAGAAAAAGAAGGCAACTTCTTAGGATATTTGTTCACACCTAGCTTTTCACCTGACACTATATGGCCACCTTTCTTGAAGTCCAATAGGAATCTAGTCCATAAAAATTTCCTAAAATAATTCTTATCCATAAAATTTTTATTTTAATATAAATTTTGAAAATCTAAATGTGTAACATCAATATCAAAATAATATTTTTTTTCACATAAATGATTACAAATATCCTCACATTCCAGGTTACAACTAATATATACCATTAATAGTAAGTTTTATCTAATAATAGGTTTATTATACTTATATTATTATAAATTAAGAATTCAAGTATAAATTTGAGTTAAATTAAGAAAGTCCAGAAAAATATGTGAAAAAAATTATAAATTCATCGTATTAAAGTTTTGCATAAAAATGATGTTAAATTTCTGGTATTAATTTAACTTATGTTTGATAGTTATATTTTTTTTTTAAAAAAGAAACTTGATTTTAATGTTATATATTAATATAATCATTGATATATACTTTTATCTTTTATGATCTAAATAGATATATGATGCCAAAAATTGTTTATTTCAATGTTTGAGAGAATAATAATTAACTGTTGGATGTAGTGGATTTAAAAGAAAAAAACGTTTATTGATACGTTGCTATTGTTTTGTTTTTTAACTCATAAAATATATAATTATGTTTATAGTACTTCAGGCAATTACAACAAATATATATTCCAGTTAAACCAACAAGTTAATCAAAATTTATATAAACTTTTATTTTAAATAATAAATCAATTGTTTTATTAAAAACTTGGATTTTTTTTGTTATAATGGAAATCAGCTATCATTGCTGTTCCTTTATTTGTAACTCGAACAGCAAAATAACTTTACACTCTGTGTGATTTTTATGATTTAAACATTTGATAACAGAACTGTATATTCTAATTCCAAATAAGTGATAAAAGAATAAACATGTATTATAATTTAAATTCACAGCATATTCAGTTATTTTTTTTTTTACATTATTTGAGTTTCATGAAACAAAACAATGGTACGATCAACTTATCTGTAAATACCTATGTATATAATTTTGTTATTAATTATAACACAATTTTGTTGTCACTATCTTTCCATTAATTTAACTAATAAATATCAATTCTATAGTTGAATAAAATTTGAATTAAAAGAAATCAAATTTAAATGATCCATAACTAAACATATCACTTGTATATCAAGCTTGTACGAGTCAAATTCTAAAATAATTAATAAATTAAAAATACACAATTAATTTTGTAATCATTCCTTTTTTAATCTAATTAACATTCAAAACTGATAGTTTACTTGTTAAATAAACATGATGATTAGAACTTATATTAGAACCATGGGAATATTATTGTTGTAGTCAAACACTATAATTAGAAATTAATATTCTTTAATCTTAAATTGAAAGGACTGTCTCAAACAATTTCAGCCCTGTTCTTAACAGGGTCTAAAAAATACTTTTGAAAGTATTTACTTAATACCTGAATCTATTGGCAATGGTACTTTTACAATTTGCTGTTGGTTGATTAATGGATAAAATTCAAAGGTAATATAGTAAACTGACAAAGACAACTAAAACTTAAAACCTAAGCAATTCTAATTTTGCGATGTGTGTTTTTTTTTTTTTTTTTTTTTTGTTTTTTTTTTTTTTTTTTTTTTGCATAATTATTATAAAAATAATAGTAGAATTTATTTGTGAAAGTAGTTTATTAAACAAAAATTTTAATGCATTTTTCTGGCGAGAGAATATATACAGACTTAGTACTCAAAACAAAAATAATTAATTATTAACAGAAGAAAAAAAAAAGATTAAGCAATATAATTTCTTTTATGAAATACTGTTGATTTAATCACAAATATGTAGTATAAAACCACATATCAATGTTAATGTTATGATATCCTATAAGTTAAATTCATTTGTAAGTCCACGTAGAATTATGGGTTTTTTAATTCCACCATATAGTTAAAAGATTATAATTAAAATAACCACACAATCTAAATATTAACTTATACTGAATTTAATTGTATTTTTTCTTTTGCCATTCAAATTGTGTAATTTTAATTTTATAACTTCTCATTAGTCACTCAACTTTCATGCTTTCATATAAAAGTTTATCTTAACATATTGTGAGAGGTATGAAAACTTGTTTAAACATATTTTTCTCTAAATATTATAAAAATAAATTTAAATTTTATAAAATCATGTTATACAAATTAATTTATAAAAAATTACAACTTTATAATTTTTTTAATAATTTATAATTATTAAAAAATTACAACATATAAAAAACTTATTTCAATTTTTTTTTTAAATATCCAGATAAACTCTACTCATAGTATGCTTGCTTGTCACGGGAGGATAAAAATAGAAAACAAACGTGAGATTTCAACCATTAACAGAAAGAATGATTAAGGAGCCCTATTGTAATAGAAGAAAAGTTTAATACATTTAAATAGAAGAATTACAATATATATGATAATCTTAAATGGAAATTATATATTAATATTTATATTAACCACTTCTATCGATAATATTTGAGTTATATTTATCACATTATTAATAATTTTTTTTATAATTTATGTTAGATATTATCAGTGATATTATGTTAATATTATTTAATTGATGGTATGTAACGTAGTATATTTGATTTTATTCGATTTAATAAATGTTAAATAAAATTCAACTTACAGATTTTTTTTATTTTTATAAGACGTAGTATTTTATTTATACAGGATATTCTACTAGAGTTATAACTTCAATTATATATTAGCAAATTTATATACATACGAACATAATTTTTTTTATGGTTCTCACTCTTTTTGAAAATGGACTAGTTTAAAAATATTGTATTCAAAAGATTTATATAAATGAGATAATGAAGCTATCAAGTCATATATTATAACTTAAAGACGAGGAATATTGATCGTTATTTTTTAAAAGTTATTTTATTATTTTGGACATCCATACTTATCAAAAAATGTAGTGTAACTTGTATTATAGCGAAGAATTATTTAATGTATGAAATTGTCATTTACTTGTTATTATATATATGAATTTATTTTATCATTTATATCAAAAAGATAAACAAATATCATAAAAGAATGACAACAAATAGTATAAAAATAAATTAAATAATATCAAACTAGATATAATGTTTATATAATGTTTATAATAATTGAGATTGTTACTTATTGTTGATACTGTAAAAGTTTGATATAAACTATTATACTTTCTAATTTAATAAATAATAATTATAATAATAAAATAAATTATAAAATGAAAATTTTATTTTATATATCACATTCATCACGTTATTTATGAATTTTCCTAATTTTTTTTTTGTTATTTTTTTCTTAATCCAAACACTTACACTTTCTTTTACTTTTTACCTTAAATCCATTCTTTATACTTCTTCAAATTCATTATCAAATCCAAACATATCCAAAAATATATTTAATATGTTATTTCTTATATTTTGTTTCACAAAAGAAATAAACTTTTATATTTTCTTTACTCTTCACAAGCTCACAAAAATAAAAATAGACTATTATAAATACATTACAAAAGTTAAAGTACAAGGAACAATATAAAACTAAATATATTACTAACATATATTTAAAACAAAATAAACATAATCCCTAACTAATCTTAATCCAAATCTTTTAGTAATTCTTAAACTTTTAGTACAATCTAGATTTTCTATAATTATTAATAGAACCTAAATAAATCTAATCTCTAAATTATTATCTTTTACTTCAGATCTTAATTCAAAAATCTTGTAGTAGACGCTCAAATCAGAGTAAAAAAAAAAACAAGACTTTCCAGTGGAAAAAAATGACTCACTCACTATTTTTGTTGTAATTAAATGTTCTACCTTCAAACTTTGAATCGTGGAATCAATTTCAAATGCGCTTTACTCCGTTTGTTCATCTTCAAGCCTTCGATGCAATAGAATGTATCACAAAATAAGAAAAATTAGGAAGGGGTGGAAAATAATGAAACCACAGTTAGAGCTAGATTGATCGAAATGACCGTACATACAAGAAGAACATAGACTCAGAGAGAAAATAAACAAATTTAAAGACATAAAAAAACCAAACATATTAAATAGGGGTGATATGGTAAATTTTTAGCAAAAAGAAGCATAAAGTTAATAAAAAACTAACTTAAACCGTGTCAACTTGGTAGATATGGGTAATATGATATTTTCTCTAGTATCTTGTTATCTTGGATTTATAGAAGATATTAATTAAAAACTCAATGAAACTATAATACAAATTATTTCAACTTATATTGTATTAACACATGTTTATATTAAAAAATCTCATTATAAACTCACAACATCAGGAATAAAATTTTGTGATGATATTGATTATATAACTAGAATGGAATTCATTGTCAAACCCTTAATATATTGCATTTTTCTAATAAATCAATTCTTTATTATTTTCAAGAGAGAAACAAATCACCCATTCAAGAATATTCCGAACTAATAAGTGCCAGGAAGTAGAATTTGAACCACAATTACAAACATCACATCGTAATATTCTTCTTTAAAAAATATTTGTTAGACGTAATTGCATAAATTCGTCTGTACTAAAAATTATATATTTTCACATAAAATCATTATTTTTCAGCTAATTGTGTTTCCTTGTTTTTAGTTAACTAGGTTGTTTACGCAAAGCCCGAAATACCACATCAATTTAAGTATTTTACATAAATATTTACAGGAATATTTTTTATAGCGTAAATGTTTAACTTAATTTTGAGTTTTATCATAAACTTAACATATTAATATTTGAAATAGTTTCTTTATCGATGTTCTTTCTTACAAAAATGTCACTATATATACATATTGTACCAAGTGACGTATTTGTATAAGTAATGTTACGCCATCATCAACAAAAATTTTCAAACAGAGTTGTTTAACTTCAACAATTTTTATAAAGAGCGACATCGAAGAGAATCTAACTTCTTTTACTATATCTTACTGTTTTTAATATTTCACAAGCGAATTAAAAACTATTAGAATTTATGATATCATAAGTATGATAATTAGATATTGTATATAAAAATCCTTTAAGATCAATTACGGGTTTGTTTTGTACAAATATCTAATAATAAGTTGATTGTTAATTGATAAGTTAATTCTTAATAAATAAGTTATGTTAATTTTTAGTTGATAAGTTAATTTATAGTAAATAAGTTACTTAGTAGTGAATAAGTTCTTAAGTTATAAATATACATTAAATAGTCTTTTTGTTTATAAGTTCTGAAATAATAAATTAGTTAGTTGAATTAGAGGTATTTGATAAACTAGCTCACAAATGATTATACATAAAATCATATTAGAGAATATAATTAATATAAATTAAATTTGTTAGTTAGTTGAATTAGAAGTATTTGATAAATTAGTTCATAAATTAATATATATATATATATATGTATGTATGTATACATATGAAATAAAGATAGAATTAAAGTATCAATAAATACTAAATTAAAATTAATATGACATAACTAAAACCATTAAATTAAATATTAAAAAATTTCTAAAATAAATCAACACTTCGGAATAAATATTTTTATAAGTTTTCTTAAAATAACTCATCATATACTAAAATAATAATAATAATAATTTTTTTCTTCAATCAAGTTAAGGATAAATCTATAAATTGTATTTTAATTAAAATTATTTTAAATAGCTTTTAATTTGTTTTACATCTAAAAATTGAGATTATAAACCTGAAACTAAACACTATCTAACTTAGGCTTGAAGTTTGCATGTCGGTCAATCCAACTCTTTAGGCTATTCTCACAAAAGTCCACATTTGAAATGAGTCAGAACCTTAAATAAATTACTCACGTTTTACACATTTGTGTTGGTAACCGAAGTGAATGAATTAACAAGCATATTGTGGCACGTGAATAAAAGCCATTTTTTAAACAATGTAAAAATGTATTATATAAAAATTATTGTTATTTAAAAATGTATACCCTTTTTAGATAAAAACCATATCAATAAAAATTATAGCATTGTATTTTATAATACGTAAAAAAATATTTTAGAAACTTATGTGATTTTAACAAAGCAGTATTTTTATGATTTTAATCTCATATTAACTAAAAAATTTTAAAAAATTAAAGAATAATACAAAAGGAAGATTTTTTTTATAAATGAAAAACAGAATGGTTTAATTTAGTAGATATTAAATATGTCATAGAAATAATACTACCATTAAATTAAAAGTTGTCTTGTAAAAATATAAAAAATATATTTTTTATAAAATATTATTTTAACATAAAATAGTTAATTATAAAATTTATATATATCTAATAATTATTACATCCGAGAAAAAAATTAAAGATAATTAAAATAATTTTTTAACAATTTTAATAAAATTGCAGAATATCTTTACTTCAATAATGTTTTTAAAATGACCATCCTCAATTTATACTGATTCCTCGATATCTTTTATATGTATTGATGTCCCTTGGTTTGAAGTAATGTTTCTCTTCAAGTATGACTTAAGCATGTGTAACCACTAATAACATTGCAAGCCTCCAATCTATTCGAGAATCGGGAAATCACATATCATATATAAGGACTGAAAAGTAAGAAATTATACTCTAAAACTACATTGTTTAGTGACTTAAACACCACATTTAATAGTGTTGTGTCGAAAGAACTTGATAACGAACAAGATGATCACTGATAAATTGGATAGATACTCAAGCTAATTAGTTGTGAGGTGTCATATGATCCTTATTTTATGTATAAAAAACATTTTATTGAAAAGTAATACTTACTTTGATAATTTCTATATTTAAAAAAGAACTATTTTTTTCACGGTTAAAAAATATTCTTGATATACAAGAAAAAAATGAGGCATCCTATGTTGGGCCGGGTTTTAATCTGTTTTGGAATTTCTTATGAAGTTTTCGGAGCAAACAATTACATATAAAACATCGTGTTTCTTCTTGGTGGTATACCTGAGGAAAACAATGACGGAAAGAAAAAAATAAGCGTTTGACTGAAACTTCAAAAAATAAAGACAAAAATTATATATTACGTTTTCTGTAGAATAATATATTTTAAATATTGAATGACTAAAATTAATCCTATGGGGGTAGTCATAATCTTAGAAACATAGCCATATGGAAGAAAGAGGAAGTCTTAAGTATTTAATTTGAATGCTAATTGTTTGACAGCTGGATTCAACATCTGCCATTTAGGTAGTTAGTGTCTAGACATATTTGTTTTATTTGATTTCATCTACATTAAATGTGTCAAAAGAAAAACAACAATTAATGCCTGCATGTTCCTATTAAACAAGTTATAATTAGTCAGAGCGGGTAAACATAATTAGGATAACCGGGTTTGTTTAAAGCTGTGACATATGAGTCTTTTTAGTTCAATCTTTTGGCGTCACAGAGGTTTGAGATACTTATTAATTAATGATTAAACTCTAATCTTAATTATTAGGAGATGACAATTTTTTAAAAGAAAAATCTACTTCTTTTTTATAATGCCGACACGTTTACCGGCGCCAATTGTACAGAGTAAACGAAGTTTACAAAACTAAATATAACTACTGACCCAATCTCCATAATTATAACACGTTTAGCATGTAAGTCAATTATAAATATTAAAAATAATTATAGTATTTCCATAATATCACATTTCAATAATTTTCTAAATATAATAAAATGCTCATCTATATTTTATTTATTGAAGTAAAACAAACATGGCAATGAAAATAATGACGACAACATAATTAAATCATGAATCTCAAGAAAAAGAGGAAAAAGTAAAAGCAAACTACAAAACCAAATTTATAAAAATCATATTTCAAAATGTATAACCGAAGGATTCAAGTTATTTATCCCATTTTATATCTCTTTCTTGTTATTTTAATTAATTTTTTGACACGCGAATTAATAATTAATGTAATAAATCAATAAAATTATATATTATATTGATTAATAATTAACGCGTAAAAAATAATTAGTGAAACACGTAGAAGAAAAAAAATAGAGATAAATTATTTATAATTAAAATGGTCAATAAATCTGTGTATAGTTGCATTTTATTTGCTCCATCAATTTTGATATAAAGAAAATCAGCTATTTAGATGCATTTTAAATGACCTTATTGACCTCAATATTTGAATACGTAAATGTAGATATATCTGGCATTAATGAGCATATTCTTTAAAAATTTATAATATTTAGTTATATTCTTCATATATACATAGTGACATCATTTGGTCAAAATGTAATAATTAAATTACGAAACATTCAACCGTGACTGTCTCTTCAATCAAACACTAAAAATTTAAGTACACTATAGTACGTACGTTTCATACAAATACAAACCCAAACAAGAGAAAAGAGAACGGGGAAAGCAAGAAATGACTCCACAATGCAGATAAAAGAAAAAAACAAACAACCAAGCAATATGGGGTAGCTGTCCTTAATTTCTTACCCCAACCTACATAAAGTAAATCAATTAACGTAAAATTCCCTATTTATTATTTTTATCTAGATGTTTCAGTGTAAAATGGAGCAAGACAAGTTTTCTTGGATGCATTGCAGCGTAAGTACAATGTTCATAAAACTCGACAACCAACATGGCTGACCTTTCAAGAACTAGCTTCGAATAAATAAGTCAGCAAAATGTCTTATTCATAAAGACCAATGAGCTGAAACAAAGATAATTTGTTCTCAGTAACACAACAAAGATCTTTAAAATATATTCACTAGGAGGCGAATACAATAAATACCGTTTGACCAAAATTATTGTGTTCGGTATATTTTTTTCTAAGACAAACAAATTATACTATCAATGTATGACAAAATCAATCATGTATTTCTATCTTGTTATTTTAACACAACTATCAGAAGACAACTTGGAAATTGGTTTATTTTTGTCATTACTTGATTCAACATTTTTGACAGGGACGTTTAATTAAATTTGACTATATTAAAATTTGGTAGTATATGAAACAAGATTAGGTCAAATCAATTAATTTGTCCACATAAATTATCAGTCTTATGCCCTATTTAGTTCTGGAAAAGAAATAAAGACAATGAAAAAAAAAAATAAGTTGAGAAATGTGAAATAAATAAAATTGAGTGTTTAATTATGTGGTAAAGTAAAAAAATGAAAAATAAAAAATTATGTAATTTAACTTATTTAATGATAAAAAATTAAAAATATGATGTAGATAAAAAAAATAATATAGTAAATCTCATTATTTTTAAATTTTCTTTTCATATTATTCTTCAATTAAACAAACAAAATTAAACTTTTTTTTCTTTCTCTCCCTCTCCACTCATCTTAAAATAATATATATATATATATATATATATATATATATATATATAATAATAATTTAGTTTAAGATATATATTTTTCGACAAATAATATTAAGCACAAAATATTTATCTTGCGAGGGTATACTCGTCTGGGGCCACAAAAATAACCAAATAGGATGAGAAGGCAAATCGTCCAAATGTTAATATAATGGTAGTTCTTTCAACATTTTACTATTTATTTTATTTGTGAAATCTCTAATTTATTTGTGAATGTCAAAATTATATTGTAGGCCGTTCATTCTAAAATGAAATGAACGAAAGATTTTATAAGAAAATTGTAAATTTTATTTCCCATTTCAATATAATGATCCTTTATTAAATTGTTGGAACAACAAGGACTTGAAAAGTTTATTATGAAACATGTTATCATTTAAAAGAAAATGTGAAGATAATGAAGTAGGAACTAGAGAACTGAAGTATAAATAAAAGACATCGGAAAAGGAATAAGTAAATTCAACAAGTTTGAATGACAAGTAATAAATTTGAGGAGATCTCACAATAATGAATGAAATATAAGTTAATATGAAAGGGAATGACGTTACTTTCAACGCAAAACCTTAAGGCGTTGGATTTGTGAGTCTTCTTTCTTATATGTTGTTCAACTTTCTCATTTCTATCAAATGTGGGATTTAGACTCACACTCAAACTGAATCATCTATCTTATGACAAAGACGAACCATCGACTCTGATATATTTGTTGGAAGAATTCAAAAAAGAAAACTTTGGAGAGATCTCACAAGAATGAAACATGAGCTAACATAATAGAGAATGACACTGTCTTCAATCCAAAATCTTAATACCTTATATTTGTGAGTCTTCTTCTTTATATGTATCGTTCAACTTTGTCATTTCTACCAAATACAAAATTTAAACTTATACTTTAATACCTTATCATAGTTAAAATTTTCTTTACCTTTCTTTCTCTTGTTCTTTCAATTAAATGAAATATTTTTAGACAATTTAAAGAATGATAAAAATGTGTGAATCTAAACCGAATGGTTGAATTTAATTCAGACAGACTCATAGTGTATGATACATACTTTCTATTTATTTTTTAGCAACCAATAGGTGATCCCCTAATTTTTTAATAGAAAATCTAATGACATCATTGGTGGGGTGTTAAATAGTGGAGGCAATGGACTAGCCCCTGGTTTTGTGCAGACTATTTATTGTTTTACGTAAAGCTTCAGTACTTGTCCCATGCTTAGCTCTTCTACCGTGCTGGAAGAAGATTTTGGTTGGTCAAAGAAGACCAACTTGAGTGATCTTGGTTGGGAGACGTATTGAAAAGCTTTAAGGAATATCACAATCACTCTCGATAATGATACTTCTTCTAAGTGCATCATTCGTTAAACTACTTAAAACATTTTCAAAAAAAGTTAATATTTAAACCACTTCTAAAGTATCTGTTACATTTTTTTTTTAAATTCATCAACTTACATATAGAATAATTAATATTTATATATTAAATATCGAATACTAACTTTTTATGAATTATTTTGAGTTTATAATATATTTTTCTGTGATCTTTCAATGTGATACAAGACTTAAGAGTTTTATTTATCTTTTACTTTAATAAAAATCCTAATTGAGTACTTCATTTAATTGATGTCGGTTTAAATTGTATCTGTATTCCGTGATTAAGAACAGATTCTAGTAAGAAAGATAAAAAGGGTTTTCATTTGCTGTCAAACCCAACTTTCTCCTTTATTTTATAAAGAAAAACAATAATTTTTTTTTTTAAAAATATGAACCCACAGGAGATGTAAGACCCCGATCTACACAGAAAAGTAACTAATCAATCGATTCCTATTCGTATACATGATGTTAATGTTTAAATTTTGTTAGGAAGATACTATTTCAGATATTATTTTATTTGAAGTTCGAAATTCAATTATAGTTTTATATTTAGAAGATGTCTTCGAATATTTATAGTGTTTCAAAAATAAAAATATTTTTTATATGTAAAGATAAGAGTAAATTTATCATTTTATATTTTTATAATTAAAAAAAATTAAAATATTAATTATATCTATCATATCACTTACAAATTTTTTATTTTTTTAAATTAAACAACTCAATTTATTTTTTTAAATATTTTTAAATCTACTATCTCGAATCTACTAAAATTCATATATTCATCCAAATAAAACATAAAATAAGAAATTACATTCAAATTGATATTTGATTCGATTCTTATATTATATACACAATTAATTGTTTTATTTTTCTCTCTCTATAGTTTAAGATGTAAATTAACTCCATAATTATGAATGTTTTGTTTTTATTATATTAATTAAAAGATATATAATATTAAATTGTAAATTATCTCAACGTTAAAAACTTTTACTTAATTTTTTATAATTAATTACGAGTATTTTTTATTATGATAATAATTAGTGAGATAATATTAAAAATATCAAATAATAAATGAATAAAATGATCTCAACATTGACTCGTGTTTTCTTTTTCTTTTTATTTTTGACTTCCTTCCTTTCAGAGTCGGTAATCGAAACAAAACTTATGAAGAAGCACCATCAAAGATAGGCTTACTGTAGTGCTTTCCCGTTTGAACAGCATACCTATTTTGCCCGTGCGGATTTAGATTAAGACCTTTCGAGTTTCGGCATCAACCATTTCTATCAATGCTTGCCAAAACTAAATACGTTTCATGTAACTCATAAAACACTACGACTACATTCTCCACCACACTTCCACTTTTCATGCCTAATTCATAGTACTTTAATTTACGACCAACACTTTTTTTTTTTTTCCTGTTCAAATTTAGCGCATTTTGCTTAGTGATAGTTTAGCTACAAGATGATGAAATTATTTATGAATTCAGATTTTAAGATAAAGTTGAGTGTTGTGGATAAGGGCAGAGATAATAAGTTGTAAAAAATTTGGGATGGGATGGAGATAATTTTGGAAAGAGTGTGATGGATAAGGATGGGGAGAGTGAGAGTGTTTATAAAAATAGGCATGAATTGATGGTGTGTGAAGAATAAATAGTGTTATGGTTACGTTTGGTCTCGATGAGAATGGAAGTGGAATTTATTCCAAGTAGGGATAACTAGTTACTAGACTAATAATTGGTGAGGAAGATTTAGCATGAGAAAGGAAATGTGTGTTCAATAATTGAGATATGGTTACTGTTCTCATGATGAGTTTAGCTTTATGTGAACCTTTTACTGCCAATATTTATATTTATGAAGACAGAAAGAGGAGAGTTGTTGAAGTAATGCATATCCAAAATTTCTAGGGAAGGGAAAGAAAAGAAAACAGACGTGTGTTGCAGATGGGAATGCTAATATGGTAATGGCAAGCTATAAAGTTGAGAAATGCATATGGAGTGAGTGGTCTCTGCGCGATTGACTGATTGTGACATCTCTTTGCTGCAGTCTCAATTGAGTGAGATGTGTTCCAGTGTGTCACTACTTCCTATCTGTTTCATAATTTTACTTCTCACCTATATATTATTAAACTCAATAATCCATTTTTTTTAAGGATTGGAAAAAGGTGTGTGTGGTGGATGGAGGAAAAGAAAGGAGTGAAATGCACTAGGGCCACGCCAATAGGAGTTACCATTGGCTGACAGCATCACCTAACTTACACGAACAAAGAAGGTTCTAATTAGTGCAAAGAAAATGTGGTGTAGTGGACAAACTGACGAAGGACACTGAATGGATTGATGGGATTCCTAAGAAACACTCTCTATTGCAATCACCAAGAGAAAATGGCAGTTTAAGTCGCCTTTATGACTTCCTTCTTACTTTACACACCTCCAATTATATCTCCTTTTATTTCACTTCATCACATCATTAACTAAGGATAAACCTCTTCAAACAACCATATGTAACAATAATTATTGTCTGTTTTTGAATATAAGAAAATGTTGTGTATTATATGGAGCATTAAGGGTGTGAAGTTGAGGAAGGGAGAAAAGGTTGATAAAATAGTGAGGTGTGGGACCTGTTATCCGACAGGAAAGGGAAGCATGTACATGTTGTTGGGCATTTGACGGCCCTTATTGAGAAGCAGAGGAAGGTGCAGTTGTTATTACAACACATTAATTCTGACCCATTCCACACAGTACAAGACTACTACTACTACTACAGAGTTTTTGATGGGTGGCCTCTCTCTCAATCACTTTCACATTCCCTTGCTTTTCTTGGGGTAGAAATTCCCCACCCACGTGCTGCATTTTCCCATTCTCTCCACACAGTCCCCCTCTCACCTCCTGACACCTCATCCCTTTAGCCTCACACGCATTCTCAACTTAACTACTTCCATCTCTATCTCACCATTTTTTTAACTCACGGGCCATACGTACCAAACTAAATACATATATGCTTTGGTCCTCCCTGCCTCCAACTCACATAAATCATATTCATCACTACTACGACACATTTTTATTTCTTTTTTGCTTTTCTCGGTGGCCATGTCATCCTTAATAAACGGTTTACACTGCTTCATTTCCTTTCCTCACCCTATGCCCACACACTTTCTTCCTCCCTAAGTTCAATTTTTCAAACCATATATGCTACCCATCGCTGTACTCACTCGGATTCGATTCTCCATCGCTTTTCGAAAAAGCCTTCCTCTGTACTACTACTACTACCAGTTGTGAAGTGCCCACACACTCATTTCTACATCCACCCCCAAACACCATATATCACGCGCAATATATCTGTCTCATTTCAAAACCTTCCTTTTTTTACCCACATTTTCACTCTTCACTTTTTCAACAGCTTTAGAACACTAATCAGGTATAAGTAAACTCATGTAAAACCCATTATCAATTAACCTAAATGAGCTTCTGAGTTTTTCTTTTAAATCAACTACAACATTCTATCTTTAAATGTAGATAATGTTTTATACTTAAACTCAACTATTTTAAATTTCGACACTTCGAAATGCATTTTATAATTAATAAATAGTGGTAAAAACTTTCAATCATTTATAAATGAATAAATAAAAGAACGAAAAAAAGTCAGTTTTAAGATTAAGATAGATTTAAAAATTACTTTTTCAAATAGTATCCTAAATTATTTTTTAAAAATTGTTAGACCTGTTATTATTGAACTATTTTTAATATATTATTTTACGTACGAGTTAAAGATTTCGATAAATTATCCATTAGAAAGAAGGATCTGTAGTTCTATTAAAAATCAGTGGTTATAAAAAAATATATATCAGCATAATTTGACAGACATTTTAAATTACCGTGTGTCCTTCTTTTGATTCATATGATTCATAAGTACGAACTAATGAAGAGATATATTGGGTAAGAAATCCAGTGTTTGGAGATAGAGGTATCTTTTGGTTGGAGGTATTTTGGGTAAGAGATCTCAAAAAGGTTAACAGTGACATTACTTTTGAATTTGCAAACAGTTCTATCAGTGGAAACCTCAAATGGTCCCTTGGGGGGACTTCATGCACATCACAATGCCTGTGATAAAAGATCAATATCAAATTTATTTGCCAAATCTTCTTTAACCCTAAAACTTTACATTCTTCTTATTTATTTCAATTGTTCATCATAATTTGCAGTTCAATCTTAACATATCACTTCTTGCACAGATGCATACATCATACCAGAGGATTTTTTTTTTTTCAGAAAAATTTACCCATAAATTCAATAGATTTTGTATTCACCAAGCATACATAAGTTTTATTAAGAAGATTGAAGTATGTATTGTTATCTTTAAAAACAATTTGACAAATCAAATAATTTTATTCAAAGATATCTAGACATAATTTTACCCCCTTTTGTTATTAACACAATACTTCTATGTCCACAATTCTATAACTTAATAAAAAACAATAAAAAAAATATTTATCAAAAGTAGTTTTTAAATGGGTAAATTGAAAAATAGTGTGACCAAAGCTGAATTGTATCTCATCATTTGTTGGTTTGATTCTGTGAAAAAAAGTAAACGCTGCTAAAAATCCATTACTAATTAAGAACGATTGTTAACCATCGCTGTTTAATTTTAAATCAATAAATATTAAAGTTATAGTTTTGAGAATATGACTTCAAACCAACATTATGTTTTTATTTTTAAAATAAGATTGTTAATACAAATTTAAAATTTTAATATTATTAGTGAAATGAATGAAATCATACTAATTTCATAAATTAGTATATGACATGAAACAAAATTTTGGATTAGGACTTTTCGAACAAAATTTTGGGATAAGTTTTCTGCAAGACATGAATACGTATATGACTTCCAAAATGAGCTTTTTCCTCTTCTTCTTCCTCTCAGTGAAGTGGAGAACGGTGTAGTGGTGGCATGAACAGTGAGGGACGGCAGGCATGATCTGCTAGTGTGGAGGTGCAATAGTAATAATGGGGGTGCTGAAAAAACCTAAAGATGTTAATGTCAACAAAAAGGTTGGCTTGGACAATACTTTAGTTAATTGGGCCGAAAAGAATTGTTTGTACGGAACCCAGGTCGTTTGCACAAAAACGCAAGCTTGCTGGTATTGCAAACGGAGTTTGACTTTTAAAACCCAAGTTCTTTTTAACAGGCTTTTTTGGGCCCAATTTAATATGGGAAAGCAAGCTTTATCTGATTTTAAATAAATTTATGGAGCCAATAAAATATAGATAGTTTCTCTTAAAAAATATTAGATGAATTCAAATGTTTGGGAGATAGTGGTACAAAAAAAAAAAGGGTTTCATTAGACCGAGTAAAGATTTAAATACACAATGGAATTAAAAGAAACTCAAAATTAAATATAGATTAGATAATTCAAAGATCTCTTTCTTAAAAGTTTATCAATTTATTATATTTTTTTTCGTTTAGATGGTAAATGTCGTTTTTATAAATGCATTTAATTTCTTTTAGGATGAAGTTATTTTGTTATGTAATTTTTTTATTCAAATGTCATATACCTTTTACTTAAACTATAGCTTTTTGAAAGAACGTCTCATATTTAGGTTTTATGGATGAAAGCATATAAGAGAGACCTTATAAGTGGTCAATGGGTTTTTTCTTTAAGCAAATTAATCATTGACAAAAATGAGAAATAGTTTGGTCATTCTTATAACATAACATAGTCATGTAATTTTTAGTTGTATCAAAATTACTCTTTATTTTAGAAGAAGTATTTTGAAATCTAGAGTGGTTGCACATCATACATTATTCATGGAGAAGGATATATCAGTTTCTGATGCTTCCATTACTAATGATCTATGAGCAGCTTCCATATCTTTTACTTTTTGTTCTTGAGCAGAGCATATATCTTTTACTTAGAACAAGGGTTTTCTTTAATAAGACATTCATTTCTTGACCTATATGTCAAGCATAGAATCACAGTACTTGATGACATTTCACAAGCCATGTAGCACTATTTATATTGCTTTCACTTTGGCTCTTAGAAAAACATTCATCTGAAAAAATACACTCTCATTCTCTTTCGTGGAGTAAAAGGAACAGTGCTCGAGTATGAACGCGCTGCTAGAAAAGTTTTGTAACTTTTCTCTTGCTCAAAGTAGCTGTGAAGATCTTAAAAATTTTGTTTCATATTTGAGTTCTAAGTACGAGGAAAATGCCACGAAAGCAATATCTTATGTAATCCTTGGCTGTTTTTCTCTTTTGATTTTTGTGCTACTTAGAAGGACCAGGCCCAAGCCCAAGCCCAAGACCGGGCCTAATAGATTTCACGCTACCAGGTCCTTCATCGTTAGAGAACTCCATAGTGGGTATCCAGCGTTGGATAGATTGATGACAGAACAGTATGAACAGCCATCAGCATTAGACAGTGCCCATGCTCTTATTAGGGAACTTCAAAAGGATTTACCTGATTTAATGATTCTTCAGGTTTGATACACTAATATATTTTACCTGCTTCTTCATGTTCCAGATTAACGGTGGGAAGTGTCACTATTTAATGTTTCTTTTTTTGCTTTATTATTTATCTTTAAACAAATCAGAACTAGTTTTTGGTATATGTGAAGCAATTAAGAGTGTGTTATATATGATGCATTGAAGCAAAAAGTAAGAGACTTGGAGACGTGGGAAGTGGAAGATTATGCAGAGAAAATACTTAGACCAGCACTGAAAGAGGCTAATGAAAAGCAGAAACCACATGAAGCATACGAGTTTGAAATGTTATTAGTAGAAGTGCTCATCTACAAGGTATCAAATTTCAGTTTTATTTAACATTTTTCGTTAAGAAAATTCTTTGACAAGAATTCTTGAACGTGTTAATGGCAGGGAGGAACTTCAGATTTAGAAGGTGCCTTGCAATGCGAATGTTTGGCAGATGAATCGCTCAAAGATGCACGACGCCCACTCTACAAGGTACATATACCATACCTTTGCCAACATTTTTCTAATGGTGTCAAAGCTTTCTAACTAAAATGATTAAAATTAATTATTAACTTAAGTAACCTATTTTTTTTACCTAACAAAATTAGTTTATAAAATAAAGTTTATACTTATATTTCTCACATAGAAATTATTCAACTCGTATTTAAAATAATATATTTAAGAATAATTCGATAATAAAATCTAATAAAATTTTTAAAAAATAAATTTTAACACAACTTTATAATATCTGTTTATGTAAAGTGATATTTGTATTTATTTATATAAATTATTGAAGACTTATCTTCAACATAAATTATAAAATTATAAATCTTTTTAGATAAAACATATGTTTTATTAATTATAGTAAAATATTATATTTTTCTCATTTTGTTGCATCAATATAAACATAAACATAAAAGTGCATGAATTAATTATGTGAAATTGTCTTGAAATTATTTTACAGGCAATTATATACTCATTGCTTGGGAACACGGAGAAGGCTAAAGAACATTGGGATGAATTCGTTGTAGTGCGAGACCCAGCTTTCGGTCCTGGAATGCAAATCGATTTTGATAAGTTTAAACATCATGTGCTTCGACTTCAAAATGCTACACGAAAGGTTACAGAAAAAAGGAGCAAAATCAACTTCCCAATTTAATTATATATATATGTTTGTTACATTTGTTTTTAAAACTACAAAAATGTATACCTTATTATTACTGTACTGTAATTTCTATTAATTTGAGCATGGAAGTGGCACTTAGGAGATTCAGACCCAAAAGAGATGGTAACAACATAATCACATTGATTTGTTTGAGAGTGAGATGGTGCATGTTCTTATCATCAAGTGACATGTATTGAAGCTTTCTTTTTAACAGAAACCTCAAGCTTGTAAATTCAGGGTAAAATAATTAAATGGTGTTCATTTACATATCATATATAGATTAATGAGATGATTACTAAATGATTAGGCTCATCTAGTAATTTTTTAATTCATTTGTATAACGGATACCTGAATTATTAATATTATGTATTTATTGACTTGTCATGAGTGTATGTGTCAGCAGACTGTTAAAATAAAGTATTTAGGAATCAAATTAAATTAAAATATTTCCTTTAAAAAATTCTTCTTGCATCGTAAAAACTAAAATAAAAAAATTAAACAATCAAATTTTGAAAATATTTGTTTTTCATCGTAAGGGAGGAATAGGAAAAATTATGTTGGTTTTAAGTTAGTATGGTTGAATAGCTTAGTTCATCGTTAATGTTGCATTTGGCCGTAAAGAGAAGGAGATGGGAGAAAAATAATAAATGACGATTTAGTTAAAGAGAAATTTTTTTTATGTGATTTTAGGGTTTAATCACAATATTATCAACAATGTATTCACAGTATTATCAATAATAATATTCTCAATATTCACAATAATAATATTGTGAATTATATATTCTCAATATTGTGAATTATATAATAAAATGAGAATAATTTTATTATACATACATTATTTTATTATCAATAATTTTGTAGTATTTGAAAAAATAAAATGAGAATTTACGTACTATATCAAATTGATTTTTAAATATAAATTTCACTTAAAATATAATATATTTTGGTAAAAAATCAGTTTTTAAACAACTGCATAACTGATTTCGATATCTAATTACCTAAAATATTATTAAATTAACGAAATATACTACTAATAAATAATATAGTTTATAATTGTACGATATATCTCTAACCGTATCTCATCCTAAAGCAGCTGAATCGATTATGAGAATATCTTTCATTTTGTTTTTCAAAACATAATATAAATGCACCACACCGGATTAAAAATACAGAAAAAATTCGTTTAAATTTATTCGATTCTTAATTTCACACGAGTATTACTGGTTTTATTAAATAATAAAAAAAAACATGGGTGGAGAACTTAACCATTTTTAGTAAGTCATGGCTACCAAATTTAATCTTTTGATTAAGGAAAGAGTTTAATTGATAAAAATGTAATAGTGGATTTATCTTAACCTACTTCCAACCTGGTATTATCAGAAGGAGGCCCACCTAGACATGAACAAAATTAACATTGGTGAAGATGACAAATAACCGCCGCGAGGGTCACGATCATGATCATGCAGCAACAACAACAACATCATCAATTTTCGCAAAACAAAGTGGAACCAACTGAACCCATGGAAGAGAAATCCCCAAAGAAGATCACTTTTTCATGATGGGGAGGCTAATAACCACGACTAAGCCTCTCATCCTCTACTCCAAGCTCCTCTGTTTCTCTCTGCTCTATCTCTTCACCACTCTTTTCCTTGCTCTCTACACCACTCTCTCTCACTCCAATTGCTTCTTCCGATCCTCCCCTTTGGATCCTCTTCAGAATTCCCTCTTCTCTTACCCCTCTTCCTACGGAGAACACAAATACGCTGTTCCAACCACCCGTTCCACATGCTCCTCCCCTGTTTTTTTCTCAGGTACCTATTACCCACCCGTGATCTTATCACGGCTTTTTATCTCGATTAAGCCATCAAGATGATCACTTTTTGCTAATGGGTCGCGCGTTCTGGATTCAGATTACTCGGATGTTGTGAAGGAGATCAAGAGTTTACGCGAGACCAACCGGCCTTATTCAGGGGCTCTGCGGTATGTGCAGGGCAATGCTGATACTTTCGGTGGGAATCTCAGCGCCCTTGCCAGGTTTTCCTATTTTGATCATCAAAATCATAACACCGAAGTTCTTTGCGGATTTCTGAAGAAGTTTCCAGTCAGTGATTATGGTCAGTTGCACATGAATTCAATGGTCGGATCTTAATTCACCCTAGAAATATTCAATCATCAACTTTTGATTGGTTTATAACTTGCCACTGAGATTCATAGATTGGAAAAGTAAAACTTTTGTTGGCGGAGATTACTTACATTAGATTGCAAATACAGTTTATAAGAGTTAAATTCTTCATTTTCAAGTGTTAATCTTTGGTTTGATATTTCGTACTAATTTGCTTATGTCATATGCCTTCTTCTCTCGATGTAGATAGAATTGCGATGGAACAGTGTGACAGTGTGGTTGTGGTTTCAGCAATCTTCAATGATCATGATAAAATCCGCCAACCAAAGGGCCTTGGGTCCAGCACATTGCATGAAGTGTGTTTTTTTATGTTTGTAGACGATTTCACTCTCAAAGGTCTTGAACATCACGGATTGATTTCAATAAATTCAACAGAATACAATATAGGTGTGTGGAGGATTGTGAAGGTTGATAAAGAGAATTTGTATCAGAACCCAGCAATGAACGGGGTTATACCAAAGTATTTAGTCCATAGGCTATTCCCAAATTCCCAATTCAGCATTTGGATAGATGCAAAGATGCAACTGATGGTTGATCCGTTGTTGTTGATTCATTCACTTGTTATATCTGATGATGTAGACATGGCTATATCAAAGCACCCTTTTTATGTTCATACCATGGAAGAAGCAATGGCAACTGCAAGATGGAAGAAATGGCTGGATGTCAATGCCCTCAAGATGCAAATGGAGACATACTGTGAAAATGGAATGCAACCATGGACTCCAAAAAAACAGCCTTATGAGTCAGGTAATTGGACATGTTCTAATATTAATTTCTTTCTTTGAATTTTGTGCTTTCGTAACACAAAATTGACAACATTTTTTACTAACAAATTATTACAATTGTTACATTATATCAAGAACCTTAGAAATGAAACAATGTTCATCATATCAGTAAGTGTATTGAATCTTAATGTGTGTTGAAGACATGAAACAGTGGATCTTGAAACTTGATTAGATAGATTAAGCTTGCAAAAGTTAGTTGCCAGAGGAAGTTAATTCAAATTCATTAATCATATTTAAGGGTATTATATCAAGAACCTTAGAGAAGGTTCTATACCACATACTTTTTGACTATCAAATACACTTTAATTTAATGAGTTCCAATCTGGAAGTGTGTGACATCGTTTATTATTTAAGGGACGTGAGAACTTTTCCACCGCCGTTGACCATTAAGTACAGAATAGCCCCTTAACCCTGAAACCTCTTTTACTGGTGAAGGCTTTAGGAACTTTTCTTCCCCATGTGGGGTAGTTCACTCCTTAACCAAATCCTTTTTATGAAATTAATGTTGAGGCGCTGGCACACATTTACAGGTCTATTCTGCTACTTTATTAGGTTTCTTTTTCATCACAAGGAAACAGCCTAACATTTCAATTTGTTGATGTAACAAGATTTCTGATTCAAGTAGGACGAAAAGTAGCATTAAATTTCCATAATGAAAGTAGATAACCAGTCACAAAAATCATGCTCCTTAAGTTTGTACGCCGTGAAATGTGTCACAAGAGTATTGGATCATGCCATTTAACTTATCTAAGTGGTTCATTTTTTTGTTACACATAACGTATTGTTAACAATTGTAGTTCATTTTTTTAAAAAATATCGATGAGCGAGACTCACATGGAGTTGCTGGTTTTGTACCTAATTTTGTCCTTTGGCTAAATCACTTCTGTTTGCAGTTGGCTTGTCTATTATCATTGTGCATATGGTATGTTTATCATACCTAGCAGGCCTATACCTATAATAAGGGATTGTTCCTTGTCATTTCAATGTATTTGCATATGAAATGTTTAATCCAATCTCATAAAAACTTTTTTTAAACAGTAGTAGTATTAGATAATGAGAAAAGAAATTGCAACCAAACTGGTTCCATTTATGGTATCCTCTTTGAATTATTTATGACAGATGTCCCAGATAGTGCTTTGATATTGAGGAGACATGGACTTGGTAGCAACCTCTTCTCATGCCTTATATTCAACGAGTTGGAGGCATTTAACCCGAGAGACCAATTACCCTTTGCATTTGTGAGAGATAAGATGAAGCCGAAGGTGAAGATAAACATGTTTGAGGTGGAAGTTTTTGAACAGGTGGCGGTGGAGTACAGACACAATCTGAAGAGCAGTGATGGGACCACTCTTAAGAAAGTGTCGAGTTCCGGAAGAACCAAAAGGGCACACCCTGATTTGTTGTATGTGAATGGAAGTTGTTGCAGCAAGTGCCAGAAGTATCTTGCGATAATGTGGGGGGAATCATCAAATGATTAAGGACCCCATTATGAGGTAAAAAAAAAAAAAGAAAAAACAAAGAAAGAAAGATAGTAAGAAAGAACAATTCTTTTGTTTATATAATATATAAAGAGCAATTCTTTTGATTAAAGAGAAAAGCTGACAACCTGTTAGAAGCTAGCAGGAATGTTTCCTCTGTTCTTCTCTTTTGTAGCATTTATGTGTTTGTGCTCAATTTTTTTAATCATTGGATTACGCACGTCATTGTTTAAAGTTGTGGGAAGAATAATGTAATCATAATGAGAATGATTTGTTTCTTAAATATTCGTAAGATGGTAATCCCAAGGTTGCTTGGAAGAAAAAAAGTTGGAAATTCTCGAATAAACTTACCACTCACTCCTTCCAAACTTTTTCTACCTGAAGCAAGAAAACGAAGAAGGAAGATATGCATTATAAAAGGCTGCGCTACCTAATAATGTAAAAAAAATGAAAAATTAAAATTCTGGTTTAGCTGTACTTTCAATCCTTCCAATTTGATGGGCAGATAATTTTTTTAAGTGTTTAAATAATGCCATTTATTAAAATTAAATGTTCTTACAGCTCATGATGCATTTGCAGAGCTATTATTATAAATTAAGACGAAGAAAGGGAAATATCAAAAAGGAAACAGAAATGTCATAAATAATATTATAAGAAGACGTAGTGAAGCTCATGGGATACATATATTATATATATTAAACGAAAACCATGATTATAATTTAAAATGCAACATGATTAGTTTTAGGTCAACCAACTTTTCATAATGTTAGGTTAGGTGCCAATTGATTGTATCCTCTTATTTATTTTTCTACTGTTTCTTATTATAACTACACGAAAATAATTCGGTCTATTCTTGAGCGCAATACAAGGTACCAACAAAAATAAAAAAAAAACAAAATTTTACCTAATGTCTAAAAAAGATTATTAAAATAGACAAAGTATAAAGTTAATAAGTCGTGATTTGCAAGTATGAGTTTGTCTTGTTATACAAGTATCATTTTAACTTTTTATTTTTTACAACACAGAAATTGTACTTAATATACATGATTTTGTTTATATAATTTTTTTTACTCGAATTGTGTTTATTAAGTTCGAATTCACTATAAAAGAAAAAAAAAAATAAAAATCATATATACTAAGCATGATTTTAGTAAGAAATTAAAATCGTGCTTCACATATAGGGTTTTTTCAAAATAAAATTGTGGTTTCTAAGTACAACTTACGTAATTTTATATTTTTCTATAATTTATTTATTTTAGTAATTTCTTCAAAAAATTCCAACTACTAAATTTTCCACCAAGAATCATTATGGCCACAGCCCAAAGTTCAAAGTGTAAATATACAAGACCAAATGAATAGAAAAAAAAAAACTGCGAGAAAAAATGGAAACTAAACTATAGTTATCATTGTAAATTGAAGATTAGTGATGAAAAATTGGAGGAGGAAAATTCGTAGAGCAGGTTGAGAAAAATTTTCAAAGGAAGGGGAAGAAAAATTATTTTGAAAGGGGGCAAAGAACTTTCGAAAGAGGGAGAAAAAAAATCGTTGATACTAATGGATGGGGCAACATAGTAAATCCTGAAAAGAAATCATATTTTAATAACTGAATATTACTTCTAATTAATTACAGACAAATTTGTAATAGCAAAAATACATTATAATAAATTATGAATAGAAACAAAGTATTATAATATTTTTTTTCAGTCAAAAAATTATATTTATAAAATGGTTTTAACTATAAATATATCAATATCCAGGTTAGAGTTCGAAAGTGCTTTATTATTAAGTAATCATTTCACTCAGTAATCATTGCCATTTTCAACTTCAAAGGAAAAAAAATTAAAAATATATATTTTATTAGTCCCTCCTCTTACAACTACTATACTCTAAGGTATTTCACATAATTAACACTGTCAATTTTACTAAAATAATACTCTTTTTCACTAAATGCATAACTAGAGAACAATTAACTTAAGGATAACTTAAAAAGAAGATAATATTTTAATAGAAAAATATCGTCCAGTTTTGAAATTATTTTAAAAAATTAAAACTGCGGTTATTTTAAGACAAAAAAGTAATGATAAATTATTTTCTGTAATTTCTAATTGGTTGCTAGTGTAAAATATTCCGTATTAATAATGTATAAGAAATGAACACAAAAAAAAAAATAAAAAAATATAACCCTCTATCTCACCTCGGCCTAACTAACTAACTAACTAACTAACTTAATCACAAAGTGTCATTGGCCCCACAACACAAAACACGTCCTCAACCTTACAATGTTCTTATCCCAATCAAATTAACCTTACAAATATTCCGACGTTGTCCCTTCCCGGACATTCCTCCACCACAATGGCAACCACACAAATAGCACACCACCGTGACGCGGCGGAGATCTACAAGGGCGAAGCCGTGTGCATGCAAAAGTCACGGCTCCTCCTGGACGAAATTCTCCTCCCCAGAGGGTTGCTTCCCTTGGATAACATCGTGGAGATGGGCTACAACCGCACCTCCGGCTTCGTCTGGCTCAAACAGAAGCACAAAAAGGAGCACCGTTTCAACTCCATAGGACGCACCGTTTCCTACGACACCGAGGTTACGGCCTTCGTGGAAGAACACCGCATGCGGAGGGTCACCGGCGTCAAGACCAAAGAGCTCTTCCTCTGGGTCACCATCTCCGAAATCTTCGTCGACGACCCTGCTTGCGCTAAGATTTCCTTCGCCAACTCCACCGGCATTTCAAGGTCCTTTCCTCTCTCTGCTTTCTCCATCCAAGATGACCAACAACAACAACACAACACCACCACCAAGACCGTGGTGCACAAACGGTAGGAGTAGTGGCAATTGCCAAAATCATCAACAAAAGAAATTAATATTGTTCTGGGATGATTATTTCTTGATTTTCTTTATTATGTAGGTTAGTTTGATGGAGAATTAAGATTGAAGAAATGGATTAATATGTTACGTCGGAGGCATGCATGCATATATAGGTTTGCATTTTGGTTTTATATTGTCGATTTTTTTAATGACTGATCTGAGTGAAATATAAAATAGATTGAGAAGTTAACAGGTTTAGCAATGGCCTCCTTCAATTTAATATTCTCCCTCCAAAGCCTCATTTTTTCCCTCATATTCTTGGAAACACAAGTCACAAACTTGCTTAAAGAAGTCTAGGTATGATAAATAACGTATCACGACGAGGAAGAGAAAGACAAAAAGTCTAACATTTCAAAATTGTAAAATTATATTTTTTCTAACAATTTAACATTTCATGAATTAGATGATTGAATTCATAACTTTACAAATGTGAACTGGATAGGGTGCCAAAAATGACAACCCCATTGAGGTCATATTTTTTCAATTATTCATAAAGGAATCTGTAATTTTGTTCATGGGAGAGAAAACTGTAATTTTGTCCACTATGTTATATGTGTTGTAACCTTAATGTACTTAAAAATAAAAAAGAAATAAAGAGTTTATGAAGAGTCTCTTCTTCTGCATTTCACCAAAAGTCTATTTGTTTTGCACGTTTACATGAAGAGCCAAAAAAACAAATTTTGTTAACTTTCTCTGATGAATATATATATATATATATATATATATATATATATATATATATATATATATATATATAATATAAAAACTCTTCTCTA
>Ga0099824_1001268_pt1 | contig 34915 bp, 15 predicted proteins | sample SiratrowhiteBW_FD_76837 | JGI IMG/M metagenome (GOLD analysis project Ga0099824, IMG submission 76837) | Root nodule microbial communities of legume samples collected from California, USA - Siratro white BW | ecosystem: Host-associated > Plants > Roots > Nodule | place: USA: California... | reverse complement strand
ATATATATTAATGCTTGATAGATTAATTATATAGCAAAAAATAAAAGATAAAGCACAGAGTGGCTGTAGTATAAGCAATAGTTTTTATCGACAAACAATGATACTGAACTGAAATATTTTATTATAATAATTTAGTTTTTCCTTTTGAAACTGAACTTAATGTGCAGTTCAGTTTAGTTATAAAAAAAAATAGTTCTTCAGTTAAAATAGTTTTTCTGAACACCCCTAATTAATACCAGGTGATTGAATGGGATATTTGATTATATTTGAATGTTTGTAAGCAACATGTAATCATATCGTGTTGTCTAATGACAACTAAAGCGAGAGTTCTTATATTGACAAACACGGAAAAACAACTAGAAGTAGGAAGTATTATTAAAAAAGTAGTAGAGAAACTTCAATAAAGTTGTTAGTAACGGTGAATTGCATGACTAAAATGATTACAAACACTATTTCACTAAATTGAGACTTAAAAGTTTTGCCCCATGAGCCGAAGTAGGCTACGTTAACTACGATTGTTACTAATTAGTTTGATAACAATTATAGCCGATGTTCAGATTATCATAAACACTTAGGAGAAGCTTTTTTGTCTGTGCGTGTTTACTACAGCAATCTGCCAAACTTAGGGTGTTCCAAACCAGAGACCATGACCAGTTCGGAAAAAAAAATGTACAGAAAGAAAGTACAGTAAAGAAATGAGGGAAAACAGAGAGCCAAAAGGTTATGTTAGAAAAGATTTTGTAATGAGGTTCATACATGTTGCAGCTATTGCAAGTATTGGCTACTAGGCAGCTGAACAAATTAGAACCTAATCTTTTAGCCTAAATTGGCTGGTCGAGTTACCCCAGGTAAGTTTCCCATTTTTTTTTTTTCCACATTCCATAGCCTCAAAGCAGAAAATTAAGCAACCCAAGTTGTAAAAGAGTGAGCTGGGAAACTATGCCTTAGTTAGAACCGTAACTGGCCTCCTGCAAACTTTGTTGTCTTTTTTGTCTCAAGTTCTCTCCCCACAACTTGGCTTCAGCCACAGCACGTTCTCTATCTAGATCTCTGTTTATCATTCTTGCAGTTTCTCGTGGGGAGTCATCTTTCTCGGATCCTTCCAAGTCCCATCTGCGTCCAGATCCCCCAGCTTCATCATTTTTCAGTATTCTTCCACCTTTATCATCTCTGTTCCTTTTATCATCGCTAGACCCCCTATAACCATGCCCCACATTGTTGGGGTCGTAGCCCTGGTTAGCCAGATAAGAGAGGGCTGTCACAACATCTCCAATCAGAGGGCGTGTGGCAGCCGATTCTTGAATGCACATTGATGCCACAGCTAGAGCCTGGTAAAGACCCCGCATGGGAAACCGTCCCTGCAGCCTTGGATCGGCCAACTTTGAAAACTTCCTGCGGTCGTTAAAAAGTGGACGCGCCTGCACAAACATACAACTAATTTACAAGAGTTTATGCATGCTGAACTAACTACAATGACAAGAGAGAGAATAGAGCAAACCCATGTGACAAGATTCTGTTCTCCATGGGGCTGGGTGCTGTCAATTGCTTTGCGGCCAGTAATAAGCTCTAAGAAGACAACCCCAAAGCTATATACATCAGACTTCACTGTCAGCTGTCCAGTCATAGCATACTCAGGAGCACAGTAACCATAAGTTCCCATGACTCGGGTAGAAACGTGTGATTTGTCACCAACAGGACCAAGCTTAGCAAGACCGAAGTCAGAAAGCTTAGGGTGGTATCCTTCATCAAGTAATATGTTAGATGACTTGAAGTCTCTATAGATGACAGGAGGGTTTGCTTTGTCATGCAAGTATTCTAATCCTTTTGCAGCACCAGCAGCTATTTTCATTCTAGTGTTCCAATCTAGTGGTTCCTTATCAGGGGGAAGATCTGCACACAGATCAATAAACGAAGTTAAACATCAACTGTAATTATGACAACTACATATTGCTTAAAAGATAGTTTACATATAGCATGCAATGTAAAATATAAGTAATTTTCTATCACTAAATTACATGCTTATGTGTATAAATTATTTAAAATTTGGAATGCATGACATCGTGATAATAGGAATGCATGACATCGTGATAATATTACATGATTCACTGATTGAATTGAAAAAAAAAATTAATATTTGAAAGAAGTTACTAAAGGAGTAAGTTTGTCAAGTTTGACAATTGAGCTTGTGTGTATAATGATTGTATCAAATTTCACAAGGTACCAAACTCGTTAAAATAACAAGTCCAATAACTTTTCATCCAAAGCAAAATTTAATCAATCCAACCAATGACTTAAGTAAAATTATCATGATCATTATGGATAAAAATTGTATACAATTTTAGATATTTGTAGTGTAATCTAATATTTAATTAGATTGATAAAATTTACTTTTTGATGAAAAGTTAATGGAGATGCATTTTACAAAGCTTGACCAGGTAGGTATCATTTGACTGTACATACATATATATTAAAATTATTTAACAGTTCATTAATTAAATTTATTTTAACATACACTGTATTTTTCAAATTATAAGTAAATATAGGCCATGAGATTGAATACTTCTAAATGTTCAATTTATTTAAAACTTGACGTGCATGATCATTAAGATAATATCATATATTTTAACAGAAACATTTACCAAATTCATATTATAGAAAAAGTTATTAAGCGGAGTAATTTTGTAAGACTTACTCCGGTAGTAAGCGAGTATATATGTATGTGAAAAATCTTTTGCTCTTTAAACAAGAAAAGCTCTCATTGTTCTACCATGCGTTTTGGCATTCTAAACTGTATATTAGGTTGTAAGATACTGTTTGGGTAAAAAAAGTCTTTGACTTTGATTTGTTTTTTTAATCTGAAGTGTTAGTTTATGGAAGTTTGGATCTAGCTCTGGAAATTCCCACTTTAGTTCTGGCATGGCCTGATATGAAAGCCTAGCTTGAACCTGAAAGCACAGCCTGATTGTCACCACTATTCATTGTGTTATGCTACTTAGTGGAACTACTCACCCATTAAAGAGTTTGTAGTTATCACTCAATTGGCGTTACCATACTAAGATTAGGAAGAATACATTTAAAAGGAAAACTACAAGAAAACATCCCGATCATAGCTAATGATTATTTTATGCAGGAAGCTTCAAGCTGAAGGTATGTTCATGCCATCTTGTTGTACAGAATTTTAAAGTTTCTATGCTCGTCATCCACAAAACAATTATGGAAACAGAAATATAGGATGTTATATGAATGAAACCTTAAAGTAATGATATAAGAAAATCATGAACTCATACAGTAATCATGTGTCAGAGAGGCAAAGCTTCGAACATAAAAATTAGATGGGCATAACATAACGAGCATGGATGTTCCCATGACAGGGTGTAAAAACCGCAATCAAATTTTAATAATGTAATACATTCACAAAGACAACAAAAAAACCATTGCAAGAGTTAAAACCTTGAGAAAAATTCTATCAATTTTAATAGATATGTAAGAAAAAAGGCAAACAAACAACATGCATTGTAGGGAAATAGAAGAATTTAGGCAAATATTGACTTGGAAGAACAGCTCACTCACTACCTAGAAATGTCATTCTACAAGAGAAAGTCGAGTGCGTCAAAGAATACAGTGACCACTATCAGAATTCAATGTCATTTAAGAATTTTCTGTACAGCATTATTTATACTTTTTTACATCCCAAAACACATACAGTAGTTTAATTGTTTTAATCATTTAATTAGAGGATATAAGTTTCTGTAATATCTGACAACATCAGAAAAGCTAAAATTGTAATAATTTTTAATATTTTTTCTTTTTTTGGATTAGTATTGCATAAGGCTACACAGGTACCGTTGAGAGTTTCAAATAAAGTATTAGCCATTGGTTTTGGTTTTCAGGGAATTTCAAAAAGAGAATTCCCAATTTTTTAATATCTGAGAAACATTAACCTAAAAGAACTTCTAATCGAAGAACTAGGAAGAGAGAGCAAAACAACCATACCATGAAGGTGATCTTCCAATGATCCCAAAGGCATAAATTCATAAACAAGGAGGCGTTGGTCCCCATCCGCACAGTATCCAATGAGATTCACAAGGTTAGGGTGATGCAGAAGACTGAGCATGAGAACCTCTACAAGAAATTCCCGATTACCCTGTAGACCATTTTTGTCTAACTGTTTGACTGCAACAATCTGTACAGCCAAATGATAAGATGTTAGGACTCACCAATCACTAGAGTCTCAACCACATAAAAACTCTTTGATTACTCTGTATTTAAAATTAAGTATTGTCATCTTTGATTGAAAAGGACAGTTGTAATTTTGGACACAACTTTAGTGGTGTGAAAGGTAAACCATTTCAATTCCTGCAAAAAGAACCTAATGAAATGTGGGCTCCTGCACAGGACTGAAGGGGCAATTATTAGTAAGACTATAGTGGAGAAATAGTCACAAAATTGGGAGAGGGATAGAGTATCAGAACCAAGGCAGGGGGTGGTAAACGTTAAGATATCTGATCAAGAAGAAACATGAATTTAAGTGTATGAACTAATATTTCTTGATCATCCTCCCAGGCATTCACTTACAAACTTGTGCACATAACACAAGTGTTTGGCAGAACACAATAATAGATATTTAATATTTAAACACAGATGATTCAACATTTTGAGGATAGCTACGGAATTAAGTTCATCAAAATAATCATAAGAACCATCTATATTTCCCTATTTTATAAGCAGGCCTTATCCCCTTAGAATAGATGGTAGCATGTGATGATATAGATCAGTGACCATTGATTGAAGGATTGATAAAAGCGTTATTGTAAAATGATGGACCAAGGAAAATGAAACTCATTGGTCTTGGTGGAAGTGGAATCAAATCAAAGATAAGGTCTGAGATAAGAAATAATTTTGATATTCTGACAGTGATTCCAAGAAAGCACAGTGATTGGTGATGATTCAGTGTTTCTTCCCCATGGGATGTGTGGAGGGAGTGAAAAGTAGTAGTAACTGTACCTGACCGGTGGTTTCAAGTCTGCCTTTGTAGACCCTTCCAAAACCACCTTCCCCTACAAAGGAGTCCGGCCTAAAGTTTTTGGTGGCAGCTGCAAGTTCACGGAAAGTAAAAGTTTGAGCAGCGATTTGGACGGGGGGTCCATGTCCTTCCTTGGTGTTGGGAGGAGGCAATTCCCTCTTGGAACCTCCATTACTTCTGGACCGAAACTTGTCTGCTCCTGCAATTCCAATTGAATGAAGCGTGAGTGAGTGAGTGTGAAGTTGAATAAGTTTGAAATGAGATGAAAAAATAGCAAGAGACTAACCAGAGGGCAATTTGGAAATCTGAGAAGGGAGAGAGAGATTGGGATTGGGATTGAGATTGGGTTTTGGGTTGTGGTGAGGACGGAGGTTGTGATCCTCCTTCGAACTGGAACTCGAATCGAAACAGGAGAAGCAACCCATCTAATGTTTATGCCCAAATTCCAATTTCAATCGCTGAGTCAAATTCAGAGTTAACCTGAAACTGCAACTCAACTGCAAGGGAATCAAAACACATAGCAACAGTGAGGGTTGGACTTTCTATTCTCTTCTATTCTTTATTAATATTATTTTCTTTACTAACAAACAGATTGTGGTGAAAGAATTTGGTGAAGTCCACCAAACTCCACTAATACCAAAAATCACAACTTTATTCTGAAGCACAGACACCCAATCTTCCCAATCACCCTCCACACTCCATTACGTTACTATTCTTCATTCTAAGTTTCGTAGTTTTAATATATCTCATCAAACTTACATAAACTCTTCCTCACCTTCAAACTCACATTTAGTTTCGTAATTTACATGCTTAGCTTCAGAATTCTTAATTCTAAGATTCTCAATTGAGAACAATGATAAGTTTCACCTTAAAACTCAAAATTTGTTTTCACAATGAATTTAAATTCATCCTTTAAAGATACTTTTACCAATTTCGTTAAATATTTCTTTTTTTAAAAAGGAAATATAAACTTATAGTAATACGTTCAATAAAATAAAATATTCAACTTATTAATCTTTACCGTAAATTTGATTTTAACGGATGAAAACGAAAACAAGTTAGAAAATCAATAAATAAAATATTAATAAAACGTATAAAATTAGAAAAAAAATATTACTTGTAGACTTTTTCTCACGTAACCGATGATTTGAGGAGAAATAAAAATTTTCAAACATTTTTAAATAATTAATTTTATTAAATAAAAAAATAAATATAATTAATTATATAATATAATAATAATATTTATTAATAATTTAATTTTTTATTTTAAAATAATTAATAATCTTATAACTTCAACCATTAAAATAATAATAATTTATTAATTACACTCAATAAATTAATTATATTTAATTCAAATTAATTTAAACTACAATTTCCATCTACTAAAAAATTATTTTATCAATCACACAAATTATATTATTTACATCACCTCATCACAAACTTTTACAAATTTTTCACTCAAATCTAACTATATTTCTCTCAATCCAAAAAAACTCAATTTTTTATATATTTTTATTTGAAGTCAAATGTCTCAAATCCAATCCCTTATTGAAATTAATAGTGATGACTTAACGTCAAATTTTATCAACAACAAATTTTTAAGTAAAGAAATTGTAATATAAAGACATTTATATTATAAAATAATATAAAATGCAAGTGTATAAAACATTTATCAAAGAACTCCACATAATACAAAAGTTCTTAGATTCGTAGCAAAAATTTTCTTGATAAAGGAAATGTTCACTGAATAAGACATCTTGTTAAATAAAAATTATTATTTTTAGATAATTTTCGCTCAGTAAAATTATCACTTAACTAAATTATTTTATTATTTTCTTTATATATTTTTTGTTGAACGACTCAATTTCTTATTTGATAATATTTTTGAAGTGATGACTTTGATTCTTTTTAGAGTACTCGTACTATTATTTCTCTACTCAAATATAAAGTAGCAGTAACATATTTATCTATAAACACAAGCATTCTAATAATATTATGATTAAAAAATTAAAAATTATTATATAAATATAAATAAAAAAATTAGAAAATATTATAATTTAAGTAATTACCAGACTTTTTATTATATACGCACATTAACTCACCCTAAATTAAATGCCGTTTATTGACTTTAGTTTATCGAAGCTTTGACTTACCATCATCTCTGCCCAGACTTGCAGAGAGGCAATAATGAAAAAAAAAAAAATAAAGTTTAACAAGATTTTTTTAAAGAAAAGGTTGTACGGGTACAAAAATGTTATTTAGAGTTTTTCTTGGTGATAATTTTTAAATAATGTGGTGATATTATTAAGAAGAACAATTGGCATTGACTTAAACATTTAATAAATGACACTTTGGGTGACAATTAGATATGCATTGGTATAGAGATTAAAAAAAAGAAGAAAAGATAGATATGAAAAGTGGTTAGATAATGTTAATAGAGAAGAATATTAGGAAGATGTAATTGGAATAAAATAAAATAGAATGAAAGATTGAACGGGGGAGTAAAAAATGATGAGATGGAAGGAGTTGTTGTGTTGTGTATTTGGTTGATGTGTGATAGATTACGTGTCCTCACACGTTATTTATCAGAAGAGTGGAGATTGAAATTGAACTGGAAGAAAAAATGTGGAGTTAATTAGTTGATGGGGTGCATAGAAAGTAGACCCTTGGTGTCAGTGGATGCAATAAATATAATAATTGAAGCAGAGAAATTGTGGAGTTGACAAACAGAATCGGTGTTAGTATATAGGTGCCTGCTGCTGCCTTTTCCTCTTCATCATCTTCATCTTCATCTTCATCTTCTCTTCCACTTCAATATCTTCTCATGCTCATGTCTTACCCTCAAAATTTCTTTTAAGATTTGGTTCCTGCTTTCTATCACATGAGCAACACAATGAGGCCGAGGAGTAAGGCCATGTTTTATTTGGTTTACGACAGGGGTTGACTTGAGTTGTTCCCATCTTTTTCCCTCATTTATTGCTATATATTTAGTGTTGTGTTTGAATCGGTTTGGAGATGAGTGATGTGGATGGGACGCTGAGAAAGAAGGTGGGAAAGGGGCTCATCACCAAGTGGATTGGACGAGGAAAAACCAGAATGATGATGATGAGGAGCAAATCCTGGCCCAGCCGCAAGGGACAAAACAAAGGCAGTAACAGTGGTGTTGTGGCACCCGAAGGTTGTTTCTCCGTCTACGTTGGACCCCAAATGCAGAGGTTCGTCATCAAGACCGAGTACGCTAACCACCCTCTGTTCAAGACGCTTCTCGAAGAAGCAGAATCCGAGTATGGCTACTGCAGCCAAGGTCCTTTGGCCCTTCCCTGCCACGTGGACATCTTCTACAAGGTCTTGATGGAAATGGAGTATTCTCAACAAGAACAAGAAGACGAGGAAGAGCAACATCGTAAAGCTGTTGCTGCCTGTTCCTGTCTCACGCGCTCTCCCTCCGCTTATCGTCTTCTTCGCTCTTCCTCCACCAAGCCATAAACCCACCTCATCAATAATATTGTAATCGATCGTCCCTTTCTTTTCTTTCTGCAGATTGAATAAAATTTATGTATCTGTATCTATGTATGTTTCTAAGTTTCTAAGTCTTATTCCCATTTCCATCGTCGTTCCAACTTCTTCCCCTTGTCACTGTTCTTCCTCGCCGCAATTCGCCTCGGCTTGTTTCATTTTACCTAGGAAAAAGTACTTATTTTAATTAAAAAAAATCCAAGTTAAAAAAAAAAAAAGCAACTGATCAAAACAAACTAATTCTCAGCTTGTTTTAATTTTTATATGATTGACCAAATTTTTAAATGGTTGTACATAAACCACATAAATCATGGTGTTTTTATCATTTAAAACATTAGAATATCACCCACAAAAAAGGACTCTGTTAGATGGGATGATAAGAAAACTGGAATTGCATACATCGAAACATGATGACATATAGGAATGGTAAAGAAGGGCGAAGAATTGTGAGAGAGGACAAATTACGCTTATGACGTGATTCAATTAAAAATAACAAACGATATTCAATTAAAAAAAATAATATTTTGCTAAATTGGTTGAGAAAGACATCAAGTAAACAATAGTAAGAGATATTATCGTGGTGGTAGTGAAGATGTGAATGAAGAACAGATACAATGTCACCCACTTCAAATGTGGATGCAAATATGAAAATGGTGGGGAAGGAAGATAGAAAAATATGGGGCACTAGGATAACTTCAAAAATCTCTTGACTGTATTTTCGATGGGTTGCATTGGACTTTAAATACTACTTTTACCAGATCAAAATTGTAAGACAAGAACTTTGCAACTATGGCAAGTGTTTGTCATTATTAAATGAAGTTTTAGACTTGGTGAAGGGATCATATTTATATTTTTTTCGACTCTAACAACCTTAATTGGAAAAGAGCATCGGGTAGCATTTTTACTTCACGGAATCAACTTACCTCTGATTGGATCAACACTTCTACGAATCAAACATCCCTTGTGTTCGTTTTCGGGATCTTTAATGTATAGGTCCTAATGTTTATGACTCTTACGATCAAGACTTTAATATCTCTTATGTTATTTAAGTTAATGAAATAGTTAGTAATCTTTTAGACAGAATTAGTTGTCTTTCTTCTTTCTATTCACTTCTCTTTAAATTAATTTTTGCACATATTTTGTTTTTTATTGTTACTTGTATTAATTTATGTATATGGTCTTTCCTCATTCTATTTATTTTCACTTATGTCTCTTTAATGTTTTTATTCATCTTAAATTGGTTTATTTGTTTTAATGATATTATCAGGATTCATTTATTAAATAAATTTAATTTCATATCATATCTTATTAAATTAGTCTAGTTAAGTTAATTTTACCGTATATCTTTTTATTGGGTCATAGTGGGTAGTTTCACACTCTTGGTTAGTGTGAACCCACCTTTAATGTTGGGAAGCAAATGGTTCGCCAAGTTGGATTATCAGTTAGAAATCATGCATTGAAACATGTGAAAAATTAAAACTACTTCAATTCTCAATGCTCACAAGTGGTATGTAGAATTAATAAGGAGAAATGAGAATAGATTCTTTTTTAGCAATTTCAAATGAGAAAAAAAGATGTTTAACTCATTGGTAAAGGAGTTAACCAATAAATATGTAATGACATCTGCCAAACGTATGCAGAAGAAAGAAATTGTTACTTTTTTCTTATATATGATAGATTGCACAGCATTTATTTTCGAGACTATAATTTTCGTCCATACACTTCCAAAGTCAAATCTAAAATTTTCTATCCTGTAATTTTCTTACATATTTAATCCATAAAAATTGTACAATGCTGTTAACACTTATTATTTATTTATTAATTATAGATAAATATTATTTTATTGACTGGAATCAGTAGTAAACCTTTTAAAGAATTAAAGAGAATCACGACTATCAAATTTTCTTCTCTAAATTCTTTTAATATATAATTATGTTTTGACTCCTCAAAATTTTATTTCAAACTTTTGATTTTCAAAATTATTGCATACTTTTTTACTTTTCAAAATTTTCAATCTAGACCACAGAATAGTAAATTAGTCATTCATTTCTTAAGATATTTTACAATATTTTGAACGCTTGTATATACATAGACCACAATTAGTGGCCTACTTTGTGCATTGCCTTGAACTGTTAATGTATGTGTAATCAACTCTCTTTCAAATAAAATATAATCCATTATTACTGTTCATCTTTTTTTTTTCTTTTCTAAACCTCGGTCATTATTGTTGTAAATTTCACTAAATCAACCTAGTTCATGATCAAATACAAAGAATTCAATTCTTTACTTTTATTTTCTTTTTGTCTAACATATATAATTTTAATTACTGCCTTGAAGGTAAAATATCTTTTTCTTTTCTTTTTTCACATTTCTTTTATTATAAATCTCTCAGTAGAGTTATATTCGTTATCTATAATTAATTTAGTTATCATTTGTACCATATCAAGCATAAAAACCATTATTCGAATACATGGTGATCAAACAGGAATAAGCTAATATAATAGGAGTCATAGTTTACCATAATGTAATGAAATGAAAAAAAAAATGAAAGAAAAACTACCATACAGAAATAAATTGAATTTATGTTGTTTATTATCTAATTTTAGTACCTATGGTGCTCACATTAATGTTATTACGAAGCACTCGAGCTAAACAAATTTAATTATATTAAATATTAATATTAGTATTTGATGATATTAAAAACAAATAATCAGTATTACTTCTCTTGCATTTTCCCTATTTTTTTTCTTACCTTCATAACGTGTTTTTCATCAAATTTTCAATAATTGAAAAATTGTGAAGGAAAATAAACCTTTATAATGAAAGTGGTATTTGGGTGGCGTATGTAAAACGCACTACTATTATTTCATCAACCTTTGTAACCAAATAACTTATTTAATAAACACATCACGGCAAGAAACTATATTTTCATTTTACTTTCGTTTATTTTTGGCTAAGAGTTAATAATTAAAAGTTGTATTCAAAGTATTTTTTTTATTTGATTAATAACATATTAGTAAAGTGTATTGTTAATTAAAAGGTGGCATATTGGGCGGTGGAACGGGATAAGAAGGTCAAATTTATTTTGTATTTTTGTGAAGCTTTGACGTATCCAATAATAATAATAATGTTATTTATTTTCGCACCAAAATAATTATAGTAATACTTTTTTTATTTAATACGAGACATCAGGTACAAAATGGTTGACTTTTTCAGAGTTTAATTACGATTATCATTATGATTATGACGATGGTGGACTTAATTTGTACACCATTTCTGATGTTGACAATTCAGAAGTCACATCTGATGTTAGTAACAATATAAATATCCATTGCATTTGGACAATCGAAAATAACGTCTTCACAATGCATTTTAAATGAAAAAAATTACTTCATATTTTTTTAACAAAAACATCAAATTAAGATGTACCACTAAAATATAAATTAAATTATTCAATAAATAATTTAATGAAAATGTTTATAAAATAGTTGCATGAATGATATACTTATCAACATTTCATATCTTCTGATTAAAGTAACTTATTATCAGTCACTATTCTTCTTATCATCTGTTAAAATTCAAGTTAATTTTAAATTTATAGAATATAAAAATATATGTTAAAATATTTAGAATCGTATTAAAAAATATTTATAACTAATTTAAAAAAAGAGTCTATTCCAGATTAATCACTTTACTTTCTAATTAAATGTATTTAAAAATAGTTAATATAAAAGAGAAATGAGTTTTATTTGTAAATAATATTTAAAATATAATATAGCCAATGCATTCAAGTTAAACAATATTTGACTTGTAATTATTTATTTTATATGATGTATGAGATTTAGGTATATTTAAAATAAGCGTAGTTGCATAAAGCGTATTAGTGAGTGTGTGTAGTATTTTAATCATAAGCTTTGTTGATTTGTGAGTGACTGTTAAATAATTAACTTGAGGGAGGCGTGATATAGATATGTGAGATTAAGATTAAGGTTAAGATTAAGATTAAGATTAGGAGTGGGGGATAGTTCTTAATACTTCTTATAAGACGTGCAATCATGTAATATATATGTCTATTAATTTATCCTTCTCAGCACTAACACATCCCACCTGTACATTAATTGTTTCCATCAATTCAAATTTTTTACCTGTTATTTTCATCCTCAGCACTCTTTTTAAAAAAAAAAAATATTATAAATACTAAATTCGATATCACAGTGTCTCCATAAGTCTATTTTTTAATTATTCCATTTTGACTTCTCATATTTTTAAATTATATAATTTTTTTTTTGTCCGTTAAGTCCATGTCCAACATTGCACACATTTTTTTTTACAATGTGTAGAAACTAAAGTGCTGAGTCGTGATTTTTAATATTTAATTTCTTAATTTAAATTTGTATACTTTTTAAATTGTAAGACTTTGATCTCTACATTAATTGACATTTAATATTGATAAATTAGATAAAATTAATTGAATCCATGACTGAATATGTAGAAAAACAATAAAATCAACTTTAGAATACGAAAAAAAAAAAACTATTAATTATATATAGAGTCAAGAGAGTTTTGAAATGCACATACTATGCCTGCTATTGCTCTTTTTTAGTGTTATTTGCATAGAATTTAAGGATTATTTAAATAAATTGAAAAGAAAAATACACTATACATATTTTTTGGTTACACTGATTCTGAATGCATTGCGTAGTGCAGTTTTTCACACTCGTGATATTTTGGAAAAAAAGAAAAGAAAGACAAATTACTTGTACACTCTTTGCTATTTCTTCAAAAATTAGATACACACTCTTTATTTAATAATATTTTAACTTTCCCCAAGTTACTAAGTCGAACCTCAGCACACTTACTGATTATTTAATATAATCACATATATGCAATGCAACAAGATATGTTGTGGTGATTTGGAAACTCCTAATGAATCACGTAACTAGGTGTGCAAGTTTTTCAAGTTGGAAACTTCAAACCCAACTTGTCAAAATGTAAACCGAGTTTAAGTGGAATTTGGATTATTCCTTAAAATAATAAATATGTCAATAATTATGTGAGCTCCTAAAACAATGTCAAATAATATATTAAACTAGTTTTTGTACAACTTAGTCCATCCATTAATAAAATTCCAAATTCTAGATAGTTCTAATTTCATGGTTTTATGGCATCCATGTGTAAAGATCAGGAAATACTGATCCTCACGAATTAGCAAATATATGTTTGTGCTAAACTTCTATAAAACATGGATTAAATAAATTCATTTGTATAGGAGTGATTATGGGTTGGTTCATTCAAACAACTTAAAATAGCTCAAATGATGTGCACCACGAATGTTATCAAAATAACATCAGACAGTGAAAACAATTACAAGATAAAAAGACATCAAGACTGAGATCTCCTGTGATAAGGATTTCCACACCAATGTTAGAAAAAATAATTTATTTTGCTTTAATTTAATAAATTTAATCAATTATTAATAGTTTAATGAATAGGGGATAATGTTTTAAATATCAAGATGTTAGTATAAGTTGCAGTTTTTGTATTGTTTGTATTTTAATTTTAGTGTTATTAGTTAGTATAAGTCAACTTCTTTGAGAGTAATTTTGGGGTGTTTGGGTTGGATAGAGAAACAGTATCAACATATGCTAATATTTTGAATTGTGTTGTTCTCAGATTCCTTACTACGTACATGGAATTACTTATTGGGCTGATTCGAGGAAAATTGTGACATTGAGACCTATTATATAGAATTTCATAACAAACTTGGAATTTGGAAATATAAATTGATGTCCTTTGGTGGTTTATTATGTTTGCAAACTTAAATTTGTCATCTTCATTTGATTGAACATTTATTACTAAGCTTTTAAAAGAAATTTTGGAGCGTTTTGAGCTGATGAAGAAAGAGTACTGACATATGTTAATATGTTGAAGTGTACTATTCTTAAATCCCCTTTTACATATTTGGGATTACTTATTGGGATAGATCCCATGAAGATTGTAACAACAGAGACCTAGCATATAGAAGTTACATAGAAAAATTGGAACTATAAATTAATGTCCTTTAGTGACAGATTATGTTTATCACACTTAGTTTTGTCATTCTTATCGGATGAAACACTTACTAATAAACTGTGTTTACATAATCTTTTACATATAATCCAACTGTGTTTGTATTATTTCTAGCTCGTAACCTTAACTTAAAAATTCTGTTTTCATACAAATCTGTGGCAGGGGATTATCTCAGGTAGGTGGAGGTGTAGTGGTATTACCTCTAAATAAATTTAGAAGTATTATTCAATGTCTCTGGTTTTCAGTCGCTGAAACGAAAATTTAGAAGAATTAAACAAAGCACGACATCAAGTTACTAGACTAGGAACCAACATGTCTTGATTGAAGTAAAATCCTATGATTCCTTTTCTGTGATCGCTCCTCATATTATTCTCGTTGTGACCTGCTTCACTTTTGACTAAATAGCACAGTATACACGTGAGCAGAACAAGACAACACCGACGGGGGTTGTGTTACCTTACCACCCAATAAAGTTCAATTACTGAATTGCAATGTAGTTTCTATATTATGTTGTTCACAGCTCAATCACATGTTTCCATACAATGTAATTATGACAGGAATAAATAAAGAGAATAAAAAAGTATTGCAATGTAGGAAGTTCTAGGGAGTTTGGTGTTGTGGTATATTAGGGGCAGGTGAGGGAGGAATATGAGGGATCCAAGTGGAGGGGTCCCCTAAATTAAAAGCAGGTGGGGGTGGTGGAGATTCAGAAAGGGAAGGGATTGGAGGTACCCAAGTTTTAGGGTCTTGCAAATTGAATGGAGGGGGTGAAAAGGCAGATGGGGTTGGAGGATATTGTGGGAAAGGGAAAGGAAGAGATGGGATTGGTGGTGAGGTTGGGAATGGCAATGGAGGAAAGGGTAAGGATGGAAAAGGTGGAAGAGGAGGGAATGGTAGCTGTGGCCAAGGGTAGAAGAACTCAGAGGGGTTGAGAGAGTTTGCCAATGAAAGTTGCTGATTCTGATGTCCACACAAGGTAGTGTTCTTTTGAGGTGGCTTGTAACTGAGACCACTCAAGGTGTACACGCAGAGGTTGTCTTGTTTTGATTTGACTGATATCTCGCGTGTTGTGGTTTTGAGAAAGGGAACATTGCAAGTGGAAGTGGAGCTACTTATCAAAGATGCTTGGCAGAGTGACACAATTGTTGAACCGTCCATGCAGTTAATTCCATCCACTGATGGTATCTCCAACTTGTACACTCCATTTTGGTCTGTGGTTCTGTTCACTGAGAAGCTTATCTGCTCGTTGGTTTTTGGTGAGGTCGCTCTAAATCTGCACTGTATGTGAACTTCAACACCTGATTAATTGATCAGAACAAATCAATGAAACAGTGCATTGCAAAATTAGAACTCATGAACCGTTCATATACTGCTCTGATTAATTAACTTTCTTACCTTGCAAGAAGTAGCTTTGTTTAGAAAAAGTGCTGGTGGAGCAGGTATCACAATAAACAGCTCCTACTACACTGATATGAGAGATGATTGGAGTTGGAGATTGAGCAATGAGCAGAAAAGGGGAAGTGAAGAGAGATGTGAGGAAAAGAAGAAGAATAAGAAAATGATCCATGGATGAAAAGAGAAGAGTGAAGGTGAAGAAGGTTCTACAAAGTTAAAGCATTTGGAAGTGTATGATGATTGGAAGAGGGAAGGAAGGGGGAACAATATTTTATAGTGAGGGAGTGTGTGGTGTCTGTATAGAAGCAACCCGTGAGTGTCTAGTGGTAGGACCAAGAGCAATAAGAGAGTTGAAATTTTTAATGTGTTCACTACAAACAAAGACATGTGAAGATGTTGTTGGCAGAATATGGGTGGCAAAGAAGCTGGGGTTTGGAGAGGTGATTGTACCAAAAGAGATTGAAACTTTTTTTATTCTTAGCAACAAAATGCACAAGTCAAATATTTTACTCCATCCTAACTTTTCCACCACATCAAGTGAAGTGGAAAAATTAACTTGCTCATAACATGTGTTGTGTGGTGTGTCTTCAGATTATTGGGGATGGAATGGGGATTTAAGAACAATAAGCATTTGATCCATAAGAAAATGGATAACTTGTCTTGTTCTGAATTGACCATTTGATCCAAACCAGAAACAGCTAATTAATTTAAGTTATCATTAAGCACAGTTTTGAAATTAATGGATTGCCTGTCAATGAAATCTCATTATTTATTCATAATTAATTTGTGTGTCATATTTGAATTATAAAATATGAACAGTAAAAATCAATGCATAAATTGAAACAAGAACTTTTAAAAAAGAAAAGAAATTTTTGTATAGAATAATGTATTCAGCATCGATAGCAAAAAAATCAATTATTGAGGAATCTATGGAAATAAAACATTAAGTTCCTTGGTTTCACCATTTAGGATAGCTTTGTCCAATGAGCCAACATGTGATTTTCCCCAATCACAATGTTTAATGTCATTGACAATAATCGTTTACCTTTTACGCTTTTGAGAATAGTCTGCCAAATAAATTAAATGCGCAAATACAGGACTTGATTTTCTAGTTTTAGTGAGACTTTCATCATATTTCTCAAATGAATTATCAGGCAAATTGTTTGGAAGTTCCATTTTTTAAATTAATCAAACACAAATGGTAATTAACTAATAAGCAGATAAGTGAATATTAATTATCGCAATTCCTATCATATTCCTTCGTTCAATCTTTACTTTAGTTCTGTATAAATAAAAATTTTAAACATAGTAAAACAACCATTTTTCTAAAATTAAAAAGGTTAAATTGCAGTGTTAACTTTGTAATTTGTTTGAAATTATTTTTCCTGCTTAGAAATGAGGTTTAACTCCTTAGCCCATACAAAAAAATTATTATTAGAGCATGTGATAGTATGAGTTATGCTATTCATACACTCATTAATTTTATCTCATGCTGACCATTTTTCATTTTCGTAAATAGACATGCCTATGGAGAGACTGCATACCCTTTCAAAACCTGGAATAACTTTCAAATATCAAAACATTTTATAATAACAGATTCCTCTTGTAACGTTGTAATATTCATTTCACAGTAATAAATAGTGTTAGCCGTCATCTTTTAATTATGATTCATTTTCAGATTTGATTTTTACGCAAGTGAAATATCATAATCAAACTATTATTGAAAAAAAGTAAATAAAAGAATATTATTTTTCTATTGCACCTTAGACGGAACTTGTGTACACCTCAACAATAAGTGGTAATGTCATTCATATAACTAGTAGAGAATTTAAAATCGCCGTGATAATGTAACCCATCTAACATCGTGAATGCATGCATCAGCGTTTGCTTAGTTTTAGTTTGACGAGGAAATTACAGACAAGTGAACAAGAAATGAGAAACGATGATTAGCATCGGTTCAATTACGTACCACTACGGCTAATGATGGTTAATTTTTTATACCTCCTTTTCCATCTGTTTATCATTCCTTTTACAAGTGAAGTATGAAGCAGTCATAATCATAAAAGACAATCATCAATACAGAAGATAGTTACGGAGACTGTACTGTACACCTGCGGTTTTTCCTGACCTCAGCATTCATTCCATATCATTGAGCTGCTGAGAACATTCCCAAAGTTGAATTTCAATTTCTTCAATCCTCAAAAGATGAATTAATTATGTAATCCTTTAAACTTCAGAAGGCTCAGTTGACAATGATGAGTCTGTGCCATAATTCCAAAGGCTCTTCAACTCACCTCTTATACATCCCAATATGACAATGACACCTGTTCATTTAATTAGACAACAATTGGAATCAGATAGATTCAACTTAAAAGTCGAGCTACGCATCTAATTTCAGCACAAAACTAGTTACCTAGTGTACAAGGAACAAGGTAGAGAAGAGCAGGTTGTCCATTTCCGTTCATAAGATATAGCCCCAAATATGTGAAAACGAGGCCTAAAACATAAAAGGATCATCTGTCACGATATAGAAGCATTGAACCGAGGTTGTGATGTGACAATTAAATTTCGATCATCAGCATCCGTAACTTATTTTAGATTCCTTGTGACTGGAAGCACATGTTAGTTATTTCAGGTCTGCTTCAGTTTTCAAAAAGTGTATGACAGACCTTAAATTCTAAACTCTAATAAAACAATGCTTAAATGAATCCCAGAAATGCTTGGCCTTGAATTGAATGTAGACGAGTAAAACAGAAGCAACACAATTTTAGCCAGAGTTCTGATATAAATTAACGAGTCTTTCAATATAAACATGAAACAAAGAACTTACCAATGCCATAGCCAATTACCAGCCAAAGAAAATATCCATTTGATGCTCCCCTCCTATTATCTTTGTCAAATCTATGACAGCCAAAATACAGAATAAATATGTTAAAACAGCATTTTTTTTTCTATAAAGTACATAAATAAATAAATCACCTAACGCAAATTTTATAAAGAAAAGAATTCTCCCAAGAGACATCAGATCATTAGGAATATGCATGAAACACAATCCAAAGGACAAGAGGCTTGGAAAGTCATGAAATTTGATAGGATTTTACTCCTGAGCAGTTGTGAGATTCTGCCCATGTTTGATATAAGTTAGTATTATTAATCCCAAAAAGCCGAAGCAACACAATCAAACTGCCCATTTAACATCATCACAGTATAAAACATTCTTTAGTTAATTCCGAGTAATATTAAAATGAACTTTCCGATGTTTTGCAAGCCCAAGAAAGCTACAGCATGTACATAAATTGTGCTAAATTTGTTACAAATGGAATTTGTTCTGTTCCCTTTCAGGACCTTGGTAAAGATGTTTGTACATAGGTCAAAAGTTTGCATGTATATTAAGCAATGATAAGACCTTGCTGAATCTTCTTGCATAAAAGTATACTATGTATTTTCATGAAGTAAAGGATTAGATTTTGATATCCATAACAGGATTGGTTATCACAGGTGTCATGGCCAGGCAAAGTGCAATCAAATTGCAAATATCAAGTTTGTAATTTACTGAGTACAAGTTCAAAAGCCTACGATTCACTTAACCAAACATTAGCTTCCCCAGTGGAATGCAAATAGGGCGAAGACAAATTACGAAGCTATGAAACATCAAAATTACTCAATAAATATCCATTATTCTTTGGTTTCTGTTTTCTGTGGTAGCAAAAATAGTCAGTATTCATTCAAATGTACATCTTCAATTTTGTAAATCTTGCATTTATATATGATGTTGACTAAATAAGGAATTCAGTACCTATGAGCAAAGGAAACAAGCAACCCAGGAAAGAGAATATCCCCAAACCCAATCATGTCATAACCTCCCCAGGGATCAAAAAGACGAGGAAATCTCAAAAGCATTGGAATTGCCTCTCCACCTGCCTTGTCACCTCGAGCAACCTAGAAATTGAAGCCCACATAAGAGTATCAAAAAGCTATAAAACACCAGAACTATCACTTCCTTTTAAATAAAGCAACATTAGAGCGAGAAAACAGTCCCTCTGAAAAATAATACAAGTGTGCATAGGGTAGCTAATTGATTGTTTACTATATGTAATCTGTGTTAGTCGACTCTTGTATGTAGCCCTCATTCTTAGTTAACTTCCACCACAGGCTAAGGTGTAAATTTGTACCCAAGGCTATACGCAGCCCTCAATTTTAGTTTTAAATAATACTTAAACATGATGATACTTGTAAATTCACAGAGAATAACTATTTTCTCCTATCCTCTCTTTCTATACACACAGATAAGTTTAACCCATTTCAGCAGTACCCTTCCCTTTTGTTTATTACTAGACATGCTGAATCTTTTTGCAGTGTACCCTTCCTTTTTGCTGCTAGCCTGGGAGCACTAGATCTGTACAATCCCAATGTCTGTTGAAGCAAAAGCACATGAGCACAGCACAAGAACAAAAAATAAATATAAGAGATGTTACAACTCCAGAATTGCATCCCAAACCAGTTTCCCAACTCACCATCATGTACCGCCCATCTACCACTTCCCTCCATTCATGCTTCAGCACATAAGCATGCATCAACGCTGGCAAGGTTTCGTTCATCCAAAGAACATCCACACAAACCAATTACTTTCCCAAAAATACATCCTACTTTCTTGCCCACATTGAATCTGAACACTTTAGTGTAAGATCCAGAATTTCCTAATTTCCTTCCAAAGCTCCACTCCAAAAAGCACCATAATGCCAAATAGAAAAACAATTGAGCACCGATAAGTTCTGTGAATTTAGTTTTTAACTGAATCACTCCTAAATTCCATGTTCACAATTATAGTGTGTGTGTGTGTGTGTGTAGAGAGCGAGATTAATTAGCTAGTGGTCATTGTGTTTTTCTGTTCAGACCTTTTCTCTTGATATGCTTCAGAATGTATACTGTAACTTCATGCTTCTACCTTCTCTTCTACCTTCTACTAAACTTTTATTTTTATCAAGTAAAAGAAAATAAGTACTTATTACTCTACCTTTAAAGATGCTAACATGGCTGAGACAATAAAAGTAAATGTACTATAGCAGTACTAAAAAGTAAATACTTACTGCAATCATAACACTCTCATGGAATATCACTGGAGATATGAATACCCAAAAAATGTCATAGACAAAGGCACAACAGAGGAGCACAGTTGCAACCTATAATATCATCCATAAGAAACTATTAGAGCTGTTTTCATATACATAACAAATTGATTGTAGAGATAAAGAATCCATGCAGGTACCTTAATATTAGGTAATCGAGCCAACTGCAAGACTGTTATCATCAAACAGATGCCCTGTGAAGAAAAAAGCAAAAATTCAAGTGAATAGTACACAATGACAGATCAGACAACTTATCATCATCAGCTAATGGTTTCAAATATAATTGACATAACAAACCAGCTTCTAGATTGACATCTGAGAAGCCAATTATGGAACCAACCAAGATCCCAACCCACATGTGCAGATTTAAACATATATTATTTAATGATTTGACAAAATCTAATATAAAGATTAGGAATAGAGGAAATTAAACGGAAATATTAGTAAAAATATTTATAGCCTATGAACTACTAACCGCTATGGTAATTCATACGATCATGGGATAGTTGCTTGTTCACATAATAAACTACTTGATCGTTACACCATTCCTAAATTAGAGGACTTGTTATACCAAGAATATCTGTTTTTTCGTCATTTGTCTAACATTCACACATATGGATGCACCAGTGTATGCGTAGTTATTTGAGCGTATCAACATATATGTTGAGGTGAATTCAGTTAAATATATACAAAAATTGAAATAGGAATTGTCCACAAATAAACACAAAGAAAGACCAAGACTTAAAGCCATTGCAACTTCTGCTGTAGTTCTTCATACAAAGTTCCGATTTCCAAAGACAGTCAGTATTCATGGACAACTTTTAATAAAGAAGGAAATTTCTTATTCTAAGCATCTCTAACAATATAAGATTGAATTTAGAAACTGAAATAATAATAGAAAGACCTGTCTTGAAGGTACTAAAACTGAAACTTACAAGAATATCTTGGCCAATCCATGAATACGATTCCCGTCGTGTAGCAGCCCAGAAAATTGCAAATGCAACACAGAATAACAACACTACCAGTGAGAAAATAGAAGTCTCCCCAAATAGAGGTACGCTCACTGTCTTCTGACCAAAATTTTGGCATTTTCTGATCATTCAAATTAGAATAAAAACAGAAATTAGCAGAAATTATGGCATGCAGAGGAAACACTGAGCACATTTTCAGACCAGAAACAAAAAGATTTGTACCTTACAGTCAGGCTTACAATACAATTGTGCATGCCCTGAAAACGAAAAAAAAGAAAAAAAAAACAAATTAAATTACAGAGGAACATTGGAGATTTAGATTTGGTATGTTGATGACGATATCAAAGCTTGTATTAGTGCTCCTAAATTCTTTATCTCAAGAGACTTTCACTTTCTTCCTTTTTTTCTTACCCTTTTATACTTGTTTATGTAATCAATAAAACTAATGCAGTATAATCTGATTGCTACATGTGTCAAACACTCAAATTGCTAGTTCAAAATTTGAATTTATTTATAGACTGAAAATTTAATCATGGAAGATTCAGAACCAATACCTCCTTTTTCATGCACATCATGAAATATGATTTTTTGCTAATTAGCAAGAGCACTAGACTAAAGGAAAAATCCATGGAAATGAGCTACATTACCTCAATACCACCTATGCAGAAAAGTACAATCAGCACCCAAACAAACCAAGATGACATGAAGAAGAACAATAGCACAAGAAAGGTAGATGCTGCTATGACAAATATGATGGCACCCTTTGAATCAATATTAACAATTTCCTTGTCAAAATCATCTCTGGCTGTTTCAGCATTCGAAGATTCCTAAAAAAAAGAAAAGAAACATATAGGTGCAAATTAATACAGTTGAACATGTGTTAAAAGTAAACATGAAAAAAATAATGTATCAGTAAACAAAAAGGAAGAAGGCACACTCCTGTACTCCATTGTAAAATTCATAGAAGATAGGTGGTATTATTTATTCCTGGGAATATTATAATGAGGAATATTATCTTGGGTAAATCGAACCAAACATGTCTGGATAGAGTTTAACATTTACGGGAATGCTTACAACAACTGGTAGAAGTACAAAACAAAAGTGGGAATGGAAGATAATGGTTGTGATGTATGATAAGTTAAAACTTCCAATATTCCTTGAGGGAATGAATGTACCCACCTATTAGGACTTGAGCACAACAGGAGAGTCCAACCCAGATGACTAATCCATTTGGTGAAAACATCTGGAGGCCTAAGTACCACATCAAGTAGTTTATTCTACTCAATGTGGAACTCCTAATATTGTCACCTTTAAGGGCCGAAAAGTCCACAATGGTTTTCACTCTATTGACACTGACCCCATGGTACCTTTTTTTCTTTGATGGCTTTACTCACCTATTAGTATTCGGTCTGCACCTTAATCCAACCCATCGGTAGCCTATTTTGTAATTCAACTCTCAAGGAAAACACCAACTATAAAGTAGAGTCTAACCCAAAAAACTAGCCCATTAAAGTGGGAGAATTTCATGGCTTAAGTACCACATCCAGTAGTTTATCCTAGTTAATGTGAGAATCAGCCATGGAAACAAAAGCCAAGCAAAATATAAAAGATGACACATTCACCGAATTGGGCATGCTTCATAAATAATTTAAAAGGTATAACAAACAAACACCAGGATTTTATATTCATAAGTTCATTCCCAGGAATAATTTTGCAAAACTTGAAACACGCACTCCTAATAAAATTATCAGTGACTAAAACAAAATAAAATAGGAAATGTAGATCGATACACATGCTAAGGTCAAACTGTGATTATACATTTCCCAATTTAGCATTGTTCAAATATTAGTAGATTCTCTCGTGACAAAAGCATGTTCTCACATCCAGAAAAGTGCTTACTTAAGGAATCACAAAAGCACATTTATGTATAATAAACTTTATGGATAATATAGGGTTTCAAGGAAAAAAAACCTTGGGACATAATTCATTATAGCGTTCATCAGACTTCTCCGCAGTAGTTAAATCTGACCATAGAGAAGCACATACAATTGTTCCAACAGACATCAACCACAAAAATGCAACAGAGAAGTCGACAGGTGGCCGAGATGGAGCATATAACAAAATTTCCACTGCAATAGACAACTCAAAATTAACAATCTGTAAGTCAAGTGGAAAATAAACCTGACATCTAGATGAATAAGCTTGTTTTATTAACAAAACCCATTACTCAAATAACACATTGTGGCACTGTTAGTATTAATCAATACTTTTAAAACTTAAACAATCCATGAACCACAAATGAGATAAGTTAAAGGTTTCAATCAAGGTCAACTGAGTTTAATTGGACATTTGTAACATACTAACAGAATTTAAAATTTATGAAATATAACAGGTAAAATCACGGGGAAAAAACCAAAAAATAATATCTAACATGAATAATTAATTTGATTCATAACATATACAATAAATCAAAACAGAATTAAGTTCACTGAATATATCTTACAATGCATAAATAATCTGAATACAAAAGATGTCATCATTTAAGAAACATAAATAGTCACAACTGGTACAGGCATTCAGCACACAACATTGAGTGCACTTGCATAAAATACATCTCGGTTCAGTTCTTTGATTTGGACAAAACATACATTCATTTTCCCAAGCAAGTTAATACATCAAATTATTGTACAAGAATCATGTAGAAGAACCATTGGTTTAGCAGTGACATGCCCGATCTGTCACTGGAAAAGCTTAGGTTCAACTCTTGTTCAAACCATTCAATGCAATATATTAAAAAAAAGAAGAAAAAAAAAAAAAGAGCTACTTGGAGCATTTCCATGGTGGTTTCTTTATGAATTCCTTAACTTGAAGAAATGAAATCTTTTCGTGGCAAGGTGTTCCTTTATAATAAGATGTGAATCTTAAATGAGAAATGGGTGCTTAACATTAAAAATTGATTATCTAGTATCTACTACCATTAAAAATTACACAATTGTGAGTTATTAGGAGTCCGTTAAAGTTTCTTACATTGGAGCAAAATTAGGTGTAAGTTGCTTAGCGATGACATACCACAACAGGGACCACAAATCACATTTTAATGTATAAAGCAACTCATGTCAGTGGAGATGCTCTTAGAGAATAAAAGCGCTAAAATATTTCTATCAATTCTGTGTTAGAAGGGTGAGCTGCAGGCTGTTAAAGCATCCTTTCTAAGGTCATCCCCTTCTGTTTTTAAGCAAACTAGCTTCCATCTGATATTTTTTTCATTGGAGTCTCTGATGATCTTCTTCTCACATGACCAAGTCACTTTTAGTCTTCTTCTCAAATTGGGGGGAGAATAAAATGAATAGAAGAGAGGAGAATAAACTGTCCTCGTATACATGTTACTAGCAACAACAATCAAGTCATATCCCATTAGGCCCAGTCAGGTTTATAGCCACAAGCAACACCGTTGAACTCAAATACACATTTTACAATGGCCAAAAAGAAGAAAAAAAAAATATTATTTGCATCTTAGAAGTATAAAACATTGTTTAATAGATATAGAGCCTAAATATTTTGCTCAGAAACAACAATTGCACTAACAGATGTTCAAAAAATTGAAGTTCTGACCTTTCTTTCCAGATATTAAAGACTTGTTGAGACCTTCTCCTGCTGACTTTGTTATCATTACAACTGGAATTGAAATGTTTGCCTCGCTGCTATTGGAGCAAACCATCTCAAAGAGATCTGGAAAAATTTATAGTTAGATACTACACTAAATACGATCATAATAAAGCCTTTTATCGACCAAAGCAGAAAAAAGAAGAGAGTGCAAGTCATTAACTGCAACCAAACGAGTGATTCAATAAGTAAATTGTATGCTAAAACTTAGTGGATATTCAAAGATGAGAGCAATAGTGGGAAAAGGGCCGTGTCCCTTTGTCCATGTTTATGTCAGATGTTTTACTACTTAGTACTCATTTCATCCTTCCATTATGTACTACATGTATTCAAGAATTGCCTGCATCTTCATATAAATGAATATGCCTCAGTATTCAAAAGCGTCACTTTACCAATGATTGTAAATGAGTACGGAAGTCTCATATCATAGTGTGTGAAGCACTAAAACAAACCTTCTGCATCATTTATCACCAACATGCCAGTAGCACCTCCAGACTGTGCAAATTCAGCTTTGACTGTGAAGTCACAACCCCCACGCACACAGAGAGCAAGTGATCCAGACAACTGAAAAAAGAGGAACGCATAACTCCCTCGGCATGCTTCTTGAGAAAAACAATATACCACATTCTCGTTAAATATAACTATCGCTATTGGAGGGTAAAAATAGAATAACAGAAAACATATTGAAATACGAAGACAGAACATGGATGAGGTCCCTTATTAAGTTAGAGAGTTTTTATCTAGTTTGTTTCTAAAATCGGCACCTAGCAGGGCATAAATGTATTAGATCGTAGGTGAAGGGAAGCAGGGTGGAAGAGGAAGAAAAGAACCTTTGAAGTTGAATTTGAACAGCAGTCTACAGGATTAGAGAAAATAGCAGGAGTTCTGACACTGTTTTCAGGTTTCTGAGGCAAAAGAGCGCCAAATCTGGCAGTGACGCCATTATAAATACTCCCTTCCACACCATCAATCCAGTTCTCCACCTTCACCTGCAGCAGAAAAATAAGATAATATAAAATTGTGATGGATTTGGGAGATCGAACGGAAGTAAGAAAAGAGAATACCAATTGGAAGGGGTTATTGCAGGAATCGGACTTGGGAGCCCTCTGGTCGTCGCGTTTGGCATCGTCATCGGCTGCGGCGGCGGCGATGAGAAACAGCAGCAATAGGAACACCGGGAGGCCAGGAGGTGACATCGTTTTGGTTTGCATTGGCAGCAGATAAAGAGTTATATAATTTGTTTTTGTGTTGCTCGCATGAACCAGGATTCAACTCAAAAATTGAATTCACTGAGGCAAGTCGCAGAGTCCCCGAGCCTCTCTTCACTGCCTCCACTCTACTCCAACGCCGATTATAACAACAACCGTTCCATTTTTTCTTTCCTTCCATTCTATTTTTAATTAATTAATATAATTAATAAATTAAATGAGATGACGCTCCATCGTCACCAAAATATATTTGAGTTAAAATAGTAATTATTTTTTTTTTCATAAAACGGTTAACAACATGATTATTCCTTTGAAATGAATCCACTTAAACACATTCTTACACTAAACTTTATTAATCCTTTTTTTTTTCCTTGAGTTTAAAAGTTACAACTAAATCTTTTTAACTATGAAAGTAATATTTTTAATGTTGACTCATATCACATTATATATAGCTTAAGCAAATGGAAAGACTTACCTCTGTAACTAAATTTCTATAAAATATCCAACTAACTCATGTCTAAAAATATATTCCTGGTTGTTAGAAAACAGAATAACTTATACAACAGAACCACAAACATAATTTCAAAAAAAATTCTAAATCAAAATGGTTTTTGATTCAATCAACAATTCATTCCTTGAACTCCATCTTTCTTGTAATAAATTATTTCAAAATTTTCAAACATACCTAAAATACATTGTAGGTACTGAAAATCTTCCACATCTATTAACTAGTTTTTTGTATTATTGTAATTCAAGTCAATAATATCACCATTGTATAAATTTCTCTATAAATGAAATCTAACACTAATATGTTTACTACTTCTACCCAAGACTAGTTTTTTTTTATAATTTTATTATAAAACCATTATCAACAAAACATCACAATTGTTCTAGTCAGATAATGATCAATATGTTACAAAATTATTCTCAGTCAAACATATAATACAATGTTTATAAATTATGTTTTTATCGTGGATATGCTAATCTATTATTTCTTTAAAATCTATCAAAATCCCACCACAAATCAAAAGAAAATCATTATCAAATGTATTTTTTCTATCTTTAATATCTTCTATCTAATCACTATTAGTGTAAGCAAACAATTCTTCATTTATTACACCTTGTATAAAATTCATAAATTTTGAATGCACTATAAATATTTCAATATCCACTTTGCTACAAACAACAGAAATGGACTCTCTTGGATGTTTCATAAAAGAAACTAACCAAACTAACAAAATATAATATTTGGCCTTATAGTTATAATATATATAATAATTCTTACAAGTTGTTTATAAATACTATTGTGGACCTCTTAATCAATTAAAATTCCAACAATACTTTTTCCAACCAGCTTTTGAGAATATTTATTCTTTAATTTCACTTTATTAGAAAGAGAAAAATCAAAGGAAGATAATCAATTATTTCTACTTGTCATGTGGTTCTTACAACATGTGTCAATAAATTATATATATTGTGGATTTGATTTTCCATCCATTTGATGAAAGTTGTGCCATAAATAGACTTCTTTATTGCTCATTGTGATTTATTTGGGCATTCATATTGAATTATGACAGTGATAACACTCCATCATTGTCTTGTCTATCTGTTATGTCTCTATCTCTTCCTTGTACAACTCCACCTTTAAAAATTCTTCTTCCCAATCCATGTCTAACACCTATCTCATTGTGTGCAACCTTTAGCATTTGTTCATCTTGCACACTGTAGTCATTCATTCACTACTCATGAACTAACAATATGTTTTGGGGTTCATCTAGAGTCATGGTGTCCAAATCATGAAATCTTTCATAAAACACGCTACATAATTATACCTTGAGGTCATGGAGTGGAGAATATTCTCGATGAGATTAAGATTAGACACTCATTCAAGATACATTTTCATCTTATTTGTAATTATAAGAGTTGGAGAGCAAAATAGTTATTAATTAATTTTTTTATTCGGCTGTAAAATCTCTCATTCATGTTAGGAAGCTTGAAGTTGTGCTTGTTTTACTCTAATACTATCATGATATTTTTGATTTTAAAAATTAGATATCTCTTTTAAATGTCTATTCATTTAAGATTATTTCAAACACAACTTAATCAATTACTTAAAATAAATAACTTTTTACTTTTAGATTTCTCAACTTAAGTTCATCCAAGCTCTTATTCTATTTTTTGTTAAAAAATTTTAGTGTAAAAATATTACCCAATAATCATCATTTTAGTTTAATTTTAAATTGTAGATTTGCACAAAATTTTCATGTGTAACATAATTCAAGTCCTATATTTCTTTTTATAACGAAATAGACTTTGAATCTTATTTATCAACTCATTTCAGGTTACATCAATTTTAAAAAAATAAAAATAAATCTTTATTCTTTTACAAATAAAAATGATCAAATTTGTACACTCACCTGTAAAAAAGTAAATTATTAGAAAATAGTCAAATAACCTACGTTTAATAATATATTTCTAATTATGGAAGATAGAGTAATTAAAACAAATAAAATAGAAACATATAATTTTTTTAAAAAAATCTAACCTAAAGAATCTTTGACGTCAACACTCGAGGGAGGAAAATAGATGAAGTGAAATAAATAGATAAGGTTAACTAAAATAAATTTATTAAAGAAGAAGTTAATTTTAGTTAACGATGATTAGCAGTAATAATAATCAGTAGTAGTAGTAGTAATTTGAAGTTTATTTAAAAAATGAAAGGAGTGGGGCAAGATGGGCAATGAATGCAGGAGAGTAGAGTAACGGAGCTTGTGGATGCCAGGTTGTGTGGAGTATCATCACAGCGAAGCAGCCAGTTTCAGAAACTAAACCTTTTTCTTTTTTTTCTCTCTCTCTCTCTCTCTGAGTTGGAGTTGGAGTTTCAGTGTTGGTCTCGGAAATAGAGTTGAAAATGTGGGGTTCGGATGACGACGAGGGGGGAGAAGAGTACCTCTTCAAGATCGTCATAATCGGAGACTCGGCCGTCGGCAAATCCAATCTCCTTTCCCGCTACGCCCGCAACGAGTTCAACATGCACTCCAAGGCCACCATAGGCGTCGAGTTCCAGACCCAGTGCTTGGAGATCGACTCCAAAGAAGTCAAGGCTCAGATTTGGGACACCGCCGGCCAAGAGCGATTCCGCGCCGTCACCTCCGCCTACTACCGCGGCGCTGTCGGCGCTCTCATTGTCTACGACATCTCCCGCCGCACCACCTTCGACAGCGTCGGTCGCTGGCTCGACGAGCTTAAAAGTACTCTCTCTCTCTCTCCCTTCTACTGCTAGATCTGATCTTCTTCCTCTTCGCCGATCCGATTCTCCTCTTTTACACTCCCACGCTTCTTTATTTATACTTCTTTTCTGCTGTCTACTTTTCTCTGTTATCGCCTTTTTTCACAGGCTAACCTAGCACCACCCTTTCAATTTCTCGATTCTCTGTTATAGCTTCGTCTCACTCTCTCTACTTATTCATAAGGATTCAAAGAGATCAGTCCTAAAAGTAAACTTTAATTAGAGAATATATATTGTACCATCTCAAGTAGAGCTATTTGCTTAGATAAATGCATACATGTACAGATATAGAAATAGAGAGAGAGCATATGAATAATTGTGTTTTTTCGTGGATGCAGCTCATTGTGATACGACGGTGGCCATGATGCTGGTGGGGAACAAATGCGATTTGGAGAATATACGGGCGGTGAGCGTTGAGGAAGGGAAAAGCCTTGCAGAAGCGGAAGGATTGTTTTTCATGGAAACGTCTGCGTTGGACTCCACCAACGTGAAGACGGCATACGAGATGGTTATTCGAGAGATATACAACAACGTCAGCAGGAAGGTCCTCAACTCCGATACATACAAGGCGGAGTTGTCGGTGAACAGGGTCAGCCTCGTCAACAATGGCCCTGCTACATCCAAGCAAAATCAGTCCTATTTTTCTTGCTGTTCCAGATGACCTGCAATGCACCACATACAAATCGCTTTGTCACTTCAATTTCGTTTTTGTTGCTATATTAATTAAATGGGTTGGTTGGATTGGGTTGCATTGTTCCTTGGTCACTCTACATGATTTCAAAACTTGTTCATCTGTTACAACTATATGACACAGACAGACATATATAGTAGCCAAAATGTTGTCTTCAATTTTAAGAGAACCAAAACGGGTATAATTGTATAATCGGGGGTGGAAAAAGAGAACAGCTTGTAATTTCATTTGCAGCAAATGAAAGCGGGCATCCATTTATTTCTCGTCTGTGTGATTGTTGGTAATGGTTTCCTTTGTTTTCTTTTTTGGTCATGTTCACTTGTTTCCTTGTGCATTTGGGTCACAGGTTGTTCTCCCTTCCCGTTAGCTGAGCTGAAATGCATGGTTAGTTTTCATCTTTATCTGTATGATTTACGACTGCTTTGTCTTTCTTTTTTGACTGACTAATGTGTGGCACTTGGGTTAGTTTTGAACACCAGGCCTCCTTTCAGCTGATTTGCCTGGTGAATGGCAAATTGGCAATAAAAGCAAGCAACTTCTAAATGTAATCTTGAATTTATACCATGCTTTGGCTAATGAGTCTCTTGAAGAGTGCATGTATTGGGAGGTTGAATTTAGTCAAGTAATGTAACTCGGAAGTTAGTTGCCTTCTGTTCATGAGTTTCTTCTGAATTGACGGATACTTGTGAGTCGATGACTTGTGATTTCATAAACAATGCCCAAAAAAAGGGGCTTCATCCATATGGACTGTGTCTGTCAACCACACGTTTAAAGCTTTTGCCTGCCAGTTTTTTCATTTAATATGCTATACTTAGATGTAAAAAAGATGGTTCATACATCTTTTAAAATTATATCAACTAGTAATGTTTATATATTCGATTCAAGAGCAGTCGTCGTCCTTTGAAATTTATAATTATTTAAAACATGTATGTTTAGATAACTAGGTTTGAGTCAACTGCATGGCTAATCTAACCGGTATTGATGAATTAGAATTGACTAGTGGTGAAATTTGATACAAATTTTTTCTGTTAATGGTTAAAATGTTTTGTTTTTCTCCCAAAATATTTGGAGGCTTTAGACACCTAAACTAATTATTAATAATTCGTTTTGTGCACTTTTTTAACAAATATTTTTTTTAGATGAAATAGATTCATGAATTATCATTTGAGAGAGTAAAATTAGCAAACATTACAAGCGGTTTAACCCATGTTAATGGGAATTTTAACGAGTGGTGATACATACTTTTTAATCAAAATCCCAACGACACCAGCACATGTGGGCCTTTGTTTGTTATTTTTTAGTTTTTTTTTCTTCTTTTTAGTTACTTAGAGGGACACTAGGTGTCCATTTGTCTTTTTAGTCACACTTTTTTAGTATTTCAGATTTCATCACCTTACTATGACAATCTATAGTGAGAAGTCAACTAATCCATAGATAGGTGACACGAAGGATGTACCAATATGGTAATATAGTTTTCTCGACAAGTGTAATCACAACCAAAGTCTTGTCGAGGAATGAAGGACTTTTTACCAAGTTGAGGAGCAAATAATAGAGATACAAAAGAATGTTTAGCACCAAAATCAAACAAGAGACGGCCATACTTGTTATTACTACATTGGATTCCTAAGCATTATGACGAGTCGAAAGCAAAAAACTCGAGAATGGTATTGGTTGCGTTTGACCTCTATTACCATATCCTCTACCACCTTGCTCAAACACGCAAAACTTCCACTCAGAAATCGCAGTCTTCTTGTAGGCTACGAAAGGGCCTAACAAGATGTCAAGGCTGTTGGTGACGATGAGTGACTCTACATGATGATTGTGCTGTACCTAAGGGACTGTTTTTCCTAATATGTCTGTGTTTATTATATAGTCCCTTCGACTTTTGTTTCTTGTAATAATTCTTTTCTCTTTTGTTATTGTTCAATCTCAAGTTTCAAGCTCAAAACCTTAATTTATACAAGTATTCTCTCAATTCCTTGATAAATCTTTCTATATGTTTCTCCTGTGTGGTAGGATAGGAACATACTTAAAGAGGGGTGTGAAAGAAGCACTATAATCTTGAACTGACATGCCTTCAGTCTACTCTAGCCACTCAAACTCATAACCAAAACTATCTCTAAAACTTTCCAAGAGAAAGCAAGTAATAAACATCTTGAATAACTCAACTCATGCCAGCGAGAATGATCACTTTGTCTAGCCCTTAGAACCACAACACTACTTAACCCAGTAATCACTCTATATCAACCCAAAATATCTCAAAGTCTACCTTGATTACGACCTTGACCATGCCTTTTAAGAGACCCTGAGGTTAGGTAGCAAACTCATTAGAAATTCTCCTTCTTGTAAGTATCCTAGTTTCACCTACAAAAATAATATTAAATCAACTTTAAAAAAGAAGAATTTGAGAACCTTTTTAAATGGTCATGAATAGACACAAAACACAATTTGGACAATAGACTTTATGACAATCATAAGATGTCAATAACTTCTAGCAATTACCTCCTGCTTGAGTCCACAATTTACTTGCACAATTTATTATCGCCATATGTTTGCTTTTATGAACGTGATACCAATTTTTCACAACTTGAACTAACAAATGAGTCCTTTTTGCCATTATCAGGACCTATAGTATATAGACGCGATATTTCTTTAATATCTCAAAAAAAAAATCCTAAGTAAACTCTTTTATACGTACAAATTAACATATAATTTCAAAATAACATCAAATGACCATCAACATGAAAGGTACACCATAACAAAATAACAATCAAATTGAAGAACCAATATATATAGAAATTTGGATGACAAATAATTAAAAAGGTAAGCCACGATGACTTAGTAAAGGCCTAACAACTACCATGAACAGGAAGGAAAACACATCAAACAACTTCAATATAACATTTGTTTCCAAAATAAAACTTATAAAACATTTGAGTTCAATAAATTCCACAACCTATAATAATAAGCAAATCTAAAATTAAATATATTAAAAAAAAACATATATAATGGAAAATTAATGGATAATCCTCACCACTACTAAAATACATTCATTTCTCATGTTAACAACTCTCTTCTTGAAAAATGACACCCCTCTTAAATAATTTGATGTAATAAATACATCTATACTCCTATCATCGTACAACTAAGTCTTATCTTTATTAACATATAAAGCTTCTAACATATATATCCTAATAATATAATATTAATTTTTTATATTTATATTTATTTTTTACAACTCATCTTAAAATGTAACAACATAATTTAAAATATTTTATAAAAATACTGAACTAGATCATGTTCATAGTTAAGCCACTCACCACTAAAGAGTTTAACCAAATTGCTTTCTAGCAACCTTATAGTACCTTTTCAAAAGATAGAAATCAACAAATTTAAATACAAACAAATATTTAAAATTCTTTTAGAAATTTATTTAGAGCTTTATATATTCGAAGCAACCATGAAATTTATAAAATTGGTAATCAAAGCTGTAAAGTAATAATTTTACCAAAGTTATCCTATGTTTATTAGGCCTATTATATTATCCATTATCAAATCATCATCAAATATCTAGTCACTAGTCTCACACACAAAATATACATTTTGTTGATAAGAGAAGCTGTGTTGGAGATTTCAAATTAATTTATAAATTGAGGTGATTGACAAATCACTATGATATAAAGCACTAAAAAATATATAAAAAAAAAGTTAAACAATACTAATATCAATTACATAAATAATATATTGACTAAATAACAATATAGAATTTTTATCTATAATATTTATGAGAAAAAATAACATTATTAGAATAAATGAAAAAAAATCACTTCTACTCAAATACTTTACTAATGTAAGCTTCATCAAACTTTATACCAAAACAAAATAACAATCAAGAAAAAGAACAACATAAATATATATATATATATATATATATATATATATATATATATATATATATATATAT
>Ga0099824_1001267_pt1 | contig 34918 bp, 20 predicted proteins | sample SiratrowhiteBW_FD_76837 | JGI IMG/M metagenome (GOLD analysis project Ga0099824, IMG submission 76837) | Root nodule microbial communities of legume samples collected from California, USA - Siratro white BW | ecosystem: Host-associated > Plants > Roots > Nodule | place: USA: California... | reverse complement strand
AAAAAATATATATATATATATATATATATATATATATATATATATATATATATATATATATATATATATATATATATATATATATATATATATATATATATATATAATATTTATAAAATGAAGAATAAAGTAAGTATTACAACTCCTACATGGTATGCGGAAATAACATCTTGTTATGTGTCTGGACATTTTGTTATTGTTAAGTATAATTGTTTTTTCAACAATAAAATAATTTTATATTTACAATAATTATATTGATGAATTCCTACTAAATGTGTATTTTTATTAAAAATAATTGTTAAATATGAGAAAACAAAGACTTTTAAGGCATAGTAAATTTGTAAATAACAAGAGAACAAGAAAAATTATATTAATTTGATTATGAAATAGAAAACAAACAGAGATGATTGCACTGTTGGCCTTTAAAAAGTTAAAATATTTGTACTTAACAAGAAAGTATTACTTGGGAGGAAAATTTATAGTACTTTTTTCTTGTTCTTCATGAGAAGAAAAGAAAAATGACAGTTATATGAATTGCTGATATTATTAAATTGAATTGATGCTACAGAGTGAGGTACATGAAGTACAATGTTTACATACACTATGAACATTCAAAATCAGAACAGACTACAGACCAACACAGATATCATATTGCAGTCCATTCACAGAGAAAAGGCAAAGTCAAAGTAGAAATGGTCAAAGGTAAAAGGATTAGAGCGGTCACTGCACCTGAAAATATAATGCTTTTTCAATATTTTTAAGTTTCAAAAATTTCATCTTTTTAATTCAACATTCAAATTAAAAAAAATTCCTGTTTTATACTTTTGTTATGTGTTTTACTATTCACATTTCCCCCCCTTACTTGCACACTTGTAAGAGTAATAGCAAAATACTTTCTTCCATTTTATTCTTTACTAAACCTATTTTATAAAGTAAAATTGAAGAAACACAGAAAATAAAGAATATAATGAACCTATAAAATTTACATTCAAAACAACTGATAAAAAAAATTAGGGAAGAGACAATCTCAATTTCTTTTATTCCTATTATTGTAAGATTAATGTAATTACTTTCTAGTCCTAATATCTTTATTCTGGTTGACCAAATGTCACCTTCTCTGTGAATAAGGTTGTCAGTGTGCACTTCAACATTGATCACCATGCTTTTTTTACCATGGTGTGACACATAATATTGTAGTTCTTTCTCAATTCTTTATCTGTAAACATTGCTATAATAATATTTAGTGTTATAGAATTAATTGTAGTGTTATAGAATTAATTGTTTCAAGTTTTTTGGACACAGTTTGTTTGTGGATAAGTAGTAACATCCTTGAAATATTGAAACGTCAACCAATAATAGAAGTGTTCTAAATCACTATTAGAATATGAAAGATTGAAATGTCAACCAATAATAGAAATGTTCTAAATCACTGTTAATTCCATTTTATATTAACAAAATATTTATTATTATCAAATCACTAACTTTTAGAATAATAAAATGATTAACAACTTTATTACTTGTTTAGTGATAAATTTGATATTTGGATTCATTAATTACAAATTAATATGCCATAAATATTTTAATATTTTTTATTTAATCTATAAAACATCCATTCAAATTGAAAAAAAAAATTATAAGAAAGCTGACTATTTTCATGAATCAATAAAAAATCATTTTCTTAAATAAAATGTTAGAAAAGTTCACAAATTTTATAAACTCTAACTCAATGAGTTAAGTTCTATCAATTAAACATTTTTTTATATATCAAAGGTTTTGTACAGAAAAGTAAAATGAATGTATTGAATAATCATCCTATTTGCACAGTAATTAAATGGTACAATATCATCTTAGTTGAGTGTTGACGTGTTAAGTTTATCATTTAACTTACATGACAAATGATATGTTTATGTTTGTATATGTATAACAAATATATGTAAGAAAGAACACTGTGATTAACCTTAAAAAAAAAACATTTTATGAATGTAGTGATCTAGTACATAGTGCAATAAGTTTTTAAAATACATTATAGCTATGGTGCAATTGGTGCAATGTTTAATGTTAACTGAATTTATTATCGCATAAATGTTAGACTAGGTTAGTATGCATTCCTCAGTGCATAATCTTTGAATGTATCTATTATTGTCATTAAGATTAGAATTGAGTTAAGGTAAAACAAATTATATATTCTTTTTAAATTACTTCTTTTTTATAAATATCAAGTGCTAATTATAAGTTTATGTCAATATAGATTAAGTTAAAGTTTTGATTTCAAATAAATTATTTATCTTATCCAAAAATAATTTGATAAAATAATTAAAACTGGTTAATATATGAGGTTCCATGTATATTTATATTTTTATTATATTAAAATAATATAACTTCAAAAGTATATATAATTTTGTAAAAATAATATTAAAAACATTAAAATAATATAATTTTATAAGAATGGTATTAAAATAATTATGTGATATTTATTTTAAAAAATGTGAATTATTTAATTATTTAACAACAAAGAATAATTATTGATTGTTTATTTTATTGAATGAATAAATTATTTTTATTAACTAAAAAGGTAAAATTATTCAATTAAAATATTACATTATATTATTAAATGTTGTATCTATTTTGTTATTTTGGGTCCATCACATTAGTTTTGAAAAATTCTAGTTGTTCTCAATTTGTTCTTTTTAAAAATAAAAGTAGAAACGGTTGATGGACACAAATAACGGATCACTGAAATGGGCCCGTGGATATTTTGAAACCAGTTAAGATTGGATGCTTACTTATGGATTTGTAAAATTATCTATTCTCACCCTTCTTTAAATGCAAAATAAGTGTTATAAAATGAAATTTCGACGATTTTGAAATGTCTAAAATGAAAAATAATGAAAATAAAATTTAATGAAATATAAAAAATATTTACATGATTAACTAGTCTATGTGCATATCGTGATGTCTTGTGCGCCTTTCATATATTATTTTATGCATCTTATCAGACTTAAAAAAAAGTCATAATAATTTAATATTGTTTGTCAGACAAAACAATTGCATCACATATAATCTGATAAAATTATTATCTTACAAAGTATGATTATGTTTATACTTAGATATTTTTAATAATTAATGAAGATCTTACGATATTGTAATTTTGTCTTAACAACCAACAATTTACTTAAAAACTTGAACAATGTTCCACCAATAGAAGGAATAAAATTGAATTTTGGATAGGGTTGAGCTTGGTGATACAGGTTGCGAGTAGTTCATAAGTAAAACGAATGATAATTTTTTAAACCCAATAAGAAGACAAATTTAACAATAGAAAGTACGAATATTACCTGAAATATTAAAAGTAATTTCATTAATCATAAATCAAAGGACTACATGCTGAAATCTAGAATGTCGAGTTTTAGCCATGAAGAAATTTTTTTATATATGTTCGGTGGAGAAGCTAAATGAGACAGCATATTGTCAATACCAATTTTTCTCGAATAAAACATCTCCTAAGTAAAAAAAGAAGTACTTTTAAGAAGGGTGATTATTAAAAGCCAATAAAACCTCCAAACAATAAATTAGAAGTGAATTGACTTACATAATAGAAATCTAAAACTCAATTAAAATCAAAAGTTTCTGTGATCGACTGCTATTTAAAAAATAGATTTTATGATCATTTACAGACATAAATTAACTTTTATTTTCTAATATATTTTTAAACACTAAATTATCTAATATTAAAATATTTTTTTAATCTCCAACAATTTCTTTCCATATTTGTTTTTTAATCAAACACTTGAGCAAAAACATTTATTGAATTGATTAAATGAACTTTACAGAGTGATTGCTGAAAAGGGGTCATTATCTTCCGCTATTATTTACAAGCTACTGCCTAAATTATATATATAAGATGAAACAGAAAGAAAGGCTATACTACGCGTGAAAAGCAGAGCTTGTTCAACTCTCCAGCGGTGATAATGAGCTCCTCAGACACCATTTTTGCATTTGGAATAGAACAACATCTGATTTTGGGTGCATTTAGATGACTGTTCCACTAGGAATCAAAGCATCCTTGATTACTGTCACAATCCCACTTTTTATGAAATACCCATCTGTTTCCCTTGCAGCTTCTTGGACATTGTCACTGTTTATAATCTAACCATTGCAACCAAAAGTTGTACTTAGAATACTACATTTCATGTAACATGTCACAAGAATATAGAATGAAAAGAATACATTTTATTTTAGTAAAGAACATTCTAAATCATACTTCTGTGTGTGAATGATTGTTCTCATGATCAAGATTACAAGTGTTTTTATGTTACATTCTTACTTGATAATATAGTTACATGATTTTTTTTAATACATGACTTAGATTTAATCTTGAACACAAGATCTAACTATCAATATTTATTCTTCCCCCTCACTTTCACATTAAAAAGAAGTCCTCTCATTTGAGACTATACACATATCAAGGCTTATCATGTAAAAACTCCTTAAATAGCAAGAAATAAAAACTATAAATTTGAGCATACAGATAAACATAAAATTAGAAGCTGTAAGTAGTCACATGATTACTTAAAAGAGTGATGTTAATATATAAAAGAGATATAGTTTTTCAAGTGTTTTTATATTTTTCTTCAATCTTAATCAGAGTTAGACTGTTAAAACCTTAACTGTGAAGGTTATGTAGACGAAACTTCACATCTAATGTAGAAACAATACCAAAATCAGCTAAGCTACTACGGCTCACCTTCACATTTTCCCCAATTCGAGCATTCTTGTCGATAATTGCCCTTTTGATATGAGAGTTCCGGCCAATACCAATTGGAACACTGCCTTTAGCAGCCAGAAACCTCTTATCAGCATCAGTCTGTAATACAACAATCAGAAAACCAATTTTGCAGTTAGAACTGTCAGTCAAACTATATTCACATGCAGTTACAAACTTACAATAGATGAATAAGTGTTCCAAGCAGTTTCATACGTGAAGCCTTCATAGTTATCTATCAAAGTTACTTTACCACATTATTACCTCATAATAATCTGCCCCCATTAATAGCGTGTCTTCAATAATTGCACCTTCTGATATGCAAGATCGCAACCCAACCACAGAATGGTGAATTTTGCAGTTCTACGGAACAAAATATGGAAGACAAGGTTAGTTTCCTATAAAAAAAAGTAGTCTTGCTATATGTAACACCTTTGTTAAGACTTATACAAATCTCATACATGGAACATATAAGTACAGTGTGAAGGTTCTAAAAGACTTACCTTAATCACACATCCTTCACCAATAACACTATCAGTGACATCAGCATCAAGCATCTTAGATGGAGGCAAATACCGTGGTTGGGTGTAGATTGGAGACGAACGATCATAGAAGCTGCAATCAACATACCAAAAAGCATAAACACATCAACATCATAACCACAATACACTATCATTTAAGTACATTTCTCAATATTAAATGGCCTATATAGTTCACCTGAAGTCAGGCACAGGCTTTTTGGTGATTCCCAGATTTGCATTATAGAAAGCCTCAATTGTACCAATGTCTTCCCAGTAGCCATCATACAAGTAAGCTTGCACCTGTGAATATACATAAACATGAACAATATTCTCAACAAATAAATGAAAATAACAAGTCTTCTTAATATCAAACAGATGGAAGGAACACATACTCTCAATCCAATGGAAGTTGCACCAGGAATCACTTCACTCCCAAAGTCATTTGCACCAGGAAACTTCTCACGTAGCAGGTCTAACATCACATTCTTGCTAACAACATATATACCCATGCTAGCAATGTAAGGCATTTCCTTTGCTCTCTCGTCATCAAGACCCAAAATAGTAGTATCAACCTAGTAGAGAAAAATGTCAGTGGCCTATGTAAGCAATGATTTCCCAAACATTTCCTGGTAAATACAACACATAACGTGTGTTATAAGGGCTTACCTTCATAGCTTTCAACTGTTCTCCTTTGGGCTTTTCGGCGAATTCAACTATACGCCCCTCTTCATCGATCTTCATCAGACCAAATGCAGTGGCACGCTTTTCATCCATTGGCAAGGCAGCAACAGTGATATCAGCATCAGTCTCCCTATGCGCTTGGATAAATTTCTCATAATCCATTCGATACAAATGATCACCAGCCAGAACCAAAAACTCCAAAACATTGTGCTCTTCAAAAAGCCATAAATACTGCCTCACAGCATCTGCAGTACCCTGCAATGACCCATCAAAATTGTTAAAGCCTTAAATCAAGGTATAGTAAAGGTCACAAAAGACAGTGTTATTACCTGGAACCAATTAGGATTCTCAGGACTCTGCTGAGCAGCAAGCACCTCAACAAAACCCTCATTTTTGTAGCCCCCCATGTTGCTTGCATAAGCACGAGAAAGGTGCCGATTCAGCGACGCAGAATTGAATTGAGTGAGCACATAGATCTTGGACACATTGCTGTTCAAGCAGTTGCTAACAGGGATATCAATCAGCCTATAGTTTGCTCCAAGAGGAACAGCTGGCTTTGCCCTCTTCTTCGTCAGTGGATAAAGCCGAGTCCCAGCACCACCTCCAAGTATAATGCCAAGCACACTCTACAAACATTATCACAATCAGAACCAACCCACATCCAATTCAAACACTACAAGATCAAGATCAACAAAAAAAACTCCTTTTTCCAACTTGATCCACCCCACAAACACAAGATTGTGAATTTTCTCATATTTCACAAATTTCAAGCTGTAAAAGTGAAAGAAAAGCAAAGTGGTGAAGAAAGATGTAAACTTACTCTGCTGGCATCGGGATCAAGACAAGTCTGGGAGTTTTGGGAATCAGAAACCGCCTTGGGAGAGACAATAACTGGATTACGAACTCTTTTTGGTGCAATTGAAACTGAATCTGCGGAAATCTTATCTCCACAGAGCTGTGATGCGGAGAAGGAGAGGCTGCGTGGGACGGTTTTCCTTCCCCCATTGGAGGAAGAAGAAGCAGAACATGGCACATTGAGAGAACCTATAGCAGCCATAGACGCCATGACTCTCTCTGTGAGATGAAAGAAACTAAGAAGAGAGAGTGAGAGTGTGTGGTTCAGAATAGGTGAAGAGTGAGTCTCTTATTATGCAAGAGGGGATATTATTACAAATTTGATAGATATTTTTTAATTTAATATTAAAAATGTGTCGTTCGTAAAAAATAAAAATAAAAATAGCGACAAAGAACAAGATCATAGGATAAACATTCAGGGTAGTAGAACGAATTATAAGGAAGAGCGATTGAAGAGGTTTTGGTTTTAGGAAGATTTTGAACCGTTCTTTTAACTGAGAAGGGAGAAGGAAGTGACAGGCTGGCAGGTTGAACGAGCACCGTTGAGGATGTCACTTGGCTCACAGAGAGACACTTCAATTCTCGTCCCCATGCATTTGTCTCCTTTCTCTCTCATTCTGCGCTATTTTGTAGCTTTTGTTGTCAATTTCTTATGATTTTTTTCTTCTCTTCAATCACTGCATTCTGCTACTGCGTAAACCCTGTTCATACTACAGCTGCCATTAGGAGTTACAAAGTAAAAATCAAATTCCATTATAACTTTGTTTTATTTAAATTATACCAATGCTGTATGATTTTTAATTTAAATAGTAAATTTTCTGTAAAATTTTGTAAGTTTAAAACAAATTATCAATTTTGGTGCTTACACATTATTAAAAAATCGAACTTTTATATATATATATATATATATATATATATATATATATTTATTGTAGCCATTTTTTGTTTCTTTATATTTTTTGTTATTAATGCACGTAAAATTAAAGTACTGTTGTAACAAGAAAGGATTACATAAAAGTACATGAAAGTATTTTGAAAAGTACACCAGCATAAATGTAGATCTGGATACGATGAAGTAAAAAGTAATTAAATATAAAGTAAAGAAAGATATTGTAAAGGATGAAAACACTAATGTAAATGGAAGATGAATAAAAGAACACATGTAATATTAAAGTAACAAGTAGTGTTTTTTCATTAGTCATGATACTAAGTGTTGCAAAAATTTCTAATTTATTGTACAAAGAATCATTTAAATATTTAAATATTTGACACTTTGTTAAATAATTTTTAGTTCTTTCTCTCACTTTATCTACCGTTTCATTAATGATGTTATTGTTTTTATTGAATACCGTAAATATTTTTTAACTTCAAAGTTAAATTTACCCGTAATACCTTGGTATAATATCTCATCAATATATGTTCGAAAGAAGTGATCTACCTTCTTTATTTTATTTTTTTATCTTTAACGAATTTCCACTTTTGTTAATAACATGATAATAATAAATAAATATATGGTTATGTAGCTACACTTTACTATGTAAAAATAGGGTAATTTGTACTTGAGATAGTTACAATTAGATGGTGTTTAAACAATGATAAAATGGTGGGCCAGAGGGGGCAAAAGAAAAAAAATAACTAAGGCCTAACAGTGTGGAATTATGATATTTTGATGACGTGACTTTCAAGAAAAATTAATAAAGAAAAATACACACAAAAAAAAAAAAGAGAAGATGTTCAATGTATTTAATATATATATATATAGTCTTTAATTGAAATTAGATTTTAGTTTTATAAACTATTTGTATTTTATCTTTCAAATTTTTGTTTCTCAAATCTATTAATATGGTTAGTATCATTGAATTAAAATATATTATTCCTTGTAATATTATATTGTTATATGGTGTGATTTTATTGTAAAAAATATGCTCTGCTCATTTGGGATTCATGTGATCAAAGTCTTGTCTTCTTTCTATCTTCATTTGTGCGTCTTTGTGGATGCATATCTATTCTGCCCTTAACTTAAAAGTTTGGTTTTTATGATTATCCCATTATTGAACCATATCCTATTGAGAAAAAAAAGTGGCATTGCAAGCTAATTTCACATGCCCAGCATTGCATTCTACTACTTTCTCTTTAAAAGCTTCTACACAGAGTAAACAATGCACTTCCTAGGTTGCATTTACAATTCAATTTGCTTTATTTGAAGGTCACCAATAATATAAAAATGGGTCCAAAATTTCTTTAAGGTATGTACCTCGTGAATGACATCAGTGCATTAATTGAAGTCTTTCTATGAATTGAAGTCCATGTTGAATTCCATGTTCAGTGTTGAAAAGATTGAAAGCTGAATGGAGGCATTCAGTGAGTGAATCAATCCGTGATGCTAACATCAATTTTGTTGCTAAGTTTGAGCTAAGTTTGGTAATAATATTATATTTATATGATGATAATAATATTATTTCTAATTGTTAAATGGATGAATAAAATATGAACGGTTGCCAATTTATCACTCATTAGGATTCACTTGACTTGATAGCTCGATAGCTGACTGCCGAGAGATTTATTTACAAACTCTTGATGTGATTATTTTGATAAAAAGAAATATATAATAAACTTTATATTTGTAATTAAATAATGCAAATAATAATTAAAATCACAATATTAAGAGTTATAATGTGAATAGGAAAAAAAAAGTTGATAAAACATCAATTCCTATTCAAATATTTGCTTCAAGTGCTCCGTCTTTTAAAATAGAATTATTATTATTATTATTATTATTATTACTTATTTGTTATAACTGTGATTAAAATGTGTGTTATCTAGGTTTGTTAGTGTCAATCATATTAAAGCAAAATTTAAATTTAGGATATTATTAATTAAACTTAACTATTCTAATTATTTTCATTGATATGGATGAATCAAATATTTATTTTTTATACAATAAAACTAGAGGTAGTTCTTTTATGTTTAGTAACTATCTTAATTACTTATCAAATGAATTTTTTATTTAACAATTTTTATATGTACACATATGATTATGCATTGTTAACATGTGATCTAATAAATATACTAGTATGCGAATCATAATGCCATATTGAATTATATCCTTTGATTTTATGACATTGCATAACCACAAATATCAAACAATTTATACTATTTAAGTCAGAAGATGAAGATAGTATAATAGGCTTAATTTATCAATTAGAACCTAAGATTAAAATGATGGATAATTAGTAAAAGAGATTCAATTAGGTCAACAATTTTTTTTTTTTAAAACTATGGCGTTAACCGAATCAACGAACAAAACCGCTAAGGAACATAATTTAAAACAAAAACAAAAACAAAACTTTGATTGTATTTTGTCATCCCATTGTCTTGTTGGTGACTGGTGATAGATAGAAAACAGGAACAAGAAAGAAAGTGAGAGAGAGAAGGAGAAAGAAAGGGTAAGAAAGATGCTGAAAGCTCGAATGGTGGAAGGTTCAGTCCTGAAGAAGGTGGTAGAGGTCACAAGGAATGTGGCAGGAAAGGGAGCCAAGTTGGTTTTCTCCACCACCGGCTTCTCCCTGCAAGCCACCTATCTTTCCACGGCGGCAATGGTAGTCATCGTTATCCCCTCCGATGCTTTCGACTGTTATCAGTGCGACAGCACCATCTCCATCTTGTGGTTCTGAACTATAGTTTTCACAATGGATAATAGATCCTCTATTACTCTTTTTTCAAAATACAAGTATGATCCGAACAGATTTTGCAAGGATTGATGGATGTAGCATATTGTGTGACTAAAACGCTTTAATGTCAAGACTGTTTGTGTTTTATCGTCATTGGCTGTAGGAAAATATGTGGAAACGGAAAATGGAAAGATTAGACTGAAGTAAACTATCAAAACTTCACTTCAATTTCACTGAACTCTTTCTACAGTTCAAACAAACCAAATTAGCTTGTTTAAACCAAACTATTCTAAATTACATTCAATTATTTTTAATTGTTTCTGAAAAAAGTTTAGAGATAAATTGAAGTATCAATGCAATGCTAACTAATTGTTTAAACAAAACAAATTCAAATTACAAAAAATAAATATTGCTGTATTTTGAGCCTTTAGACTTCATTGTTTTAAAAGTTCCAATTACTAGAATTCACGATAAAAGAGTTTACTATTAAGACAATTGTTTTTTTTTTTTAATTTTAAAATGAATTAAGATTTAATTTAGTCTTAATAGTTTTATTACGATGGCCGTTCACATTTTGAATACTATATTTAACAACAATGGTCTCACTATCCTTAAAAAAGTTCAGTTATTTTGTAAGTGTTTGTTTGGTTGAACTGATTTGAGAAGATTTACTGTTCAAGAGGATGGATTTGAGGGGATGAAGGTTGTTTGATTGACCTAATTTGAGAGGATGGATGAAGACGGATTTGCAAGATGGCATCTTCGCTAACATGAAAGATTTGAAGGGATAGAACTTGAAATTACAAAATAGTCCTCATAAATGAGGTGGAAATTACCAAATACCCTTGTAAACATATATAACATTAATGGTATCATGAATATGTTAATAAGAGTATTTAATTTTGAATAATTACTTTTAATTAAATGTTATCTATTAATATTCTTTATTTTAAATTTAAGTACATCTTTCATTTGTTTTAGTCCATTTAAGTAGACTGTTTATATATTTTTTATTATAACTTATTAATATTTTTATAGAAATAAAATAAGAATTCAAAAAAATTGTATTTAATATCTTAAAAATATAGTAAAAAAATATTTAACTTTTTAAGTAAGAGAATTAATAAAAAAAGTAAATTTAAAAAACATTACAAACTATTTTTATTTAGACTAATAACTTTAAAAATTTCAATTGAAGTAAAATGTAAAAATAATTTATACTTACAAAAACAACAGTAAATTTCAATAAGAAAAAGTAATTTAGATTGTAAGAATTTTTTTTTACATATTTTAGTTAATTATAATTTATACTAAATTGCATATTTTAATAGAATAATAAATTTGTGATTTTATTGCATTATTTAAGATTTATGTTTAATTTTAAATAATTTAGAAGATATGTTTTAAATAATTTTAGTAATGTTTTTATATTAAAATTAATTTAATCCAATTCATTTTAATTTTTTACCATCTTATTTCACAAGAGTTAATTAGTATTTTCAGAAATATATCAACTAAAAAAATAAAAACAAATCTATAACATCTATCAAATCATTCCCAAACTTTCATAATCTATCTCCTCAAATCCCTTCAAATCTTACCATCCATCCCTTAATCCAAACAACCTTTTCATCCCCACACAATCCACTCAAATCCCTTTAAATTCATCTTCTCAAATCCACTCCCCCAACCAAACAAAGCCTAAAAGTTCAATTCAGTTTAATTCAATTCTCTTGCCAAGTCCTATAACAATTCAGTATAGTTTTTTTTTTTTTTTTACCGAGTTCTATAAAAAAATGTATATGTAAAGCACTTACGCTTTGGTCCATAAGCGTGCTTTTCCACTTAGCTAGCCAGAGTTAAGATGCAAAGGTATTTATTTTAAAGACAATTACTTACAGAACAGTAAAGAAAGTATTTGAATTGTAGAATTGTGAACCTCCCTTGCAGCGATGAAAAGTAAATGCAAAAGTTAGTTTGGTAATTATTTCAAAGGATATAATTGGTTCACAGTATTGATAAACGCACCGCCCTTTACACAAGGTTATGCCAAAAGAGAACAAATGTAACAGATCTTACGATTGAAAAGGATTACAAGATGTCTAGCAAATATTGGGAGGAAAAGAATAGAACACTAATGGTAGAAAATCAAATATATTCTCCATATCGATTATCATATCAATTTATAAGTTATAAAGGAACACGAAAGTATAGAATGAAAAATATAAATAAAGGTAAATTTATAACTGATGTGTCAATCGGTGGTCAGGTCTGTAAGAGATGGTGACTGGAATATAAGCAATGCGCAGAATTGGAAAACTATTATCAATACCATTTGGCCATAACAATTTTACCTTCAGTATTGGATTTGTGTAAGTTTCTCTCCCTATAACAAATAGACAAATAAGCAAGCCGCACTATCTTGTACAAATTGTTAATGCTTGTAAACATTCTCTAAAATTCCAATGACACAAACTGGTGAAGGAGCAGCAGTCATGGCAATAGAACGTCAGCAGTTGTTGAATATGGCAGTGATGAACTTCAACCACATATCAAACTTAAAGAAAATCATATCTCAGACCAATCTGAAGAAATTGATCATTCTTATTGCCTCCAATCTTCACCAGCATAAACTGCATGATCTCCGAGCTCCTCCTCAATCCGAAGCAACTGTATCAAGATTCAAATAGTAAATGTTATGTTTTTTTTTTTTCTTCGTTACACTTTACCAGAACAAACGACAATACTTACAAGACATGAACATCATACTAATAAATTAAGTTTGGCCGTTTTTATCTTGGCTTCTGCTTTTATAAGTAGAAGCACCATCGAGAATATACAAGTTCAACATTTTGTGCATTTGTTCAATTCAAAAAACTATTTATAATTTTAAGAGCTTCTGCGATATTGTTAATGACCTAGTTTTTCCCTTTTAAGAGAAATCTAAAGAAAACAAACTAAACATTACCTTAGACGTAAGAAGAAATTCGAATCCCTTTCAAAAAAAAGCTGACTGAAAATTCTTCATTAGTTACGAGCGGAACAAGAAACATCAAGATGGATTGATAAAATCCCAATGTTTCTTGTAGTTAAAATCTTAATATAAACTCGAAACTGTTTCTATTTCAAAAGAGGGTAGAAATTGCATTCAAAAAAGGATTTCAAGGTGAAGTTATACCAAAAGTTCCAGCCGAATAAATATTCGGAGAAAGTAATATATCATTCATTGAATCCGTAGAAGTCTATAACGGGCAAAGCAGGTCTCCATAAGATTACTTTTAAAATGCAATTTATCATAAAGAATAAAGAACCATCTACAAATGCCAAATATTTCGCCATCAAGACGAATAGAGCGACGAGCCTCGAGGATAACATTTACAGGTATTACTGCTATTGCAAAAATAAACAGAATAGATTAGCATATTTACAACAGCAATGAACAAAGTTTACAGGTTATAAAATCACCAATTGTACACTACTGATATCGAAAATATACCACCTATCAAAGAAAACAGGCACCTTACGATAAACTGGTGAGTTGACAGAATGTAATTAGTAGATAAATAATCTGGAAGCATGGGATAATGCAGTAAAACCATCAGCATTAGAATGAGAAAGACACCTGGTTGTACTTTTCTAGCCGCTCTCCTCTGCAAGGAGCTCCTGATTTAATCACACCAGAAGCAAGGCCAACAGATAAATCAGCAATGAAAGAGTCTACGGTTTCGCCACATCTATGAGATGTTACCACTCCCCAATGGGCTTCCTTTGCCTGCTTCACCACTTCAATGATCTCTGTAACAGTTCCAACTTGGTTGACCTGGGTTACAACAGTAAATCATCACATTTCAATATTTATTTTCTTCAACAAAATAAAAGGAAAATTGCAGAGGAAAATTAATATACTCTCCAAATGATTTATAGAAAAGTACACAGACGCTGTTCCAGCATTTATATGGTGTCACTTAACAATGCTGTAACTTGCACGTTATTTTTTTATTTTATTTCGCTTTATAGGCTAACTCTTTTGTTTGGGTTTACTTCCTTTTACTGCGATTTGCTGCTGTGGCGATGCACAATCACTAAAATAGGGTAGTGGAGAAGTTGGTTACGGCTATTTCTTTTTCTACCTGTGTGCGTTTTGTAACTGTCCACTGCTTATATGTGTTGGTGGCATTTTGGAAGGGACAGATTACACCAAAATATTTTATCTCCATCACAATCTCTCAATTTCTGTTATGCTTATCCCTGAACACTGGGAATTATTCCAAACTTTTAGTTCCCCTGTCCATTGGGTTCTCTATTCGCCGTGGATAAGTTCCATCTCAATCGGTATCAGATTTTAGGAACTGAGCTCAACCATGGCAGCTTCAACAAGGAGTCAGCTAAGTATTCAAGAGGTGGAAGGCTCTTTGACAAAGAAGATTAATGAGGTCCAATGCAGAAATGCAAGAGAAACTGGATCAAGTAACCACCGGTCTCTCAGAGCTCTGAGAAACGTTCAAGCTAACCTCTGTCAGCATGAGGTTTTGTCAACTCCTAACCTAGGCATGCCCCAAACAGGAATTCATGAACTACGTGGGACTATAGGCTTTACCCAGAAACAACCAACTCGTGCACAAAACTATTATTCAACTAGGATTTCAAAGATTGAATTTCACAAGTTTATTGGTTTGCGAGTTAAGGAATGGCTATACAGATGTAAGCAATTTTTCTCTCTGAACAAAACACCTCATGAATCCAAGGTAATATAATCGTTTTGTATCAATCCCATGCTTATATGTGTTGGTAGCGTTTTGGAAGGGAGAGATCACTACCAAAATATTTTATGTCACAATCTCTTGATTTCTGTTCCTTGAACACTGGGAATTATTCCAAACTTTTAATTCCCCTGTCCATTGGGTTCCCTATATTCTTGGAATTTATTCTCCCTAGATAAGTCCATGTGTTTACATTTCTCTTCTTTCTACATAACCAGCATTGATTGAAATTTATGATCTTGTATTTTCTTGAAAAGCAAAATTTTCCAATATCTGTGGATATTCAACACCTCAACTTGATTCAGGATTGCTTCCATTCCATAAACAAAGGGGTTTAGTATTTAATATTTAAAAATAAAACATATATATATATATATATATATATATATGTATGTATGTATGTATGTATAAGATTATTTTTTTCATTAGGCAAAACAAAATACTTAAAAGTTATTTAAGTCACAAAAGTTACCTTAAGTAGAAGGGCATTACAAGCAGACTCAGTTATTGCTTTCTCAATGCGTTTTGCATTTGACATCAAGAGATCATCCCCAACTATCTGCAGAACCATTCAAATAAAGAAAAACTACATAAACAGAAGTTCTAATTAGAAGCCAATTTCTGTAAACTAAACATCTCAGTCGCAATATGCAAATAACCTAAATAATGCTCAATCCCGATATTGAGGCAAAAGACGACAATTTTATATGAAATTTTTTAATCCTCCCTTGCTCACATAGCCTGCTAACGAGTCAATATGACATTGAGACACTAACAATCTATTTGTTATTACTTTTTATTAAAATGTACACTTTTACTCCAAAACGGTAAAGCCTACTGCACAGCACAACCTTTGCTGCAGAAATTAACTAGTACAGAGATTGACTTGACATTAAGTCAAACAAAATAATAATTGATTAAAATTAAAAAAAAAATGAATACCTGACAAATCCCAAGACTTGAGATATACTTGATATGTTCCCAATCTTCCTTGTCAAATGGATCTTCTATCGACACAATAGGGTATTCTACAAATTCAAAAAGAAAAATCCAAAATAAACACAAAGCATATGCTGAGTAAATTACAACATTCCCGTTAGGCAAATCAAGATAAAATGGTGTACCCGAGCATAGTTCCTTGTACAACTCTATCATATCCTCTGCTGACTTAAAATTCTGTCCAGATTTTTGAGGAGATTGAAAATCTAGATCATATCTTTTACCTATATCAGGGAAAAAGCATATAAAAATATATCCAAAGGCAAAAGGAGCCCAAAATGTGTAAGGGAGTTTTAACACCATGAGGTGAGAAAGTTTGCATGACAGGAAAAGGTGTTAGCATTAGGAAAAGAAGAAAGCGGTCAATAGTGAAATACTGTAACATTATGCCGTAGCTGTGCTTATAAATTAACTACTAAGCATAGTATTAATATTCTCTATATAAAATAGAGTAGTTATCTTGAATAAGGGTATTTTTTAGGAAATCCTCTTCAACCAGAGAGGTTAAGGATATTTTTTAATGGTATTTATATTTTTCAAATTTATTTCTAAATTAAATTTCAATTTTTTTACAAAAAAAACTATCAATTGTTAAAATAATTTATTTATTATAATATAACTTCTATGAAAAATATTTATTTATTATAAAATTAGCTGCATAAACTAATCATTCATCCTATGCATTGAACAGGCTAAAATACTTTAACAATAAAACATTAAAATGATTAAGCATGACAAAAAATCAATAACAGGCTCTTGAGATTAAAATTCATAATCACCCATGCTCATCCTATAGCACTTTTAAAGTCCGTCTATCTCTTACTCTTAAAGCCCTTATTTATCTCAATTTCTAAAGTATGTGAACTCAAAATAAATTAAAAGTGGTTATCCATTAACTCCCCCCTCCTCTCCAAATAAATAAGAATTATCAGCACCAGGTCATATAATACTTGTACAACAAGATTCAGAAACCAAGTCGAAAATGCTCCCTAACTGGAATTTAAATAAAGATGACATATTACCACAGCTGATGCCTGATGCTTTTTGGTATATATAGCCATTATTGAAGTATTATTAACAGATAAGATTGTTATTTTACATCTCTGAGAAAGTAAATGATGCAGTAAAACAGTTAGCATAGGACTGCTGCAATAGTCAAATTTTAATAGCAATATGCAGTATTAAAGTAAGCAAGTATCATCAAATTCTATCTTCTCCAGAATCTAAAAGTAAAAAAGGATAAAACTTATACTTACCTATGCAAAAATTTGTAGCAGAAACATCAAGAGCTATCTTTATTTTCTCATTATAACCAGTTCTGCTAATGGCCTCCTTGACAAGATCCAGGGCTTCTCTAAAGCTGATGATACTCAAATACAGTCAGGTAAATAGAAATAAAATAAAAGACCATCAAAAGTAATTTTATAGAGTTGAAAAATACTTCTATAACAAGATTAGCGGTGAAAGTTTCATAAATATTAATTGATTTTATATTTAAAAAAATATACAAGTTTGATATTGAATCTTTGGTTGCTTAAAAATCTAGATAGTAGCCGAAAATAACGTCAATAATAGTCAAAAGCACGTAGATAAGATTAATAAAACCCACCCATTTATATTAATTTTTAGAGTATACTCACGTGAAAGTATCTTAATCTATTAATGTACTCTCTCTTCAGCAATGACTGGTCACTCAACTTATTTTATGTTTACAGTCGAAATTCTATGGAATTAATTCTGAATATAATTTTTTTTAACTTCAAACCACTTCTTTTTCTATTTAAATATGCACACACTTTAGATTCTATGTTATATGTTCATATTTCACCCAAATTTTAAAATATTCATACAACACAAAGGAAACTAGCTGGTTAATTGATCATAATATACAGATGGTAATCATAATAGATAGCATCATTTACCATGTAGAAGAGAACATAGTAATTATCACATGCAGCAGTTTGGCAAACAACATAGTGATGCCTTAGCGCACTCATTTTTATTAAAAACATGCCAAAGTTAAAAAATGTTGACTAAGAAAATGCTAGTTTAAGAGGAAAATACAAATGAAATTATTTTCATTACAAATTTATCACATATTTCTAAGGAATAGAGATTTCGCATCAATGTATCCAACAAATGACAATGCACAGTTAGAAATTAAAATTAAAGCAGTAGAGCCAGAAGTCAAATTACCAACCAGATTCATTCATGCGTGCAACTGTCATTATATTAGATAAAATACTATATACTGCAGTTTTTGGAGATATCCTTTGTTTTCTTTCTTTTCTTCTAAAATGGAGACTTTTCCCCTATTTTATGCTATTCATTTAACAGTTACAAACTTCACAGAAATTTATGGTGCCACGTGATCCTCGACCCCCCACAAAGTGAAAAAGGCTTTGTTGTAGTTGACAGTAAAGAATTTCCAAAAGCTGTAGATGTAAAGTAATTCAATAAAATAAAAAAACTTGCCTGGAGATATTAGGAGCATAGCCCCCATCTTCACCAACATTACAGTTATGTGCACCAGATTTTTCTGTAATGACAGCCTGCCCTTTTGTCATCAACAATAAATAAATGTATCAGCTTAAACATGACATCTGCAAGTGACTATTAATATTCTTTAATCCATTATTGACGGAAAAATATGTATATGGGATGGGAAATGGCAGATTGGATTGCTAAATCAACGAAGACCAAATACCACCACCATAGGAATTGTGAGCAAAACCAAAGGTAAAGACTTTAGTAGTACTACTAGTAACAGAATAGGATCTAAATCGTTGTAAGCCAGCTAAACATCAATCCAACCAAATTCCATGCAGGTAACTGGATATGTTTCTATCTCGGGAACATTCTAATAAGTGAAATTAAAAGAAAAAGATCCCTAAAGACAGAAGTAAAAGCAATAGGATTGGTTAAAAATAAAAGAAGAAATCAAGCAAAACCACCTTTAAGTGATGATAGGTCTCAGTACCCATTCTCAGTGCTTCCTCAAATTTGCTTGCTCCAATTGGGAGAACCATGATTTCCTAATAGGAATTATATAAGAAATATGTCATATCTAAAAGGGGTCCAAATCACATAGGAAACTATATCTGTTAATGTTAGAAGGTCTAAAAATAAAGAACAAAATCAAACACAACAACAAATTGCCAAATTTATGCCCTAAATAATTAAATCGGTGTTAGTAACAACGAAAATGTATAAGCTAGTTACAAGGAAAAGTATGAGCCCCAGGATATTTCACGATTGATTTGACATATAATGTAATATTTCCATATCCATTTGTCATTTAATTTCACTATTCATTAGTTTATTAGATGAAAAGAACACAAACCTAATAGAGGTAAGGCTGGTGGAACACTAATGAGAATGTCTAAGAAATTAAACTGCAAAAGAAACTATACCTGAATGGCCAGACTACTCCCAGCATGTTTTCCACCACTTATTACAGTGAAGGCGGGAACAGGAAGTGTTGGGTTCGTTTTTCCAGAGAGGTCAGCGATGTGCTTGTAAAGAGGTACCTGGTATGTTCTTGCTTTATTTTTATGATATCATGACTGAACATTTTATTTCCGGATTAAAAGTTAAATGAACTTATAGAAATATTAATTGACAGTCGTACCTCCTTTTCAGCAGCACCAGCTTTACAAGCAGCAATGGACACAGCTAATATAGCATTGGCTCCAAGTTCCCCCTGCAAAGAACATTAGAAACAGAAAAGATAAAAATGTAATATTGAGAGACCTATCTCGTTAAGATGAATTATTCTAACATGCCTGCATAAGTCCTGTTCACAACAAATGCATGATATAAGAAACAGTCTGCCTTCATCAGGGCCTCCAGAAGAATATACAAGAAAGACAATCACTAGAAATTATCATAAGAGAATTGTTCTGTGGATTTGAACTATTTGAAACTGAAAAGGAAATAAGTACGCACAAACCAAGAGAAATACAAAGAATGCTTCTATAACATCCTGTATGAATTTATCATATTTCCAGCAGCCGAAGTTTTTTCATTGTAGCTGACTACTCGACACAAAAGCATCTATTTTACAGCATTTCAGAAATAAATAATCTGATAGACACTTCCATTCCCTTGGTGAAACAGAATCTGATACTGTTCAGTTTGCTAATCTGAGTTGTATCCATCAACGTAACTAAGAAAAGCTAAAAGTCTTATATCCTTGACTAGATAAAGACAGGAAAACCATAGGATGATATTATTCAACCTTTTCATAGCATTTTACCTAATTAATAGCCTAAATTCATTTTCAAATGTAAAACAATCGAAGAAACATTGAACGAAACAAAATGTAATACGGCATATCAACAACCAATTGAATGACCTCGTAGCGCAGAAATGTTACCTTCTTCTCAGTTTTGTCGAGGTCTATCATGGCCTGATCAATCTGCGACTGAAGCGTGGGATCCATACCGATCAATGCCTCAGATATTTTGTCATTGATATTTTTAACAGCTTTGGCCACGCCATTTCCGAGATACACTCCTTTGTCTCCATCCCGTAGCTCAACAGCTTCGTACCTGAAAGGAATAATCAACCAACAAAATCGACAACGAATTGAACGACAGCGATGAACAAAACGGTGAGACGAATTGCAGGCAAAAGGAAGAGTAAGAAGGTTTACATGCCGGTGGAGTTGCCGCTAGGAACCGAAGCGCGAAACACTCCTTTGTTAGTGTGCAAGTCGACTTCGACGGTTGGAATCCCTCGGCTATCGAGGATCTGCCTCGCCTTGACTTTTGTTATCACCGATTGCACTGCTTTTCTCATGTGATTCGACTGCGGTCACCGCAAAAAAAAAGCATGCTGAGAAATTCCGATGAGAAGTGAGGGAAGAGAAAACAAGAGAGAGACGAGAGGCAGAGAGATACGATGAAGAGAACGGGATCGGAGGTCTTGGCCCTAACGGCGGCATTAACGGCATCTTCGAGTTTTCGGGAAAGTAAGTGCTTATCCAGGTACTCTTGCACTGACATTTCCACAACCACCTGCTTCTTCTTCTGCTGTTCAAAATCTTATTCACAGCTCAGAAGATATGTGAGTGTGAGTGTGTGTGCCCGCGCCCTTTCTCTCTTCTTCCGCTGGCAAAACGCGATTCGACACAGCTGCTGCTTCCCGGTGTAGTAGAAACTAGAAAACCACTCAGGTTAAACGTCGTCGTACTATTAAATAAAATTACTTCTATATTTCATTTCCTTCCTCTTGCAAATTCTTCATTTCCTTTATTCCACTAAAATAACTGTTCAACCACTTCAAATTACTCCACTAAAAATACAATTCAAATATATATATTTTGTTAGTTAGTTCATTTTATAATAATAATTTTAAGTTATATATTTTGGCACGTACTTTGTAAGTTATATTTACCTATCTTTTAATTAAGAGTATAAAATAATTTAACTCACTAACTTAGAAGTTAAAGTCTAATTTTAGTAGAGTTGGCACTATTATGATGTCAAAATTGATGCTAAAAGTCTTTGAAAACACAAGAAAGAAGCATCAATTTTCACAAAAATAACTGATGTATAATATAAAAAAATACTACTTTGTGTAGAATCACAAGTGATGATTGTTTATGTGATTTTTTTTTTCATTTATGATAAAAAATATCACTATTTAAATGTGGTAAAATTTGACTAAGATTATGGTGATAATGAATCTTGTAATAACTTTCTTTTTTCTTAATAATAATTTATCTTCATAATCCTTGAGTGTAGACATATGATGCAAATATTTAGAAATGACACACAACGCATAAAATTGAACTGCTGATGCGATTTTACTCATCATAACTTTATGATTTGATTTACTACATATGATTTAATTACAAATTGTAATATATGATAAGATTATTACGTTTAGTATTAATCATTTTAAAAAATATATGTTTGCAAAAAAAAATTATACGATCTCTTTAATGTGTAAGATGTTTTATATTGACTAGAACAAAAGTTCGTAACAAATGAAAATAATAACCGATGGATTTAATGTAGTCTGCTACAAATCAGTTCTGTAATAGAATACAGACCATTAAACATGTATGTATGATGAAGTAGTATCCCTCCCCTTGCTATTGAACTACAAATGCACTAGATGAACCTGTAAAGTGACGAATTGACCCCAATAAACCTTTTGCAGCGCCAAAATGTTTGATTCTGTATATGCCAGGAGTTACATCCTGTGGGATTCTCCATTCTATGGTGGCTTTACTGTGAGAACTGAGTTTAAAAGGTCTTGACCATTTGAAGCGCAAGCAAAAATCATCATCATCATAAGCAGAAACCCAAGTATTCTTTCCTTGGAGAAACTCCACCAGGGAAAATGTACCTTCAGTCATAAGGTCATTACGAGGGCAAGCAGACCAGAAGGTAACAGACACCATGTCACCTCGCTTGAAGGTGGAGTTCTTGGGAACATCAGAACTGCAATCCCCGAACTTCACACCAATAGGGGTTGCATCCATCACAACTGGGGTTAAGAGGCTTATTTGCTTGTTTAGGAGGTCAGGGGGCTGAGGGCCTGGTTCTACAGGCTGATCACTGATGAGAGCACGTGCAAGCTTTGTAAACTCCTGAATGTAAGCACTCAGTGTGTGTGGACCATACAGCGTGGAAGCACCCTGGCAACATGAAAATTCAAGTTATGAAGATGAACATGATGGTTAGTTACATCTCTTGCTGATATGAAGTTATGTTATTTGATAATAGTTGCATTTGCTAATGCTACAGCAATCTAAACATGTCTGTTCTCTGTTTTATGTCCCTTTTCACAAGTGTAACTAACTGACCTCGTATCTCTGCATCTCGTACTCTTCGTAAGTAGTCACATACTGTGAATAAGTATTGGTCAACCCTGCTATAACAACATGGATGTTGCTACCGAAGCCTTTGTTGCCACTTAGCACTGTTTTGACTGCATCACGAAGTCGCCTCCCAGCCATTGTTGTGAATTCTGTCAGAATTAAAACAATTACTACAAGCATAAGAATCCAAAGAAATACATAGCCTATACAAATACAAATATCAATCTGCAAGGGAAAAGAAAAAGAAATCGAATATATATATAGAACATAGTAGCACAACATATTAATCAAGGCATTGGATTTTGCACTTTATCAGATCTTAAAACATTTAGACATATAAAAAGTGAAAGACTTTAATTTAATAGCTATGATGCAGCCATCCTTTGACTTGCACCTGGTATTGCTGGAATACAGATCATCAAAATAGCATGATGCTAATAACAGTTCAACGAGTGTGTGTAATTTTTCTCTTTTCAGCTCAAAGATGTTCAACAACTTGGGTTTGATTTTCATTAAGCGGATTAATATAATCTCATTCGACCAAGGTTGTGCCTAGTTGAAACTTGAATGTTTCAAAACGTAACGGATAGAAATTCCAACAATAACATTATAAGAAATTATGACTAAGAGCTCATACCTCCAGGTACACTAAGAATAACAAACTGCCCAACTCGGAGGATCTGGATCGGAAGTATTGAAGGCTGCAAATGAACATGAGATAATAAAGGTTCACATGAGTAAAAGTGCCTTGTGATGTGAGAAAGAGATATTTGGGGATGAAAAAAGGAAGTCTATCAGAAAATGGGTGAAAAGAAAAATGAAACTTCCATAATCAAAGAACGTTAAATACAGGTCTTGGAAAAACATTTGGCATAATAACTGGAGAGAATGCATAATAGGACTTCTATCTGAAGAAAAAACAAGACTTCGAGATGCAAGAGTGATACTAAAAAATCAGTTTCCATTCAGATTATTTGAATTTAGTAAAGAAATTAAACTGGACATGCCAGGAAAAGTTATACAAATCTCTGAGGAAAGCAAATAATCTGATGAAACAGTCTCTATTCGCATCAATCCTCCATCATTTTATAAATCAGATAACACAGAACATGATTGAACTGAGCTAGGAGATTAGAACACATGTTATTCAGTGTAAATGAGTAACTTACTGCCCAATCATATGGTAGCTTCATTTCGCCAGTATCAAGCAAAACGGGCTTTGGGTGTTGACAGTCTATTTGCTCCTTGCCTGGCGTTTTAATTAAGTTGCGGACCAGCTTCCAGAAAGGATTTCCCTGACATACAATTAAAAAAAAAAAATATGCAGACTTCTAAGATTATTCAAGAATACAAGGGTAGGATAATGGTTAACCTAGGGTCTTACAGAAGTTTACCTGATCGTCACCCTGCTTAAAGTCAAAAGCTCCAGGTCCATCTGTTGTTCCAGCAGCAAATGCAAATCCCATTGCAGCAGGGCATGTTTTAACGACCTCAGAAACACCCTTTTTAGGAAGATTTACCTCAAGCTGGGAGAAATCTATGAAAGCATGTCGAAAATCAACCTTCCCTTTAATCTGTTCAGATGCTCCATTGAATAGCTCCACTGCTTTTCTAAACTGTCTATCTCCTATAATACGTGTACTTTCAAATTCATCTGGATAACTGCCAGATCAGTTTATAGGGGGCACTTTAGCAAAAATCATAATGGCTTAGGAATTTGTAAAACATAAAGAAGCATTGAGCATCCAATAAAAAATTACCCAGGTCCTCGGCCAAAGCACAATTCATTCTTTCCTCCACATGTACTATGATTGAAGTCACAAGGTAGTCCAGTGTCTATACAAAAAGCTCCAAGCACATTTGGACTAACATCTCCACAGTTTGATTGACAAAATGCAGATACAAACATAGGCTTGTCAACCTGCCTAAGGACATTACCTCTCACACGTCGAGCTACACTTGAAATTTTGGTTGCAGGTTTACCAGGAGGAGATTGGAATGAGGCAGCAAGCTCCAGTAATTTATGGTCTGCACCAATAAATTTTAAGTGAGATTAGAAACATTTTCAATTATTAATTATTATTATTATTATCAGATATCCAGCTTTTTATGACCTATTTATAGCACATACATAAACAAGGTATCACACGTATGTTTCACAAGTTTGCTCAATCAGTAAGATTCGAGGATATTTTAATCTTGTAAAAGTACATAGACAGCCCCATTTCCTTCTCAATATTAGGACTTCATGACAAGACTTGTAAAACTTAGAAGACCAGATCAGAGTTCAGAAACCACGTAACTAACTACATGAGTCAATCACATTACCCAAGTACAATCTTTGTTAGCTGCACTTGTAACGCTCTTCTTGTTGTTTGGTGGATGCTCTCACTTCTAGGACTCTTTTAGCATATCTACCAAAAATTATGATACAATAATTGGGATAAAAATGCAACAGGCATGTATAGGCTCGTGAAGACTTCAAAATGTGAAACTTACAAAAATGGGTAAAACAAGAAAGGATGCAGTGGGTCAAATCAGATTGTGATTAGCCAGAAAAGATGTCTGCCAAACGAAAACATTGACGAAAAGGTTGTGAAATAGGGGCGGATCTACCAGAATGATTATACAATAATTGGGATAAAAACTATGGCCAGAGACTACTTGAAACGTGCCAGAAAAATGCACAAAAAAGGATAAGGGAAACGGGTATTGGAGCATGCCAAAGAAATCATAACAGTAGAACAAAGCAAGGGAAAAAAATTATTGGAGCAAAGAACATAGCTAAGAACAACAGGGGAGGAGGATGTGACCGTCAAACATGCCAGTAAAATGCACCATCAAGGATATGACAGAGAAGAGTCGGACAGAATGAATAGTGTGGCTGGAAGAGTGCTCAATTTGCAAGAAGGAAGTGAAAACACGAAATCAGAAGGTTGACATGCCTAGAGTCATTTAATATGAAGGAGAAAATCATGAAAATAAAGTAGAACTCCTAATTTTAGGGACCTTGAAAGTGAAGTAGTGGCAAGTATTGGTCACGGAGGACAGTACCATGTTGAAACCATGGGGTTTTAGGTGTAAAGATAAAGAGAGATAAAAGAAATCAAAATATTTAATCGATACAAACTGTGATGCATTACAATGTATTGATGTATTCTGTTAGTTCATAAAATCTAGAGCAGTAACCTTTATTTATACTAATCATAATCTTAACCAATTAAGAAACAAGTCATGATGAAATAAGGAAATATGGTACAATTCCGCAAAGATAATGCAAAAAACAGGTTAAAGGATTATCTAACATTTTCTAAAATATGATAAGATATTTTTATATAATCCTGTCTCTTAACACAAAATGGGAGAAACCCTTTGGTCAAACCACCATTTGAGGCTTTTACCCTGCAAGGAAAAATCGTGCTAAATAATGGCATACACTCGTAAATTCCGAAGTTACTTAATGCATGTACTAAATGGAAGAGAAGTTACTTAGCTCATCCATTGTAGCTAAAAGCAAAAAACTTACATTTATCATGAAGGTTGGGAATTATGTTTGAAATTCTTCTGGGGATTCCATCATTTTCAAATTCAACAGAATCCATTCTTACAGACCCTTTTCGATCAAACCAGTCTTCCATAAATCGTGCAGCCGCACCCTTATTATCCCCACTAATTAATGAGTTTGTTCGGCTCATTGAAGTACCATGAGTAGCAAACCAATTGAAACTTCCCAAAGGACCCCATTCATCATCAACAAACTTCAACAAAGTCATTTCTTTATCAACATCATACTTGTATTTGCTTCTCTCTGCATCAGGGTTGTTGAGATAAGCACTAGGACTGCGATTTACACCAGCATCTAAGAGTTCTCCTGCAAGTTGGAGATAATTTAGCTCTAACCATGTGAAATCACCAAAGAGAGGGGAGAAATGACACAATAGGCTACCAACAACAACTGCACTTGCTAGCAAATACACTGATAGCTTCAAAAAAACGATAAACAAATTCTTAATACAGATAAAAATGTCAGTAAAACACGGCAGCCTTGAAGAAAAAGGTGAGCTAATCTCGTTCATGATTCCTATAAATTTCTTTGAATGAACTTATTATACGTATTATAGTCACTGTTGGCTATTCATTCAAGAGAACTCACTTATTATTCAAACCTCACTTTGGATTTTATTTATGCACCCCATTGCATTCATTCTCTCTACCTTTGCTTCTTTCAAGGTGCCTCTGTTGATAATGCAAAGAGGGATGGACAGAAAATTGATTTTTCTTATTCCCCACCCTCAACAAAGTCTCACTCATGAGTCAAGTGCAATGCAAGATCCTTGCACCATTTATTTAAATTACCTACTTTTCATGGTGAATATTTGAAGATCCACTTCTTTTTATAGTCCCCTGATCTTTTCATCCCTAAAGAAATAATTTGAATACGAAATTTAAAGAAATTGTTGCCGATGACACAGACAATTCAACCCTAGATGTAAAACTAAAACTAACCAACTTGCTTCCTCCATTTTTTCATTTTTTCTTCTTTCGGACATGCTTTAACAGGATGCAAAGCTACCATGATTATAAGTAACATTTAAATCATCCACATGTGCTTACATTTTTTATATGCTACCAAGGGATAAAGGACTGAGAAGGAATGACGAGTCTTTTCCTTACCCTTATTGACAAATATTGATCCTGGCCGGAGATTTTCATGGGCTTGTACTATACTTTTCTCAATGCCATCAACAATGACATCAAATGACTGCCGAACAAATCCAAGAGATGTCACAATGTACACGACATATTGGAGATAACCTCCAGGACCAGCATGAGTGTGAATTCCACTAATAGCCACATTCTTTTCAGTATAAAGGTCACCATATCTGTCAAACAGAACAAAGTACAAGATCAGGCACATAAGCTAGGGATCAAACAAAATTAAATGGAAACACCAGCTGTTATTCATGCTAGAGAACACACTCGCTTGAGAGTCCTAAAGCTCAATGTGAACTCAAGAAACCCAGGTGAGATTCAAACAAGCATGACTTGTCATGACCTGGGTCAGTCATGCCTATTCAACAGGTGTATCTTTTTTTCTGTCCTATAATCAGTCTTACATAATTTCTATTAGTTCTATCACAGTAATTTCTTGAGAGTAAAGAAGCCATTATTGATACCTTGCTTTCAGCCTCTCAATCACTTTGATGACTACAAGCTGAGAAGCCATGCAAGCATCAAGGTTCACAAACACTACCCGGTTACCCTCAGGCTGAGCAACAATAAAAGCTCTAGCTCGGAGCCTGAAGTGAACCCCAGATGCAATTTGCTCCGCATTAGCATAACCCATCATATTGACATCAGCTGCAGGACCAGTAATGTCATAGCTTCCAACACCAACCAAGTACTCAGAAACGGCATCACTCCTAAGTAGTAGCAGTGGCAGCAGCAGCAGTAAAAGGGTCCACACTCGCATGGCTGCAGATGCCTTTCAAAGGGGAAGGTAACTATATCACACCCAAATGCAAAGCAATAACAAGACTGGTTTTTGAAGCTCCCCCAGTTCTTCTCTTTCCCCTTCACAAACACACACCCAACAGAATTCCAGTTATATAAAAAAAAAAAACACACACACACACACAGATAGAAATTTAAAAACTTTCAAAACAATCTCGCAAATCCTAATATAAAATAACTATGCTTCAAAGTATAAACATGATAAATTACAGAAGCAATAAAGGGTAATTTAGCTTCTCACCACCCAAATGCAAAGCGCGATCACGAGACCATGATGAAGTAATCCAGGCTCTCTGTGAATTGCAGAAAGAAGAGCCCAGAAAACGAATAGGGAAGAACAAATTGAGAGAGAAAGAGAGAAGAGGAATAGTCAAATGAAGCCAAATGAATGAAACAAGAATGGTTGGTTGAGTGTGTGGGAACTGACACGGTTTTGGAGTAAAGGTTCCTCTATCCACCTCCTATTTAAGGTCAATTTCACCTTGGCCATTGCATGGATCAACCCATTCAAAACCAGGTACAAAGTGTAAATTATTACCCTTTTTTGTTTTTCCTTATTAAATTTTACTTTTTAATTTTATTATAATATATATATTCAGTAAATTAAGATAATATTTCGTGAATCTTTTGAAATTGCATGTAATATAATATCTCTATTGTTTCATACAGACGTTAAACTGTTTATTTAATCATATATGTTAAGTTTAATCATCTGTGTAATAACTATATACCAAAAATATAACTATTATTCATGCATATTAAACTCTTCCAAAAATAGCATCTCACATCAGTTTCTAGTAAAGAGTATGTTTTGAGAAAACATTATTACATTTCTAGGAAAAAAAAAAACGTAAATATGTAACAGCTAAAAATAGAAAACAAATTTTACAAATTAACTTGTTCATTTTAAATGATGAAAACATTTATTTTTTTTTATGAAAGTATTTAGTAACAATAGAAGTTAATTATTACCGTCTTGTAATTTAATATTTATTTTATTATTGAAGCTAATGTGTACATGCTAACATTATCTTAATTTTAAAGAAAATTACAGTAATTTCATAATAAAGAACTCTGTCATCATTTTAAAAATAATTCAATACAGTATATAATTGCAGATATATTTTTATTATTCTATCTTCTGGAATGTTATTGTTAATCAATAACTAATATATTTTTTTACAAATTGCTTAAATAAAATGGGTGAGATACTAATAAATTTGACACAATGTATGAACACAACTAGATTTAAGTGGACGACATGTGTGCAACTATCCTGAAAGTAAGCAAGTGTTGAAATTTAGCACTACCACTTTCATAATTTGAGGGATTTTAATGAAATTCAAGTTACCCACAAAAAGAAAATAATGCTTTGAAGTAGGTTCATAAAAACCTAGTGGTGCTAGTATCATGATTTTGTTTGACTAAATTCTTTTGTGATATATTAGTTATTAGGTTTACTTTGTATGTTTAATTTTGTATCATGGCAAAAAATACAATAACTAGTGTTTAGTTTTTTCTTATCCTACAATATAGTATTAGATTAATTTTTTTAATTTCTCACTTTCTACCCATTTACATATATAAGGATTACATTAAAGTTATATATATATATATATATATATATATATCACTTAGGTGTGTATATTCAAGTTTGTCAATGCATCACTTAGGTGTTTGAACTTATATATAGCCACAATAATTGAAAGAGTGGAAAAAAAATATTTGAATCTGAATGTGAATCACCGAAGTGTGTGATGGAGAAATAATGATGAAAGTGATGTCTATGATTTTACTTTAAATTCTCCGAATCGGTTGATTCTAGAATATTAGAAATAATTTCAAGAAAATATAATTAATGCTTTAAGTTAATATGAAAACTGTATTGTCGGGCAAACTTTATAATCGTGCCTTGAAAGCAAGGCAACAAACACATTAAAATTATTCAATATCTTTGAGATAATTAAAAGTATTTGCTATATATATTGAATTAATATTTGGAAGGTATTTATTAATGATATATTTTTCAAAATTGTGATTAGTTAAAGCAATCAATAATCAGGTATAAATTTGGAAAACATCTAAAGAGATGAGTCAAAGAGAAGATCCAACAAAATGGTGAATAAAGAAAGATCATGGAAGCTGTCATGGGCCATTCCTTTAACTTTTTCAGTGTACTCTCTTTTTGTTTTCACATTCATTTTTCTTCAAGAGTTTATGGTATGTTGGTGATTAAGACATATATAGATATATTAAAAGTTCTTAGTTGCTCCTACTAACTGTAATGTTTTCATAAATATTAAAAAGTTGGTTACTAAGTGTTAAAAACGACACGCGTGTACTTTTTCACATATATTGCTAATTAATTAATGTTTGTAAATTTATATTGATAATTTTTTTTGGAGGAAAATAAGTTTTCAGTTGGTATTTAAATTATATACTACATTTGTTCTGTTTATAAAAAAAATTATAAATGCTGTTAAAGGATTAAAAATAATAATTTTAGGGTTTTTTAATATTTGAAGAAATTTCTCAACAATTAATACAATGTAAATGTCCGTGTGACAGCTTTTAAGTTCTTTTCGTACAAGGAAAAATTTTAAATATCGTTTAGCACCGTTAAAATGGTTATCTCTGGCACCGTTAACAAACGTACAATATATCCAACTTTGGAAAAAATTAACTTCTTAATTACATAATTTATTCTAATAATTAATCGCAAAATTTTCGTTAATATGCATAATTATATTTAAATACTTAAGGAAAACTTTTTTTTCTAGGTAAGTCAGATTTTGACATGTCAATATCATTTTAATATTGATATATATATATATATATATATATATATATATATATGTGTGGGAATTATTCGTATTTTTTGAATAATTGATTTTACTACAGAAAATATGAACATAATTGATTAATTAAATTTATGAGCCCTTAAACTTAATTTATGTTATATTTAATTAAATACAAATTGTAAATTTATTATTGTACTTTCAGAGTGAGTGACACCTCCCTATCTTGTACTAATAAGAAATTTCTTAGCATTTTAACATTTAGGAATGATTTATACTACAAATTGTACAACTTACGAATATGGTCTAGTTTAATAGTTATTTTACTCTTGTATTCTTTAGAAAAATTGAGTTACTGTTTTCCGTATAAACACTAACAGATAAATTCATTAAAAAATTTAAATTTAAAAATCATATTTCATTATGTAAAATAAAAAAATATTGATAAACTATTCTTTTGTAATAACAGTGCAAATGAAGTTGTTCACTAATCAGATTGATCCAATATCATAAGCCAATTTTCACACAATATTACTATAAAAAAATTGCATACAACTGATTAAAAATTGTTCGAATTTTTTTTCTTTTAAAATAATTATCATAGTTTTATAATATGATCCTATTATGTAAGGATACTATGTTGTATATACATCAACAATTGACATTTAATTTTCTTCAACATAATGTAATTTAATTTAGTTTTATTTTGTTTAAATACTTTAATTTTATTTTATCATTATTTTCCATATTAGACAATTTAGTTTATTATTATTATTTTTCTTTTGATAAAATTATGTAAATATATTGGTACTATCTTGATATAGTTTATTTTGTTTACAAGCTTTAGGTCAGTGGCAAAACAAATGTTGTATTTAAAAGTGACCTTATATTCTTCCTTAGCTATGTTATAATATATAACGCATAAATATGTTAATTGTAGCTATAATCAACGGAAAATATCTAATTTAAATTGCATTTAACATCCACGTAAAAAAAAAAAAAACTTATTTTCATATCACTCGCATTTTAAAGAGTTATATGTAATTATACAAAGAGATGAGTTTGTCAAAGTAACTAACATAAACAAAATTCTTTTTATACTAATGATTTTTCAGTCTTGACATAACATAAGTTATACAACAATAATATGAAAGAATTCAAGATAAATAATACTTTAACTAATAATAGTATGTTGATTTTGTGGTATATTTTATATAATTGTAATTATCTTGTTTAGAACTTTCAAATTATCATTATCAAGTAACAATCAATAATCATAAATAATATTATATAATAATACAAATAAAAAATGTTGATTATAAATTTATAAATTAGTATTTTTATGGTATAAATATAAAAGAATATCAGTTAAACAAATACTTAACATTTAAATAAAAATATCTCATAACTCACTTGAAAAACCTCTTTACAAAATAAAATATGCATACAACGATTTTTTTCACTCAAACACTGAAAAATTTATCGTTTGAGATATACATGTATCTTTATAAATAACTCATCACTTAAGTGATATTTTCTATTAAATAAATAATATTTATGATGATTTTCTCATTCAAACAATAAACAAAAACTTGAATAAATAACTTCTTATTCAAGTGATAATTCAACATGTCAAGTTCAAAACCATAATATTTTGTATTAACTTATATAAATTATAAATCTTTCCAAATTTTCATTCATCTCATTATTTCAAATAACATCCCAATATTGTCAAATATGCCTAAGTAAATTTTAGAACACGATTATATTTCTTTGTCAAAATACAAATATTTATTAACTAATACAACTAATTTTATATAAATTTCCATGAGACAACAATAAAACATCTAAGGACATGTTATTACTTAAATTTAAAGTACATCAATGAAATCAAAATCACCCTACCTTAGTTCCTTGTATTATAAAAAATTAAGTATTAAAGAAGACGCTAAAGCACAATATTTTAATAGTTCCTTAATTCACTTCAATATAAATCTAACCATTGAAACACCCTTACAACTCAATAATAAAAGCCCACAAGTTTTGTTGAGTAAATATTTCTTGTATTGGAAAAAGGGTAAGAAACAAATGAATTATGTCAGTATAAATGGAATATGAATGTTTCTGTTAAGATATAAAAGATATATAATTTATGTTGAGTGATAAACAGGAGTTAGTTTCTATAGTTAATTAAGGAGGACATTTTTACGGAAATAAAGATAGGTCAATGTGAGAACAATAATAATACATATGGAAAGCAAATGATCAGAAACAAAAATAGAAATATATGTATACATGTCATAAAAGGAATAATTAGGTTATTTATGGAAAATGCATTGTGAGAAATCCATGGAAGATTAAACCATGGTGAAATGTAAAGCAATTGAAATTTCATAATGAATATATCACTCTTAAAAAAGATGACGTATAGACATTTAAATAAGTGTATTGTAGGTTTTGATGTAAATAAAATAGATGTCAAATTGTTCGAAATATAATTTTTCTTATTTATAGTTAATGGTAACAAAATTTATATTGTAATAAAAAATTTAACATTGAAACTGAAAATGGTAAAAGCTATGATTTAATCATGTTTTATTTGTTTGATCATGGGTGTATCTAAAACTTGTAGCGACACATGTTTGATTAGTTGTAACATAACATCCATTACTGAAGAATGTAACTCAAAAAATTGTTAAATTCGATATGGGTTTAAATGATGATTCATTTGTTCCAATTGAAAAATAAACGTATTCTAGATCTTATATCAAACGGGCTCATACACTATATAGGATCTCATATTTCATAATGAATTGTTTTTAATTTGGTAATTAAATTATTTTTTTATCATTTGATAAACAAAACTTTTTGGACTAATGTTATACTAAAGTTAAACTCTTTATTTTTACTGTAAAAAAAAAACTCTTTATTTAATTATTGTTACTATAACTTTTTTAAAATACTACTGCCCCAACAAATGCTTATTTTTCCAAAAAATTAAAATAGTATTTTATCTAAGTTCAAATATAAAAATATAACTATTTTTCCTGTTTGTATTAATTTTTTTTCGTATTTGAGTCAAGAAGTTCATGTTTGTATTTTTTTTTTCTTTTATTCAAACAATTACTCAAAAACTCTTGGGTTAAACTCTATTAAAAATATGTCAAATCTGCGCCTTAATTTTCTGTCTTTCTTTGCGCAAAAGGTGGTGACAGAGAAAATCAGAGTGCATGATTTTGATCGTTGAGTTGCTGTTCTTTGAATCGACCCATCGTCACTCTCTCACTCTGATGCTCACACCAAAATGGTGAATCCTCGATTTCCACGTTCCACCATCCCAACTCTCACTCTCTCCACTTCTGCTATCTCCATCGCCTTCTGCATTATCTTCGCTCTGTCTTTTCTCGTCACGCATTCTCATTCCTCCCATCACACGGTAATATTCAGCCCATTATATTTTGTTTTGGTTCAGTGATTTTTCCAGAGGAACAGAGGCTTTTTTTTTTTTTTTTTTTTTTTTTT
>Ga0099824_1001260_pt1 | contig 34946 bp, 28 predicted proteins | sample SiratrowhiteBW_FD_76837 | JGI IMG/M metagenome (GOLD analysis project Ga0099824, IMG submission 76837) | Root nodule microbial communities of legume samples collected from California, USA - Siratro white BW | ecosystem: Host-associated > Plants > Roots > Nodule | place: USA: California... | reverse complement strand
TATATATTAATATTTTATAATAATTAATTATAATATTTTTCTTTATAATTTTTATTATTATAATTATTATTTATAATTTTATTTTTAGTTTAAAAATATTTTTAATAATTTATTTTAATAATTGTTTTGATTTTATTTATTGTTTTATAAAATAAAAAAAGCAATTTTCGTTGCAAATCTTTTTTAAAGAGCGAAGAAAGTTTGAGAGTGATTTTTTTTTATTTTTCATGAAATTTTTTTTTCGTTTTTTACATTTTTTTCACATTTTTTTTTAAACTTTCCGTCGGTAACGTATTTTTAGTGACGAGAAGTCTTCGTGATGTTGAGTCTGATTGTTACATGATTTTGTAAAGGATATACCATTTTGATTGTTTTTATATGGTGTGCGTCTTGCATGTGCTGCTTATTGCCTATTATTATTATTACTATAATCATTGTTGTATTTTGATGCGGAATTAGATTTATTTTAAAGTCTGTCATTATACTTTCTCAATTTGTTTTCCTAGAACTTATTTTTCAGTAATGTGTATGCGACAACAGTTTTCATAATAACAAATGACAGAATGTAGGGGTATTCTATTATTTGTGTTGATGAAGAATCCCATTGGCGCCTATTGATCGGCATTACTAGCTCAAAGGAAGAATATCTCGTATAATGTTATAGTCGTAGTTTAGGACTAGTGGGTCTAGCCAATTTTTAATTAGGAGATATTTCATCGTATTAAGCTATATCAATCCATACCATTTGATTTTTTCTTTCTCGGTTCAAGATTTCATGTCAATTTGGATACATTTTCTACTGCATCTTCAAAATATAATGATTTTTATATCTTAAAATATATTAAACGTTTTTATTATATCAAAATTAATGTATTAACACAGTAAAGAAAAACAAATACCAAAAATCCATTAAAATATTTGGACTAGTTTTACACACGTAGCACTAGTATAAAATCATCATTCTATGTCTGTGTATAAAGACGATTAAAAGCCAAATCGACGTAGCCAAAAATATGATGACATTTTTGTAAATAAAAGAACATACATCGGTTTTACACAAATCGATATAGAGTTATATATCCAACGTCAGTTACACCTAAAAATCGTCATAAAAAAGATAATAAAAATAAAAATTCAAAATTTTAAAATTCAAATTTGGCGTTGTACATATCATATCGGTTTTTCGGTTTTAGGGATTCAACTGACGTGATATATACTACACACCACACCGGTTCTCGGTATAAACCAACGTTATGTATGGTCCTGAAAGTTTAGTGAAAATTTTTATAAAATTAGGGTTCAATATCACGTCAATTATTTATCCTAGAACCGACGTAGTATGTCCATCGAGTAAAAATTAGGGATTTCAAGAAAGATATTAACTCTTACGCTTATATTTTTTCTCTTACGTTTTCTTCTCCTTTACCTTCTTCTCCTTCACCTTCTCCTCAACCTCGTTGCCTCCTCCTCAGCCTCGCTGACTCTCCTCACAGCCTTCGCGTGGTGCCACTTTTATTCTCACTGGTTTTCATTTGTATTTCGCGTGGTGCCACTTTTCACTGGTTTTCATTTGCATTTTGTTGTTAATTGGTTTTGCTAGGGTTCGAGATGCTTCATTTTGGGCTTCTTCCACGTTCGTTTGGTGTGCGCAAGCTTCTTGGTGGTCTCAGTTGCATGTTTAGTACGACACCCATTAACTCTTCTCTTTGCAAGAGGTTAACAATTTTGTAAAATTCATTAAAAATAGTTAAAAATTTATTTTTGACCCAAATTTTTTATCAACATCTTGATTTAGTATATATTTGATGGTAGAGTTTTTATATTGTATAGATTTATCATAGATTAAGGGTTTCAAAAATTTAGGACGAAAAAACTTCAAATGACCATAACTTTTGATAGAGAGCTCGGATTGAGACGCTCAAACAAAGAAAGTTGCTCGAAATGAGGTAAGTAACGAAGTCGCTGACCAACAGCCAAAGACGGTCGGACCTCCGGAAATTTCAAAATTCCATCGTTTAGGCTTTCTTTTTTATTTTTTCTTATTTTTCAGCAATTTTTTTAGATTGTAGCCTTTGATTTCACATATCTATACTTGCTAGAAAATTCTAAAATTTTTTGTGGTGTTTTCTTGTATCGATTAGAGATTTGTCAATCAATTCTTTTTTAGAAAAAATGAATTTCACGTTGGTTGTAAGCCCAAAACCGACGTGAAAAGTGCTCTATAACAAACACTACGTTAGTTTTAGCCAAACAACCGACGTGGTGTTATCTCTGGAGCACTCCTCTAGACCATTTTAGAACGGGTTCAAGATGTTGGTGCCTGATTTAAACCGACGTGGACGCTGACAATATGATGTTGGTTTGGTAACCAATGTGGTGTTTGAAAACATTCAACGTCGCCTTGGTCGACATTGGTTCTGAAATCGACATTAAGGGACTCCCAAAACCAACTTTGAAGACCTTTTTTCTACTAGTATAAGTAATTTTATAAATACTTTTAAATATTTTACATTTTTTCTTGGCTATGGGAATGTAGAATCTTGCAATGAGGTAATATTTATTTATTATGATGGTAATTCAATATATATGCTTGCATATATATAATTTTGTTTATTTCAATTTATTTTTATTATTTCCTTAAATATGTCATTATTTTAACAATCAAATTAAATAACTTTCATTAAGATCAATCTTTTCGTGTTTATCATAATTTAATCTAATATGACCTAGTGAGTATTATACATACTTAACTAATATTTGCATTGTGAATTAGATTCAATATTTTTCACACATTGAATTAAACAATTAACCATAACAAGGAAATTAGGAAACTTTCTCAAAATAATTTACATTGGAAGTTTTTTTTTTTTTTTATGAAATTGATTTCAAATTACTTTTTAAATATTTCCTTACTCTTTTTGGAAATAGTTTCTCAAAATCATTTTACAATTTTAAAAAAAATTAAAGAACAGAAGCATATCAAAAGAGCCCAAAGTGAAAAGATGTTCAGTTTGCTGTTACCAATACTATGAAACTTTTTTCTTCTTCTTTTGAATATCACTTCAAGATAAAAATAATAGGCTAAAAATTTTTTGTAATACCGATTAGTTAAATTAAAAGAAAAATATATTAGAAAGATAGAGTGTATGTGAAGTATACACAAGTTTAATACTTTTTTATTTACAATTTTCGAGCCAACAAGTTGGCTTGACCCTTATCCGCTAGCTCTAAATTTTACCATTCTAACCCATATTTTATTAGGTTAATCAGATCAACCTATTTGCGCCAAATCATTTTGCTAGTTGTATATTGAATCCTACATCTTATACCCAATTCAAGCATAACTATATAATTCCCTATAACAATGATTATGCCATCAAACAAGCTAGTATAATTATATAGTATGAAATCTATGTATACATATGCACATTCGCTGAAAAAGAAAATTTCCATTCCTTGTTTCTCTCAACAACCTCCCAACATTTATGTTGTTTCCAAAATTGTGCCAAAATATTTGATTTAAACTTGAAATGTTTAAATTGAAAACAGCAAGGCTAGAAGGAGGATGAAGTTGGCAATAACAAAAACAAAATTTTGAAACAAGTTGTAGCAACATATCCATAACCCACCCATTTGGATTGAGTTTATAATTCTAGAGTAGCGAATGCGATGATGCAAATCATCAAGACTTTTTCATCGTGCCTTGATATGTTATACAGTTTTTGTGGTATCAATTAGGAGATTCAATTGTTGACTCATTTGATCCACATGAGTCCAAAATTGGTTTGTTAGAGCGTTCATCCAACCAAGCTATGATGTCTCTGAACACACGTGCAATGTTTTCATCACTCTCTCCGGTTGCTACGCCATGACACATTCCCATATAAAATTTAATGGTCTTGTCCTTGCTACTAGCTTTCTCATATAATGCCCTGCTTATTTCTGGGTCCGTAACTTTATCTTTCTCTCCTTGTAACACTAAAAATGGAAGTGTTACCTGCAAAAAGCTTAAATAATAAGTATTAAAATGATATTGTTTTCTTCTTAAGCCAAAACAAAAGTGACATAATGTGACTACAAATTTTATTCAAAATCACCTCATGTAGAGTATCTTCAAGACTCATGCTAGTTCTCATCATTTCCATTGCTGTTTTTAGTCTGGGCTTGTCTTGATATATCAACTTGTTATGTCTTATCTGCAATCATTATCGACAATTAACTATTGCACAACAAATCTCAATCTCTTTTAAGTTTGAAAATTGCATTTGAAGAGAAAGTAACATTGAAGAAAAACAGTATCCTATTCATCTGTTCAAATCCACCTCTTTTAGTTATAATGGAACTGAAAGGAACTACTTTTAACCTATGTTGGTTCTTGTTTATCATGTGCATCAAACACTAAACAAACCTCACCGCTTCTCTTTTGGCACGATCTTTAAAGGCAGAGGCAATGATATCCTTTGTAGGGACTATTTTCCACTTTGGTATGATATCTTCAAATTTGGTTAATACATTCACAACAATAGGAAATGGCTTCATTAGTTTGTCTGATATCTGATACATTTGAACAAAGTTGTGTTAAGCTTCTCTCACATTTTGTTAAACATGGTATGGTGAAAATGTAGAGAAAAATAAGATTTTAAATGAATGTCCATATCTCTTGCACATACCTTGCACATAGGTGCAACAAGAATGGTTCCATCCCAAAATGAAGGATCCCTTCTATGCAATAGTAAGCACACTGACCCTCCCATTGAATCCCCATATAAGAACCTAGGTTTTCCTTTGTACTCTTCGTGCTCTAAAACAACCAAGGAGGAAGTAATTCAACATAAGAAGTTTCAGAATTATTGCTTATAAAACAAGACACTGAAACCTCACCACCACATATTATCCTGAAATAGTCATCACAATCGTCAACAAGGTTGTCAAACTTAGTTATAAGACAACGAACACCTCCAGAACGTCCATGTCCTTCATAGTCAACTCCAAACACTGCATATCCAGCACTGGCTAACCTTTCACCACACCCTGCATGTATGAAACAAGCAATAAATCCAATGTGACAGTAGTAATAGTTTTGTAAAATAATAAAAAATATACTGTGATAGGAAATGCCGTGTATTGAGTTACATATTACATACCACGTAAGTTTGTGATTTTTTATTCCTCGGTAACTCCCCATCAAATCATAAAATGAAACCAAACATTTATTTTATTTTATATGAATTTTAAGATAAGATTCTCTATTGAAAATGAGAGACCACCACTTTTAGGGTACTGTTTAGATACACAATGTACACCAAATCAGCTTTATTTATTATTTACTTTAATCCTAGATCTATTTAAGTTATCATCAATAATTTTATATAAATTAACAAAAAATAAAAATACAAATAAACTAGAAAGTGATCTGAAAATATATATTAATGAAGAACATTAGTTAAATGTTAGAAATAGTAAACCAATAGTAAAAGAAATGATAAATGGTAAAATATGAAAAATAAAAAAAAAGTATTTAAAATAAAGTAAGAATAAATCAAACGATGTTTTGCCACATCTCAATAGTAAAAATTAGATTTTTTTTTTTATAGTTATAAAATATATTTTAATAAAAAAAAATCAGATATCAATGTCTTAATGATTAAATATTAAAAATATATTGTTTACCTTTCATGGACTTGTTACCAAAATCTTAGCCATATTAGTTTATCCGATACCTTCTAACCCTAGTCCTTCTGATTGTACATGAGGTTTAGATTTTTATTTAGGAAACATGTTACTTTTCTTATTTTAAATTGCTTTATTCGAAAAAAAAGGTAATTCTTAGTCCCTCAATGACGATTATAATATACATAGAGAGATTATAACTAACTAAAATTTAAATACTAAAGGCAATATATAACATTATTATAAAAATGACCACGAAGAAACGAACCAATTTATTAGAGAATTTTAATTCACAAGTTTTGTTTAGAAAAAAAAAGTTATCTATTAGTAACAAAACTAAAGTCATAATGATGCACTTTGAAGAAAATTCTAGAGAATTAGCATTCTTTTATAGTAATATTTATCCTTAGATAAACGAATAGCTTATTAAGTTAATTAACCAAATTATCCTTATACTATTTTTTGGTTTTGATTAAAAAGTATATTTTCTTATTACGTAATGTGTGATGACCTGATTGATATTTACATAGAAAAATTTGTTACAAGTTATCCAATGTTGTATTTGCAATTACATCCGATGCAGTTCAGAAAAAAAAAAAAAGAAAACTATAGAAAATTCAGTTTTGTATTTTGCTTTCTTATGTATGACACATTTCTTTGTATAAAGGTTTGGGTTTTATTTTCTTTGTACAGGGATTGAAGTACCTTTAAAGTGCTCTTATTAATCACAATTTTTTACTGTTAAAAAACAAAAACTCTTATTATTTCTTCATAGTTTAACCAAGAAAAACTCAAGATTTTACAATGGTTAAGTTTAACGTTCTCTTGAATCATCTTAGCATGCAAAATTATTTAGAATCAATGTAATATATAATTAAAGGAGAATAGAAAATCCTCAGAGAACATGTTTTACCTCTCATGAATGTGCTACACTCCATAGCATAGCCTGCAATTAATAATTGAAAAAACACAAGGTTAAACAATGACCCCATCATAAAATCGCAAGGTTATATGAGAGACTGAGAAGAGTAAAGAAATTGCACCATGGCAAAGGAAAATAAGCGCCTTCGGGGAGGTTAAAGGCACCCATCTGCAGGTGAAGAGTTGCAATCCCCTTGCGTTTCTCGTGTATACCTATAATGTATACAATTTTAACAATTAATAAAAACAATCACATGCATGAAAGAAAAATAACTGAGTATTGAAAGAGACAGGTTCGGAGGAATTACTTCAAAATATTTGAACTTCATATCCATGAAGAGGTGATGATAATGTGGTGGGTGTTATAGAACTAAATTATAAAATCACAACTTTTACAATATCTATACTTGTTTAGATATTGTCTCACAAGTATAAGTGGGGTGGTCATGAAAGTTTTATATTGAAAACATGAATCAAGTTTTTTCAAAGGCATGACCACCCTTTCTGTTATGAGTTTAAGGTTGTCTTGTTCCAATAACAACACACACCACGGGTGATGTCTTTTCTTTGTTAAGATTTTGCATAGTTGCGTTTCTATTTTGAGTTTGAGAATGTAAAATATATAAAATTCAATTATCTGGATAATTGAATATTTTTGTATTTGTAGAAAGTGTTACGTCAATATAGTTCACTAATCTATTATTATCCTTTTCAATCTGTTTTTTTTTTTTTTAAAAAAAAAAAACAGGCAGAAAAGCTAAAAATGGCGACATGGCGACTGAGTAAGGGAATGGAGAAGTGGCGACATGACTTTGTTGCGTGTGATTTCATGATAATTTGTTATCATGGATCATATTTAGATATCAATTTAATGAATAGAAATCGAACAATAAATTCAAAAGTCAAAGTGGACTTAGATAGAGTTTTTTTGACACCATTTTCAATTCACTTAGATAAGAAGTTCCATTGATACCATTTCTATTCACAAAAGGTGACAAAGGGATTAAGTGGCTAAATGAGGAAAGAGGTGACAAAGAAGCTATATAAAGGACTTATGACAGAGTAGAAAGTAGACGTCAATTTGCTAGAATGTATGAATGTCCTAGTAATTGAAAGCATCGTTACATTCATTGAGCTAACTTCTGACCTTAAAATAAAACTTTTTTAAGAGTAAGTGCAGATTAGTTAGGAGGATAACACAAAAATAGACCGAATGAAAAACGGGTTAAACTATGAAAATTCTAATTGGGGAGAATCCAACGCAGGAGTTTACATGGAGGCCCATAATTAAAAAAAAAAAAAAAAAGAGAGAAATATGTTCATGGAAAATAAATGGTCTCTCATTCACAAAAAGAGACCATTTGATTAATTTAGAACTCATTATCTGTATTCCTTTTATCCTTCTTTAAAAGTATTGTAAAAAAATTCAAATCTTATTACAAAGTGAATTTTCATGAGGGAAACAGAAGAAATTATGAAGATGGCATGGATTCGTTGGATAAAACGTTCTTCTCCAAGATATCATGTGGTGTTAGGGATTGTGATGATTCTCAAAATAAGACACTCTGCAAAATGGGAAACTTGTTTCATCAAAAAGGAACATTGTGAGTTGATATTTTTGGAAGCTAAATATGGAGGATGACGGGGATTGGTGTCTAAGAAAAGAAATAAAAATATAAAAAAAAATTTAATTCTATATCGTGGATGAACTTGAGATAAAGGTATATAATAACCAATCAAAGTAATTTAAAAGAGGTATCAAGTGAAAAATTGGAGATGGCAGCACAATAAGGTTTTGGGAGGATATGGGGAGCCAGGAGGAAACTTGACTATTAAATATTCAAAATTGTATCACAATTCTAAACAAATTAATGAGGTTATTAAAAAGTTGGAAGGTTGGTTAAATGGTGGATAAGTGTGACATCTTATATGACGAAGAAGCTAATTTGCTTATGAGAATAATCTGTTTAATGTCTTTGGTAGGAAGTGACAATTTTACTAATGGAAGGAAGGATGCATGGTGGTGGAAAGAGGAAACCAATGAAAAACACAGTGTTTATTCAAGTGTAAAATGTTGCTGAAACACAATAAGGAAGACATGGATTGTTATGCAGAAGATGAGAATACTTCCAAAATACTACATTATATCTAGAGATTACTTAAAGACAAACTTGTTATGAAAGATAATTTAAGAAGAAAAATATTATCATTAAAGTGAGAGAGTTAAAGTATTTGTTTAATAATGCACATTGTTCAACTATCTAACATGTGTTATTTACTTATACAAGGTGTGAATGAAATCTTATGCATGGGTAAATATATGTCTATGTGTTATCTAAAATCAACCATGATGAATTTGTTATCTTGTTCTGATATTCGATTTCTCCCTTTCAATTTTTCTAGTAAGTGGTATTAAAGCTTGATTTGTGATGGTGACCAGTTTAGATGAGTATAGTTTGATCTCTATATCGAAAGTCTTCCTAACGTAGGTTTGAAACAAATGTGTCCTTTTTAAGTATGTAAGTGAGTGTAGTTTGTGAGTAAGGTACTCATGTTTGAAAATACTTTCGCTCGAGAATGAGTGTACTAATGTGGAAGAGAAACTCTTGCTTGAGGGAAAGATTGTTAGGTATTAAAATATGAGTCTAAGTTACATTGTATAGAAATGAGAAAGTTAAGCAACATATAAAAAACAAGATCTACAAAAGTTTTGAATTGAAAGTAGTATTATTTCTTTATATGAGTATGTCTCTTCTCTCATTTCTTGTTAATCTTCCCGATTTTCTTCCTTCCTTTTTTGAGCAGAATTGAGGTTGTGATTCCGATAGTCATCCTTATTATCATAATTTTTTTACTTTATTTTTGTGAGTGTCATCTTTTTTTATACTAGAACTAAAGTCAAACTCACTTACCTTTTTTTTTTCTTTGTAAAAGAGTTGGGTCATGTAAACTCACAACCCAAATCAAAGCCAAAGAAAACCTACGTGTTTCTCTATATTACCTCACACCTTACTTAACTTTGTCTCTCCTTACCCTTACCATCATTGTCATCTAGTTGCACCACCATTGTCCCACTCAATTACTTTCATTATTGTCCTATTTTTTATTTATTTTATTTTCTTTGTTTTGCCTTGTGTCATCCACCCTTCCCAATTTATTCTTCTTACTCAATACATTTTGCAACTCGAATGACTTATTTCCAGCAACCCCTGATACTTTATTTATTTTCCAACAAACAACCCCAATGACAATTGAATAAGACAACTCAAGAACATCCAACACAAATAAGCCTAGATGGAAGTATTGTAATTCACTTAATTATTCAAATTTGAATACTAAAATTTGTAATTTTTTTAAAAAACATTATAAAAGGCGGAGTTATTAGAGTTAAAGAATATCTAGTGATAAAGAAGAACAATGTTGCATCTGCAATAACACTCCAAACAAAAAAAAAATCATAGGAAAAGTTTAGAAATTATTCAAATTATAACCAACCACTTTTGTAAATCTTATATGTAATGTGGATATGGATGATAATGAGTGTGACAATAAAGTTGAAATTTTCACTATTAAGAGAAATAATTGTGATAAAAAAGATTTGATGAATGTGTTTTGTAGAAATCCTACTCCTAAAATACAGAAAAGAAAATGATAAACTAAAACAAATATCAGAGAGACACATATTAAAAATTTGAAGACACAATTAATAAGTGTATGGATAAAGGACTAAGAAAGAGACTTAAGATTGGAATAAGAGGTATATATTTTTTGTATCAAGCCTTTGTATTTGTTTTTATAGTTTTTTTTTGTCACTAGAGACTCTTTTTGAAAATTATTTTCTATTAACTAATTATATAGCTTATTAGATGAGTTTAGTGGTCACGAATTAATATTCTTGGTTTATACTATAAATAAGTATGTTGAATTTTGTCATAGTTAAGATGCATTTTATGATAGTAGTTTATGCTTATGAGAGAAATTATCTCTAGTATTTCTAGTATAAATTTTGATTTTTAGTTTTGAATTGTTAGTTCAAAAGTAACAAATCTCCTTAAATTATCAATTATTTTGTGATTGTGATATCTTTCAAAGGAAAATTTCTCAACGTTCTTGAGTATAATTTTTTATTATTGTCTTTGAAGTGACAAATTTTTCTCAACTTATCAATTACTTTGTGATTGTGATGTCATTCGAGAGAAAATTTGTCTAGGTTCTTGAGTATAATTTTTATTATTATATTTAAATTGCTAATTCAAAGTACAAAATTCTCAACTTGTAAATCTTATGATTGTAGTGTCTTTTTTAACTTTTATTCTTTTTTAATATTTTTCTTAATCATTCATTGAAATTTGTTCTCTCTGATAATTGATTATGTATTCATTGACGATGCATGCTGATAATTTTTTCTACCAAACAAGGTTATCATTAAACCTTGTTAAATTGAAGAACTTTCAATATATGATTGATGTCATTGATGCTTATGAGCCAAATTTGTCAACTTCTACTTATCATGAAATTAAAATGTCACTCCTCAATATCAGATAGACTACATTGAAGGTTGTAGAAATATCATAAAATGCAGTTGAACAAAAATGATTGTTCTATTTTGTTAGATGCAAGGACGAATTAAAAGCAACATTTTTTTATTAACTTTTTTGGTTAACTCTATTGTAAGGGGCGATATTTGCAAAGTCCGTTAATGACTTCAAATCTACGTGAAAAAGAAAAAACATTTGAGATGTTTGATGCTTATGTGGAGGAGATTGAAGAAAAAAATGATTTTCAAATTATCATAAATAATAGAAGAAATTATATGTGAGTTGGTAAGTTGTTCGAGGAGAAAATACCCCATCCACATCATACTTCTTTTGCAACCCATTGTATAGACTTCACGCTTAAAGACATTGGAAAGATTACTTCAATAAATAAGGGTGAGTTAATCTTGTTGGCTTTATTTATAGTTGTTGTAATTTGTTGAGTTTGTTAAGATACCTCACATATAAGAAGGAGTTGGTATAAGACACACAATTACATGATTTACAACCTCTTATTTGTCATTACAACAATGAGAAAAGAAATTTTAGAAAAATTGATCACTTTGGAAGAATAGAGTAATTAAGAACAAGTTGTCTAAGGAACTAAATGGAGAGAAGTTACACAATTTTTCTTATACCTTTATTTTAAAATCATGTAGTTTTTATTCAAAGTCATGACTCATCTTGCTTATGTGCTTCATCTTGCTCATGTGCTTTGTCTGGTTAGTGAAGGAAGGACAATTGTGTTATATCTATAAAGAAATGAAGAAGATCAAGGAAACAATAATTCAATAATAACAAAATTAAATATAAGAATATATTTATAATCATTGCTAACAAGTGAACTTTCCAACTTTATCGTCCATTACATGGGGTTGGTCATTTTGAACTCAAAATCAGTAGTAGGTTGTATGTTTGCATCTAAAGGTTAATGTTAAATAAAGATTTACAACAAAAAAAATAACCGATTTCCCTTATACAAGAGTGGAAGTGGACTTATACAAGAGTGGAAGTGGACTTTTTGATAATAATTTTGTCAAAAAATCAAGACGAAAATTTTTAGTGAGACACTTAAATATTTTTCAAAAATTATTCTTAATAATCTAAATTATTTTATGTTATAATATTTAAAAAAATTAATTACATTTTTTGTTTTATAACTCGAGTGAAAGAATTATACTAAACTCCAACATGTAAAAACTAATTATCAAAATTTTAATTGGATTTTATTTAAACAAGTAATAATTATTCATGTTCATTTCATTATTAGTTTCTTTTATGAAAAATAGGAAGAAACTAATTAACATTTATATATTTATAACGTAGGTTCACTGAAAAGTGAGAAATAAACTTGCACATACTAAATTGCATAATTTAACTTATAGGAAGTATAATCAAGAACTTGCTGCTTTTAAGATAGTATTAGAAATGAAATTATCGTAATGAGAATAATAAGTGTTAATCCAACAAGTAGATAATAATAATAATAATAAATTATGTTTTTATGTTGATACTTGGGTAATTATTTATGATACTTTATCTTCAAGAAAAAACTTGGTCATGGATGTGTTTAATGATAAAAAATTTCTGATTTCTTTTACCACTTGGCCTAAAAGTATATGCATGAAATATGGCTATAGGAACATATGCAATAACTAGGAAATTATAACTAACATACTCAAAATGGATGCAAAGTAATGGTAAACAACAAAATGTTTACCATCTTGGGTTAGGCAAGATGATGAAATCATGGATATTGGTTGTGGTTTGGAAGACAACATAATTGTTTGTTGTAGAAGGTCTGTGATATAGTTTATCTGAGACAAACACAAGTTACCATTCATGTCTTGTGATGGTATCGAGGGTTAAGAAAGGTTGGACAAGGATATGATAACTATGAACAAGAAAGAACAAAGAATATGATAAGATGGAAGAAGATTTTTTTTATTGAATGTGTATCTCTTTGTTTACAACAGCTCACTTAATATAAAATTCTAGGAAATTAAATATGGAAATTATTTTAAATAAATACATTTGATATTCTCTGATACTCCCTTGATTATCTTTGATATTCTACTGATTTGTTTCTTTGATACTCCCTTGATTATCTCTCTGATATTCTTACCAATATTCTCTTGATTATCTCTTATATTCTACTGATTTGATTTGTTTACATAATAATAATATTCTAACATCATGGTCCTTGATACTTCAATACCGAGAAAATAATGTAAACGACCCAAGTCTTTTAGTGCAAAGTGTTGCCCGAGCATGCATAGTTATGAGAGACTGTATATCATTTTTAGAAGTTCCTGTGAATATCATCAACATATATGAGAACAAGTAAGATAGAAGACTGTGTAAACTTATAAAATAGAGAAGAATCACTCTTTGTTGAAGAAAAGCCAAAAGAAATTAAAGTGGTACTTAGCTTAGTGAACCAGGAACAAAGAGCTTGTTTAAGGCCATAAGTGGCTTTGTGTAATTTGCAAACAAGATCAAGATCGGCAACTTCAAAACTAGGTGGTTGAACCATGTATACATCTTCTTATAATTCTCCATATAGAAATACATTATTAATGTCTATATGATGAACAGGCCAACTATTTGTAAGTGCAAGAGTGAGAATTGTACGAATGTGGTTGTTGGTTTCACTACGGGACTGAAGGTTTCAAGATACTTTGTGTCATGTTGCTGATGAAATCCTTTAGCTACCATTTTTGCTTTATGTCTCTGAAGACTTCCATCTACATTATACTTTGTTTTGAAGACCCATTTACATCTAATGGGTGTGACACCAGAAGGTGGAGTAACAAGATCCCATGTGTTGTTATAAATTAAGGCATTATATTCTTCTATCATGGCTTGGAACCAGTGAGATGTTTGAATAACTTGTTGCAATGACTTTAGAATAGTAGTGGAAATAGTGGAAGCAGTATAAAGACGTTTAAAAATGCCATACTTATCTCTTGTTATCATAGGATGACCAGTTTGCACAGAAATTGAGTTATCATTATTTGTAGAAATTGTAGTAGGAGAACTTACAGATGAAGGTATTAAAGGTTCATATGAAGAAACCATTTGATCTGGTAAAGGTATTAAAGGTTCATATGAAGAAACCATTTGATCTGGTGAAGGTATTAAAGGTTCATATGAAGAAACCATTTGATCTGGTGAAGCAGTGGCAGTAGAGGAAGAAAGGGATGGATCTATATGTTGTAAACTGAAATTTGAAAGCATGTTATAGACCTTATTCTTGTCAAGAAAATGTTGTTTAATAATAGTCATAGGAATAATTGAAGAAGATGTAGATTCTGCACTGATTTATTGTCAGAAATAAAAGGATTATTGGGTAAAGCAAATGGAAAAGCAGTTTCATTAAAAACAACATGACAAGTAATGAAAGTTTTACCAGATGGAGAGAGACAAGAAATAAACACAGATGATCGAAAATTGAATTTATGATTATTATAGGAACGAAGAACAGGATAACAAGCACATAAAAAAGTTTTGAAAAAATTGTAATTGGGAGGTTTGTTAAATAACATTATTGTTATCTAAATTAGGAGATGGAAGAACATTAATAATGCTCACAATAGTAGTAAAAGCTTCCCTCCATAATTTTAGAGGAAGTTTAACAACATCAAGTAACGTGAGACCAACCTCAGTAATGTGACAGTGCTTGTGTTCGATGGAACCATTTTGTTGATAAACATACGAGTAAGATAACCTTTGTCTAATTCCATGTTGAATACAAAAACGATTTAAGGGATAAATTCTTTTGCATTATCACTTTGAACACTTTTTAATTGAAACCCAGTTTGATTTTCAGAATAAATTTTGAAAGATTGAGAAATAGATCTAGTTTGAAACTTATGAGATAGCAAGTACAGCCAAACATATTTAGAATATGCATAAAGAAAAGAAATGTAATATCTAGATCCATTTGAAGAAGGAATATGTGATGAACCTCATATATCCATATATACCAATTCTAATAGATGAGTGTAGATAGATGTAGAGTCATGAAATGGTAATTGATGTCCTTCAGTAAGTATACAAGGTTCACAAAATGTTTGTTTAGCATATACAAGGACATTACAAGATTGCAGTATTTGATGAATAACTTTCGCATGAGCATGTCCAGATCTATTGTGCCATAGAGTATATGATGATATCTTTGGTAATACAGATGTAGTATGAGCTATAAAATCAGAAGAAGGAACAAAACTTTGGAAAGCATAAATTCCATCTTTAATTTTTCCTTGAAGAAGTATCTCCCTTGTTTCCTGATGTTTGACAAGACAAAAATCAAAATGAAATTAAAAAAAAAACATTATTATCTCTAGCAAATTTAGAAACACTAAGTACTTCGAAATTGAAGGAACGTGTAACAATGTAAAGACAAAAAATTATGAGCAGTGCATGGAGAAGTATAAAGAATAACCAACATGTTTAATAGGAAGAGCAATATTGTTACCAATTTTATCCACATCATGACCACTGTAAGATATTTTTGTTGTAAGATTATTGTTGTCATGAGTTAGATTATGAGATGCTCTACTCTCTAGGTACCATACTAGATCACACAATGCAGAAGGAGTTTCAAGTATTGATGGTTCATCATCCTCACTGAAAGAGGTAGATGGTTGCGAAGAATTAACATGAATAGTTGATGTATTGGAATGGTCATACATGTGCCAATAATCGGAAGCGGAATGACCATATTTAGAGCAAATTTGACACAGAATCTTTAAGTTTTGAGATGATGAAGGACCATTTGAATTCCAGTTATTCTGATCTTGATTTCTAGAATTAGCAAATCTTGTATTCTTTGAGTAGGTTTGACTGCGACTGAATTTTGAAAATTTTGAAGAAGAATGATTGCGCAAGATTGATTAATAGAGTTTCTTGTAGCAGCATTCGCCTGTAAAAAGTTATCAGATGAAATTTGCTTATCCAATCGATCCTCCTGAGCAAAAAACTCCACATCTACTACAATATAAGGATCCAAGTGGGATGTAATTATACTTGCAAAGCTATCATATTCATTTGGCAAGCCATCAAGTATTGTGTCAATATGATCTTCTGTCGTAATGGGAGAGCCAATTACAACCAATGTATCAACTGTCTTCTTGATATCAAGAAGATACATAGAGACAGACTTATCGCATTTTAGAGTTCTTAGCTGGAGCTTCAATTTTTTTACCCTTCCACGAATTTCATTTTGAAATGTGGTATTTTTGCAGTTTGACCCAAATTGCTGCAGAGGAGTCCAACCCAACCATTTATGTAATAATAGTAAGATGCATACAAGCAAGTAACCATGTCATTATCAACTTATCTTGTTGATCATACTGAATTTAATCTTCATTTTCAATATTAGTACTATTAACAGTGATTAATTGAGGTGGAACAGAGTTGCCCTCTAAGAACGTTGAAATTTAAGACCACATATGGTCGCCAAGACCTCTTGTTTTCATAGTAGATAATTTTTATCATCTAACTTGAGAGTGATTGGAGTTGTGAAAGAATATGAAACAAAGCTAGAGGAAGAAGATGATGTAGCACAAGCGGAAAAAATTTTCTGAGTTGTAGCAGCTGGTGAAGAAGCCATGAAAGACTCTTGATACCATGTTAAAATTTAAGATGAATGAGGGAGAAAACCAAGGAAGGGATAGATGAAAAAGCGGAAAGATATAAAAGAGAGAAAATATTATCACTTGATGAGACAGAAACCATATTTTTACAATGCCATACAATTACCTACATAAGGTTCTACTTAACATGATGATGGTACGAATGGAGGACACATATATATTGGAATTTTTAGGAGTGTTTCCATTTTCTTGTAAACACTCCTTATTTTCAAAATGGTTGTGAATTTTTAAGCTTCATTTAATCCATCATCACGGTCTACAAAATGGGACACTATGATACAAAATTCAGATATGAAAGATAAAGTTTTATAAATACTAGATGCTATGTATTTTGAGCCAGTGAATTTACTCTCCTTTTCAACATTCAACATCTTTATGTATCGAGAATAAAGGTTTATGAACTTCAAACACAAATGAGAATATTCATAGCGGTAAGAACAATGACTATATGTTTCTAGTTCATAAATCTTAGTTTTTCTTTTAGATCTTTATATTATACTTAATACAACACCAAATCCTGAATACACTTTGGAAATAGAGATAAATGAAGGCTAGGAAGTGTTTCCTGTCACAGTGAGTGACTCTTTTCTTTCCTATCCTCTTATGGTTAAGCTCTATTTCTTATATATTGCAATTAATGGATATTATTAGCCCAATCTAACTTTTTAGGAGTTGTGAGATAAATGGAATGTCGCCTAAATTCGTCTTTTAAACGTACAATTCTTATTCTAACAACGTAAATTGTACAATACTGATTTTAAATATTATATTTACGTAAAATAATATCATATCAATCTAATGCCTAACGATAACAATGTCATTTAAATCATTTACTAAATGTAACTATTTTGCAATAATATTAAACTATTGGAAGAAATATAATCTCTCACGTCTTTTCTGCAAATTAATTTTAAAACTTGACATAGAATATCAAATTAAAGGTATTTACTTAGTGGTTAGTTAATCCGACATAATTTTTTTTATTTTTTTAAACACATTAAAATTTAAGAACCCGTGCACATTGGTCATTATATTATTGTCCTTATTTTATAGGTGTTGCAAACAAGTTTTGATATAGGAACAATGTTTGTGGCATCTTTTTTAATAACACAATTATTATGTGAGCACCATTTTTCACGCGTTTATAAGCTTGGTTAGGTTATGGGGTATTTTTTACATAATTAATACCTCTTATCAAGGTTAAAATAAGTAATATGAACAAGCAAAAAGCGTCTCAGCGGTCTTTGAAGGACAGAAAAAAAAATAATATGATCCATACAGGACAATTTGAGAAATAATTTTCTATACAAAATTAAATCTACCTTTATATATATGTAATACATATAGGATACCTAATAAATGAAAATCATGCGATCTTTAATTTGATTGATGAGTTATTTTAATACGGAACTAAACTCAACATGTATTAATATGAAGGATACTCAGTCAAAAATCTCTATTCAATGTTTTGGGATAATTCAATTAATGATTTTGACATGAAAGTAAAATCATTATGTATAAATCACCTTACAAATTTTACAGAATAATTACTTCATTGTCAACCTAAGTTCCCAAATACAAAAAGAAATCACCAGACAAACAAATAATCAGGTAAATAGTAAACAATGTTTCATCAATAGGAATAAAGAATATACAACTAATCAATTCGCTGTTAAAATATTACAAAAAAAAATCATTAGTTCTAAATTTTTTTTATCAAACTTCATTTTTGTAATTCTTTTGCTAACTCTTACAATTTTACATGTTCACTGATTCTTTCAAATCTTATAAATCTATAATAATGTTATTTCAAATCATATAAATTGTAATATTATAAAGTTATTAAAATCTAATCTACAAAATCTTGATTATAAAAGCTTTTTAATAGAAAATCTGATAAGTAATTGTATTTCAACATAGTTCTTTTTAAATCCATAAAAATTTATATCTTTTACAATTTCAGTACAATACATTCCTAAATATACAACGTGCAGAAGTTGCCAAATAACAGAATTTTGCCTGTTGATGTAATTCGAGAAAATTACTGGTCTCTAATATTCTTTGTTCAGGCTACTAATATGTATTTTAAGATGTTCTGGAATAGTCGGCAGCAGCACAGAAAAGAGAAACCAAACTAGCCATCCCAATCACCTGTGTCCAACTTCGCGTTCCAGCAGCAGCAGCAGCGCCAGCTACAGCACCCCCAATCAAACCGTTGACCTGTCGGGGAAATTTAAACGTAATTTCCGGCATATTATTGAACTATGTTCCTATTATATTGTTACTAACATCACAGTTGTTTAATGCCTATATGCAACCAAACAAATACTCCAGCATGCTTGGTACGCCTCAAAAACTACAGTATATCGATGATAAGGTACATAATCATGCAGAAAATGCAATATTAACCTCCATTTGGTCAAAACAACTGATCATATGCAGTCTTTTGTCTGGTAAAAGAATTTAGCTACAGAATAAGAATTCAAATTTCCCAGAGAAATATATTACCGAGCACCTATCACCTACCGACCTGTCACTGATCACCGCGGAGTGAATAAATGCTTTCAAGTGCTCAAGCAAGAATTCACTATACCGACCACTAATTGAAGTTTGACCACTAATTGAAGTTTGTTGATAATAGAATCAAAATTACAATATAGTAGAGAAAAAAGGATTGTGTGAAACAATAAGATTTGATGGTATAAGAGAACTATATTCATTTGAGTTATTCAATGTTTATGATGATTATTTTTGAATGGATAGATTATGTAATTACTTTTGGGTAAAAAACTGTGTAGTTACATTTATCAAATAGTAAAATTATTTTTATTTATAAAAGATAAAATTTTCCAATTAAAAATGATACAAAAAGTAATTTATATTTTAAAACTTTTTCAGAAGGTAGAAACTATTATTTGTTTAGTTACAATTATTAAAAACACACCTTATTTCAAAAGTTAGCTATGATTATAGACTTCTTCAAAGAGCTACTCAAAATAATAAGAAATCTGATTTCTTTTAGATTCTCGATTTTTCTTTCAAAAACTCAGCAAACACATTAAAAATCTTCAAAAATTATTTTCGAAAAAGAAAAAGAAATTGAAACAAATGAGCTCTACAAGTCCAGATTGCCTCTCACGCATGCACATACAAAATTGACACATTTGCAGAAACTGGGCGAGCAAAGTGTATTTGTTTCCTACCTTTGTATCAAAGGACAATGCCGTGGAAAGCCTAAGTAAGTATGTGCTTGGACATTAAAGCATCTAAAAATCTCTTTTATTAAATTAAATACAAAGTGCACTACATGTATCTGGCTAGTTTCAACCAATCAGAGGGACATAGTGCCTTGGGGCTATGAGAAGTAGAGCTTACAGTTGGAAGATCCTGTATTGAAATCGAGGTGGTATGATTCTACATGGCAAGCAAAATATTTGTAAAGAGACTAAAGCCGCGGCCGATTTTTGTTGTTTTGATGGTCAGGGACGATCGTACTTGAACAATCGATGAAGAGGATGTTAACAGATGCAATGTGAGACTAGAGGATATGAGACCAGAGATATAGGCAATATGAGACCCAGAACAAAAAAGAGCTATGCAAGAGGAGCAGAATATGAAATGTGAGACCTATATTAGTGTTACCAGCCTAGTCCTTGTCGATATAGCTATTAAAGTATTATGTGTAAGACAGTAACAGAAGCATTGGAGTTAATATTGAAACATAACCATTTCAAATGAAAAATACCATGGCACTGCTTCTTCGGAAAATTATATATCTGTGAGGCAAGTTGTACCAAAGCAGTACCCCAAATGTATCTATCAACTAAATTTTTAAAAATAAAACTCGCGATACTCAGAGGACATATGTATCTAGGAATATTGCACAAGTGCGATATTAATAATTTTTTTCCAATTTTGGACTACCTGGGCTGAATATGTATATTCATTTGTCTGCCTATACTTATTCATCTTTGCTTACATGAGTGGAGTGTCTTTGCAAGTATAAACCCTGTCCCCTTCGTTGCTAACCAGGCAAGAAGCTCTCCCACATCACGAAGCAGTAACGCGGCCACCAACCAAGTACAGCCAAGAATAACTAGTTATGGACATCTAAACACCTGACAAAAACTAAAGGAATGTCTAAACCAATCCGAACCCTTTTATTGGCTTTCTTAGAAGCTCACATACTATTTCCTTGACCTATCCTTAAAGAGCAAAGTCCAAGCTACATTACAGGTCATGGATTGTCGGAAAAATTACAGGTCTAAGCTTCATTAAGGATGAAGAGAGCACTTTACTCTCTCAGGTGTTTAAAATATGTATCTGGGGCATATAGTACATGTGCAAACTTAATATTTTTTGCCAATTTTGACTACATGAGCTGGATAGCTAGGTAAATTCATCTCTCTGCCTATACTCATTCGTCTTTGATTACTAGAGTGGAGTGTCTTTGCAGACATCATAGTGCATCTAAATTCTAAACCATATAAATGCTAAGAATTATAAACCGTGAGAAAGCTCTCGGTCATCACCATGCAGTGTTGAGATCACCCACCAAGTATAGCCAAGAATAACTATAGAAATCTACACATCTGGCATGACTGAAGGAACGCATAAACCAATCCAGGAAGAGAAGCATAAAATCATCATTCATTGTCGTTACAAGAAGCATACATACACTCTATTTCCTGACACTATCTTTAGAGAGCAAAATCTAAGCTTCATTACAGGTTTAGAATGTTCAAAAAACGACTACATTGTAGTGTTGAAGCACCACTTGCATTTCACAGTTGCAAAATCTATACTTCGACAAATGGCAATTGGATATTTTCTTGATCATTTAGAAACTAAGGCAAAAGGTATAAGAGAAAGAATGAGTAAACTAACCCAATCATTCCGGCCCCTGTATTTCTGAACCCCGCATCGCGTACTGCTGAAAACGCCAGCTACAAACCCTAAAACCCCAAATCAAGCAACGTTAACGCCAGAAAAGATTATTACACAGCTCAAACACCATCTTGAGCATAGATAGATTACCGCATCGAATCCCAAAACGGCGAACCGAGTTTGCCTGATATTGGCAACCAAAATTATGTCATCAACTCACAGAAAAACCCTACCACCAGCTCGCAAAATTTGAAAAAAAAAAAAAAAAGAAAATTCATTTACCACAAAAGAAGCTTTAGCAATGCCTGTTAGACCTGCATACATAAATTGATGATCACGAATTAGCAATTGACAACCATAGGAGAATCCATAGTACGAAAAATCCGCATTAGGAGTACCCACATATTAAAGAAAATTACCCTGTTGACGAGCGTCGTAGGGACCAGAGCACAAGCCCCAGATTGCACCGGCCTGAAGAACAATTCAGAGTTTCTTTCATTAGGTTTATTATATTGTGATTGAAGCAAGGAGGAATAAACGATGTTACCGCTCCGACACGAATAATGGCCTCGACGGCGAGGGAGGAGCACGGAGCGACGCCGTCCAGGTTTTCTTCCATTTTCTCTCCGTCGCCACGTAGGCGCGTAGAATAGAACAGCAAGGGAGGGGAACGTTTTACACAACTGGGCTTGCTTTGTAGGGTCTCGGCCCATGATAAATTGACGGCTTCTTCCTGCACCTCCATACTTTCTTCCTCTACCTCCATAAAATTGTAAATTTCTCATATTACTTCTGATATTTTATTGTACAGTCCGTTATACCCTTTCCAATCTTATATCTTCATATATTTCTCCACCTCCATCCATTTCACAGTGTTAGTCTCTGAAGCCACCGCCGGTTCTGTGCTGCCACTGTGAAGACCGATTCTTGTTGTCGCTGTCGTCATCCATTATTGTATCTACTATGTGAGGTGAGGATAATTTATTGATGGTTTTGAAAGAAGATTGAGAAAGGAGTTTTGCGAATGGGGGTAGGTATTTTTCGTGGGAAAAATGTTTCAAAATTAGCAATTTTGAAAATTGTTTTTATCTAGAAATGACATCAGGAATTGCCCATTTTAAACCGCTTTTTTCACAAAAGATACCTATTCTGAAATGGGCAGGCCACTCTGAAAGTTATTTTTGGATTCGAAAACAGCTTCTAGATGGCCTATCTCGTAAGAAGGGGAGTTACCAAAATGACTTGAGGAATGGAGTGTTTCGGAAGTTGTTTTTGAATCTAGAAATAGATTTTGGAATACTCTACTCTAGAATTTGTATTTCGAAATTGGCCATTCTGAAAGATGAATTAACTTTTTTTAGTTTTTTTTTTCTTAATTGTAATAATTTTTTAGATCATCTGATTAGGGGTGACCCGTGCGTCTGAACCACATTCTTGTTCACCTGACTATAAGAATGGTTTAGACACATGTCACATCCATATCTTATTTCTGGTTCTGATGCTAATGTTGTTGCTCGTCATCGAAGTTATAGTCATGATGTGGAAGCACTACCACCACTATCACCATCATCATCACAACAGGAGCATACTTGTACGGTAAGATATTTAATACTATTCATTTTTTGTACTTATCATTTATTTAATACTAGTTGTTTTTCATTTGTTATTTTTACAGGCTATATTTAGGCGATTGCCACTATTTTGCAAAGGATGATTGATTGTGACCATGTTACTGAAGGCACTCTCACCTTTGATCACACCCAAGCGGCGTTGGTGTTAGCCCGTGGAGTTACTAATGAGGGGTGGTATATAATAGATGTAGCCATTCAGCTCGTGGGAGGAGCCCAGCTAGTAGTTCTTAGACATATTTTATAATTTGTGATAAAAGACATTATATTTGTTATGTATTTTTTGACTTGTGAAACTTTTAATGTAATAGTGACTTAATTAATATATCTATAGTAGTCTTTGAGTTACTGAAGTGGAATGTTTTATTTACACTGCATGGTTGGTTAATAAAAGTATATTACAATTCATGAACAACATACAAATAGTAAAAGTACATCAATCGTCCCCAAGATTAACACATGTAGCATCAACACTTATAAACTGTTAAAATATTTGCATTATACTAACATAATATTGTGACCATAATTTTGCCACAGGGTAGACATATATGGACCACAAAACGTCAACAGTTAGTAATAGATAGTGACCAACAACATGTATACTCATCTGAAATGATGCCTTGATTTCGTTATGTTAGAGTAAAATGACGTTGTTCACGACATCCCAACATGTACACAAATCTCTCATACTATTTTGCAATATTCGCTTTAGGTTCCAATGAGCTTGTTCAACCCTACAAAGTCCAAATAAAAGTTAGAAAGTCCATACCAATACAATTAGACCAACACTTACCAAAAAAACATCTTACCTGTTTGAAGTGAGATTCCCTAAATGCATGAAGTTGTCTATCCATGCCTTCACGAATTTCTCTTTTTGTGGAATCAACCATGTCTTATTTACATATTCAACAAATAAGGGTCATGGGACACAAATACTTTCAAAATGTTTAGACAACTCTCAATTGAATCAACATGTGTATAATCAATGACACTTCCCCATGTCTCCATAATAAGATCCCAAGCCTCTTTGGAATTAACTAACATTTTACACTTTGCTTGACATTCTTGTTGATGTGGAACCGACATAACAAGTTAGCAGCTTCCAGAAAAAATAACGCTAATTGCATTCATCAAAGACAGGTCTCTATCACAAACAATCACTTGAGGGTGTACATCACCACTTAGAAACAACCCTTTTAGTTTTTCTAATGCCTAAACAAAGTTCTATTTCACGTTCATTGGATAACAACCGAGAAAGTCAATTCAGTAGAAGTGACACCAACTATCTCAAACAACGACAACTTGTATTTATTTATTTGTAGGTGCTATCCATCCACAAAATAATGTGAAATGCATTCAACAATTTCACCGAATCAGGGTGTGTCCAAAACAAATCACTCACAACCTCATAAGACATATGACACCTACTCTAATGAATGTATTGGTCCCAATCAAGCAACATCTTAAAGTTATTGCATTTTTGTTCTTAGTTCTTTAACTGATCTCTTATAAATATATATAGCATTGTACAACTGCTTGATTGTGGTCGCATGTTTATCACTTTTTAATCTTTTTATATAAGGATGCCTACTAATGTCTCAAATAATGCATGATTGTGGAAATCACTTATGAACTTCAACACGAACCATCTACATTAGAAATTGGTTTGCCCCTCAATTTGAAAGGACAACCACACTTCCTTTAACTAATAATACTGACACCTACTTCCTACTTGTATTTCCTGTACGGACCACTCCATTCACAACCTAATAACACAAATGTTTTAATTTTTTTTTCCTTGTTGTCTGTTTGCTTTGTCTGTTCTAAGTATCACAATTACAAACTAAAGCTCACAACTCCACGAACTTATTATGATAAAGCATATCGTGTTGGGAATACCTACAACAAAATATATTACACATCATCTTATGAGATATCTAAATTCTTACACAAATTATGCCATGAAATAAATTTATCTCATTCATTGTGAAATGATTAACCAAATGATCACCATCAAAGTTAACTAATTCTAATTGTTTCATGTTGAAGATTTTATCAACTTCATAGGATATTTTTGTCCAAACATGGTCCTTCATCCTCAACTTCAACAATAACTTACATTTACCAATATGCAATGAATAATGAATTCAAATTTTTAGAAAAATACAAATCTAGAATTAGAAGGTAAAAATTTGCTTCCAAATTGGCCTGTTGCGGAAGTCAAAATTTGAGTTTCGGAAGCATAAAATTACTTCCGAAATGACTTGTTCCAAAAGTAAATTATGCTTATAGAATAGGCCAATTCAAAAGTCAATTTTAACATTTTGGAATAACTTATTCTGAAAGTAAAATTTTAAATTTCTAACAAGCTTTCGAAAGAGGCTATTTCAGAACGTGTTAAATTGGCTTCCAAATGACCTATTTACGAAGCATAAATATTAGTTTCAGAACAGGACCTTCTCGAAGTGAATTTTAACGTTTTGAAATAAGCTATTTCGAAATCTTCTTGAAATTTTGAAATTTCACTTTCCGAATGGTATGTTCCGGAACATGTAAATTTGTTTTCGAAATGACTTGTTTAAGAAGTATAAATATAATTGCAAAACACTTTTGGAAAACAAATTCATGAGATTTTTCAGATCCTACCGGAATACAAATAAAATTCACCTTACCCCTGTCATATGATCTACTACATTTTGTTGCCGCTTCCACTGCTCTGCCACTGCCAACGATGCCCAACCACGCTCAAAGCCGCTACCATCATAACACCACGCTGCCATGCTCCAACAGTCTCCAACAACAACACCTTGAACTTCCTCACACACCTCCATTTCACTGTTTCAATGCTTTAACAAATGTTTACAGGGTTAAAACGGTCTTTCCACAGGGGGCAGATTGGGAATTTCAAAATTGCTTGGAGGGGCAGGAAGAAAATATGGAGGTGCAGGAAGAAGCCGCCTAATAAATGTTTTCCACCCAAGTATTTTGGGCTGGGCTTATAAACAGTGGAAACGGCCGTGTTTTGCTGTAGTTTTACAAGACAGAAACCCTAGTTTATATTGGTCTCTCTGTTTGTGCCTCTGCTGCTTATCACCGTCACGAGGGAGAGTGTCTGTGTGTTAGAGAGAGAGAGGCGCGAAAATGAGCGGGGCGAAGGGGAAGAAGAAGTCAACAAGCTTCGTGATCGATTGCGCGAAGCCGGTGGAGGACAAGATTATGGACATTGCTTCTCTCGAGAAGTTTCTTCAAGAGAGGATTAAGGTCGGCGGCAAGGCCGGTGCACTCGGCGATTCCGTTACCGTTACACGGGAAAAGAGCAAGATCACCGTCACCTCTGACAGCAACTTCTCTAAAAGGTACATTTTTTTGTTCTAATATTCAATTCATCATGCTGCTCTTCTATGCCTTTTGTTTATCGATGTCTTTGGGCTGTATTTTTTCGTGTGGTTATTCATCTTTAGTTGATGTTATTGATTTGTGAGATATTCAAATTTTGGGGAGAATAGATCTAGGACCCTGTTACTGACACTGAGATCAGCATGATAAGAAAAAGTGCTAGAAGACTTAGGATAAAGCTTCATGCGTTTTAGGGTTTTCGACCAAGCTTTCTAGCACGTTCGAAAGTATTTTTGTACCGAGAGATTGATTAATGAGAAATGTCAAATGTGGTAATAATGTTGTTAGAGTGCTTCAGTTATTTGTGCGCTTGTATTATTTGGTGGTGTACGATTCAAAATGTGTTATTTTTAGTGCTTATGTTGTGAATAGTCAGATTTCCCACCTGTTGTATGCATGCTCTATCCTGTTTGTATCATGAAATTATTGCCTTGAATTCACGAAAGGACTTCCTTGCTATCATATCTCACTGTAAGCATCAATGTTGTGACTTGTGAGAGTTGTGGCGAAAATGCTCAGTCCTTACTTGGGATGTTAGTTTGATTAAGTATCTGTGATAGTTTGGTTTTGTTTTTTATTGTCTAAATAGGAAAAATTCAATCATCCGCCCATTTGCTTTAGTATGCTGTAATTTATTTTCCCTTAAACCCTCGCATGAATGTAAACTCGTTTCTTTGTGGCCCAATTTCTTTGGGTGCTAGTAATTTCCTTTGCTTACATATTTTCATTTCATCACACCTCTCAGGTATCTGAAATATTTGACCAAGAAGTACTTGAAAAAGCACAACGTGAGGGACTGGCTTCGGGTGATTGCATCCAACAAGGACAGGAATGTCTATGAGTTGAGATATTTCAACATTGCTGAGAACGAGGGTGAAGAGGAAGACTGAGGATCTGATTCTGTTTTGAGGCATTTCCCTTAGGTTTAGTAATTGTGGAGTCTCTTTTGTCATGTGTTGTTTATCGACTTGTTACTGGTTGTTTAAATATTCCTGTGTTTAATTTGGAATCGACTTTATGCCTTCATATGAAGTTTTATAGTGATTATTTGAGAGGTTATCATAAAAATCAGATGTTTATTTTGGAATACCATTTACTATTACAGTGGGAGAGGTGTTTTAGTTTTTCGTCCTCCTCCTATGGGCATAAAATGGCTACTCATACAGATAATAATCACCTTAAGAAGGATTCAATTTTTTTGGTCGATCTTAAGCATTGTACTTGCCTCGAGTCTGGGTGTAACTGCCGAATAACACTCAATTTATCCATCCACTTGCATCGTGTGAGAAAGTAGAAATAGGTGGTAGTATCGGTGCATGTTGATATCATAAAAAAGAGAAAGTAGAAATAGCTGGTAGTATCGGTGCATGTTGATATCATAAAAAAGGGAAAGTAGTGCATGTTGATATCATAAAAAAGGGAAAGTAGAAATAGCTGGTAGTATCGGTGCATGTTGATATCATAAAAAAGGGAAAGTAGAAATAGCTGGTAGTATCGGTGCATGTTGATATCATAAAAAATAGCTGAAGTAACTGAAAAGGAGGAGAAATCATTAGATGGATGGCTTTTGTAACTGCTGGACTATAATATTTAGTTCTAATCTTTATATAATCTAGTTTTACTCCTGTTTGTAACCTAGAAAAAATTGAAGGTATGGCTGAAAATGATTTCTTGAAAAAAATAGTGTAGCAGGGGAGTTAAAGGAGATTCTGGTAAAGATGTGTTTGAATAGTACCTAATTATTTCTCAAAATAGAGTAGAAATTATCAATGATGGATTTAGTAAAAGGATTATTTTTTAGAGTTTTAGATGAAGGAACGATTGGGACAATGTTATCTAGACTTTTGTTTTTTTCTATTAGATTTAACTTCTATTGGTATATATTATTTTTTAAATAAACGATTTATAGGTTATCTTGTTTTTTTTCATTTATTTAAAATTATTAATATTAATGTTAGATTTATTATTTTTCATTAAAATACAGTCGCATTTTGATGTATTTGGATTTTTGTCATTATTTATTGTAGTCCACGCATGTAAAATATTTTTTATAGTCTTTATCAATTTTTTTAAAATATATTAATTAAAAAATAAACAGAATATTATAACATTAAAGTAAAAATAAAATAGTAAACTAATTTTATTTTACAGGAAATAAAAGTAAAAGTTTGCTATAAAAACACATTTATACATCATTATAGAAGTATAGTAATAAACGAGTTTAATGAAAATGCGTATAGAATTTTGTGGAAGCAAATTGGTTTTGTATGGTGAGTAGTAAGATTGGCTTAAGCAGTTGGGAAGAATGTGTGGTTGGAGGAAGGCGATATCATATACACACCCGAGTCTTCACCTTGCCCACCCCAATATCGAATCATTCGTGTGGAACAACCTCATTCGAGGCAGCTGCAGAAGCAGAGTTGCAAATTCAGCCTTTCCTCCACCACTCTCTCTCTACCTTCGCATGCGCCTCCATGCCGTGCTCCCTGATCTTTACACCTTCACATTCCTTCTCCAATCTATCAACACCCCTCTTCCAGTACGCCAACTTCACGCTCAAATCCTCCTCTTTGGCCTTGCCAACAACCTTTTTGTTCAAACCTCCCTTATCAATACCTATTCTTCCTGTGCCAACCTTACCTTCGCCCGCCAAGTGTTCGACGAAATTACACAACCCGACTTACCCTCATGGAACGCCATCATCCACGCCAGTGCCAAAGCCGGCATGATTCACATTGCGCGGGAACTGTTCGATCAAATGCCTGAAAGGAACGTCATTTCGTGGAGCTGCATGATTCACGGTTACGTAACCTGTGGCGAGTACAAGGCAGCGCTTTCTCTGTTTCGTAGTTTGCACACGTTGCATGGAAGTAAACTCAGACCCAATGAGTTCACTTTGTCATCAGTGGTCTCAGCTTGTGCGCGGTTAGGTGCCTTTCAGCATGGGGAGTGGCTTCATGCTTACATTTGCAAAAGTGGGATGAAAATTGGTGGTGTGTTAGGGACGTCTTTGATAGACATGTATGCCAAATGTGGAAGCATTGAAAGGGCAAAATGCATATTTGATAAAATGGGTCATGAAAAGGATGTAATGGCTTGGGGTACCATGATTGCTGCTTTTGCCATGCATGGACTCTCGGAGGAATGCCTTGAACTGTTTGCAAGAATGGTAAATGATGGAGTGAGGCCAAATGCTGTGACGTTTGTGGGTGTTCTTTGTGCTTGTGTGCATAGAGGGTTGGTTAACAAAGGAGAGGAATATTTCAAGAGGATGGTGAATCAGTATTGTATTAGTCCTACGATTCAACATTATGGTTGCATGGTGGATTTATACAGCAGAGCAGGTCGTTTTGAAGATGCTTGGAATGTGGTGAAATCGATGCCTATGAAACCTGATGTGATGATATGGGGAACTATGCTTAGTGGGGCTAGGATGCATGGGGACATTAAAACTTGTGAGGTATCGATAACGAAGCTTCTTGAGTTGGATCCCACAAATAGTAGTGCCTACGTGCTTCTTTCTAACGTTTATACCAAGCTGGAACGGAGGAAGGAAGCGAGGCATTGGAGAGATCTTATGGAGGTTCGGGGCATCAAGAAAGTTCCAGGGTGTAGTTTGGTTGAGATAGATGGCGTTTTTCTTGAGTTTTTTGCGGGGGATAATTCTCATCCAAAAACGCAAGAAATGTATAGAATGCTTGATGAGATCATGAAAAGGGTGGAAAAACATGCTTATGCACATAATAATACTGGCGAAGTATTGCTTGATTTGGACGAGGAAGGTAATTGGTATAATCATTTCTAATATTAAGAAATTGTTTTTGTCTAGATTTATTTTGAAACTCCATATGAATAGGATCATAGATATATGTACATATGTAATAAATATTTTTCTCAACAAATTATTAATATATTTTATAATGTACATTTTATTCTCTAAATGATTATTATTTATTTTAAAATTTTAAAAAATAGAATGTCTAAAGCTTGAGAAGTTTTTCCCTGCAGTTTTCTCTGCCAAAGCAACTGATGCAATTCTTCGTCTCATTTTTTAGTGTTTTTATGGTTAATTCTACAGCAAACGTTGCATCCATGAATACTAATTTAAACCAAATCCTTCATTATTGTTTTTTTCCCTTCCTCGCTTGGTTTCGCGGTTTCACTCGTGTTGGAAGTGAATTCTGAGAGTTTGTTGACAATGGTGTTTGTTTTTCTCGCTGCAACTATGGACTTCGCAGTCGTCAGTTGAATGGAAAAGAATGTCTACCATCGAGGAGGATATTATAAGTATCCTCGTAGCCTAAGTGTAGAAAATACCATATACATAAGCTTAATAGTTAAAACAAAGGATCAATTCAAATAGAGTGTCATATGTAACCAACCATGCAATACAATTCTACACCAGCACCATGTCACCTCTCCGCATAAATTTCCTCAAAACTCCTTTAGCTCTTCGCGCTACATCGCATAATGGTCCCTCTGTGCCTCTCCTGTAACACAAACTGAGTGAAAGAGCAAAACCTATGGACCATCAAAAGAGTGGAATAATGAAAGATTGTGAACAACGAAACAAGGGAACAATGAAATAGTAGAACACGGGAACACTAGAACAATGGGACAGTGGGTGAGTAGCCCTTCAACTCTTCAACAACAAATGTCCGTGCAGTGTAAATTTTGTTCTTGTGTTTGTTGGGCTAAAAATACAAAGATGTTATTCAATTGTTGTAGTGTTTTGAGGTGAATGAAATATTTGTGAAGCAGCTGAAGAGTAAAAGAGAAAAGAAAAATGATAACAACTAGGATTGTTCAAAAGTTAAAAGGGGAGTAGCAAAAGGAAAAAAATGATCTACAGCAATTGACAATCAATGCATCTTACAAGGATAAAGAAGATGTAATTGAAGAAGTATATGACTGCATTTATGTTAATGCATTGCCATTTAATCTTGTAAGGAGTTGTCCTTTTATCTAAATGCTAAAGGTTATTGGATAGTATGTAAAAAGTTTAAAACCTTCTTCTTTTCATGAGGTAAGAGTTTTCTATTTGAAAAAAGTTGTAGACAATGTACAAAAATGTCTAAAAAATATAGGAGTGATCGGGAGAAATGGAGTTACACATTAATGTATGATGGTTGGACGAATTGAAAAAGAAGATCACTCACTAATTTTCTTGTTAATAGTTCAGGTAATATTGTTGTTTTCTTAAAAAAAGAAACTATTAATACTAGTGATATGATAAAAGATGGGAAAAATATGAGTTCTTAAATAGTATAATGGTTGAAATTGGAGAGAAGCATCTCATGTTATTTAAGTAGTTAAAGATGAGGCTTCTAACCTTATGACAACTAGGAGAATGTTAATGAAAAAGAGAACCAAATTATTTTACAATACCATTGGCAATGAAAAGAAAATATCACTTACATGTGTATGTGTGTGCGTGTGTAATGTTTGTTTGTTTCAGAAGAATGAGCTACTAGTTCACATGCTATTAAAATTAAGACTAAGCAAGTGATAAATCTAGTTTCGAGTAATGACAGATTTTGGAGGGCAATCACATATTGCCTAAAATGTGGGATTCCATTTGTAAAAGTGTGGAGGCTTAAAGATGGTGATCCAAAACTAGTAGTGCCAAATATTTATGAAGAAATCGATAAAGCTAAGGAGCAAATTGTTGAAAAATTCCAAAAGCAAGAAACAAGGTATAAAATAGTGTGGAAAATTATTGATACTAGGTGAAATTTACAACTACATAGGCCTCTCCATGCACTAACCTATTATCTCAATCTTAGGTAAGTGGATTACATCTAAATTTTTCCTACTAAGTTGCATTATCTTCTTTGTTCTTATCAACTTATTTTTATTGTATTAGATATCACTATGACAAAAATTTTAATATGGATAGTGAGGTATTGGTTGGTTTATATTAAACATTTCAAAGAATGATTTTGGATGTAAGAACAGGAGATGCAATTGATCAACAACTTGAATTATTTCGTGAATTAATTCGTGAATGATTGTTGGAGGTGTATAATAATAATAATTAATTATTTGTGAAATTTATCTAAACTAATTTTGATCAGAATAATTAATATTTCTGATACAATTAATTATAAACTTAATACAAATAATTATTATATTTAGAAAGATAAAACATTGAACAAATTTAATGAAAAAAATAATATTACTTATTTAAAAGTATACTAAATATTAAATATCCACCTATTATGCATCATATATATTTTGGAAGTTAAATAAAATTAACTTATTAATATTTATTAAATTTTGTTAAATACATTATGGTCAAAAGTAACTTTACTGCCTAATTCTCATAAGTCACTTCAAAATGATATTTTACATTGAATGCTTTGTTATGTAATATTGATTATTTTAATTCGTTAAAATGTGTTTTGACTTACTAAAATCATTAAAAATGAAGGCTGATACATTTTTATACTATTAAAAGTTCTTCTAAATGATTAAATGATTTAGTGAAGTAAAACATTTTTTATATCAACTAAGTTATTTTTTCTAGTAAACTAAATATTTTAGCTTATTAAAAGGTTAACCAACTAAAATATACTTATTAGGTATTTCTTATTAAATTTTAAAACATTTTCAAAATTTAAAAAAACCACCAAGATCAACTTTCTTGGCTTACTTACAACACAATTAACAACAAAATTACAACTCAAAATACTTTCTAAACTACAAGATAAAAATATAACGCAAAATCATATGGTCAAAGACACTAAATTTGAGATACAAATTAATTAAGCATGTGTTTGACAACTAAACAATTTTGTATATCAGATTTAACTTGAATATTTTTATTTTCTAAATATTTTTAGAATTGAATTTGCTGGATGAATTCTAATTTGTTGGTGAATCTAACAAATTTGCTGAATGAATCATGTTTGAGAGACTCGCATCTAGGGAGATATTATCCACAACTTGCAATTGTTTTTGTACAGTTCTACCAAAAATCACTTTTGATATTTTTTAAATGTTCTTAAATGCTCTTATAGTCAGCATATTTATTATAATCTGTTTATTTTTAAAATAAACAATTTTGAACTTATTTTAATAATGAAATCCGATATGCATATTAAATAAATAATTTTAAAAAATTATTTCAGAATAAATTATTTTAAATTTAAAAGACCTAATATTTAATTATATATATAAAAACAATTAATTGATTGGTACATATTTCTTTTCTTATTTTATTTATGTCTTAATAACGACAATTTATTTAAAGATAAAATTTTCAGTAAACTTGTTTAAAATGATATATTTATTGTTTTTTATTAAATTATATAGAAAAGCGTTGAATACTGTTACTGTGGTGAATGTATAAATAATAATAAAAGATGGAAAAGCGTCTCGTTATATTAACAATTTATATATTTTATGAAATTAAATCTTTATTAGTGATATATAAAAATAGGAGTGGATTAATGGTTAATTCTACTTATTAAGTAAGATTTAAATCAAACTTTTATTAGATATATGCAATGATAAGAATTAAGAAACTTTATTGACGTGGATAAAAATATTATATATTTTCAAAACAAGTTTAAGTAAAAAATCCAGGATCAACTTTCTTCACTTACTTATTAAACAATTAACAACACAATTACAACTCAAACACCTTCTAAATTACAAAATAAAAAAATAACCCAAAAATATATGGTCGAAGACACTAAATTTTACGAGATACAAATTAATTAAGCATGTGGTTGAGAACTGAAAAATTTTACATATCAGATTTAATTTGAATTGTCTTCTAAACACTTCTAGGATTGAACTGGCTGTATGAATTCTAATTTGTTAGATGAATTTAACAAATTTGCTGAATGAATCACCGGATATATTATTGACAACTTGATTTTTTTTATATATAATTCTACCAAAAACCACTTTTGGTATTTTTCTGAAATGTTTTTCTAGTCAACATATTTATTATAATCTATTTATTTTTAAAATAAATAATCTTTAATTATATAATGATGATAGGAGTAGTTTATCAAATCAAATCTTTATTAGAGATGCATAATGATAGGAGTGAAAAAAAGTGATAATAAAAATATTACATAGGAGGAGGATTGTCTTTGGAGCAGCAACACCTATCACTGCCACGAGGAATGCAATAACCACCATTCTTATAGGCAGATGATTTACAAAACTTCATACAATTTGCTTCGTTGGGACAATATCCTCCACCTATTTGGCAAACTGTTCCTGCAGGTGTT
>Ga0099824_1001258_pt1 | contig 34959 bp, 16 predicted proteins | sample SiratrowhiteBW_FD_76837 | JGI IMG/M metagenome (GOLD analysis project Ga0099824, IMG submission 76837) | Root nodule microbial communities of legume samples collected from California, USA - Siratro white BW | ecosystem: Host-associated > Plants > Roots > Nodule | place: USA: California... | reverse complement strand
TGAAATTGAATGTTTTTTATTTGTTAAAATTTGGTTAGCTTACCCTTTTCTTTGGTTGTATTGTGTTTGATTTTCTATCTGTGATGATCGTGTCTTGACACGGGAGTAGATAGTGCTACAGATGGATCTTTGGGAGATCATTTAGGTTGAAGGATGCTGTTAGGAATAGTGCATTATTTTGAAAAAAAAAAAAACTTGTATATGATATTGTAAATATGTTTTGAAATTTCAATTTAGCTTTATTATGTATGTTAACTATGGAATACTGTGAGATACGCATGATGATAATACTTTAGCTGTTATGGTAGAAGCTTTAATTTTGTGAGGTGTTACAGGCCGTATAGCATTCACTAAATAATATAGTTTTTATAAATTGTATATACCTAAGAAACAACAAATTAAAATACTTGATTGATTCAGTCAACTTTTAGAATCAGCCTTGCAAAAAAAATCAGAGAATAATTGATTTATAACTAAGCAAATCATGCAAACTATTACTTTTTTTTTTATTATTATTATTATTATTATTATTGTGTTGACGATTTAGCATACTACTGATTCCTTATATTATCTTTTTGAAGTATTGCCATGTGACCAATATTTAAATATTCTACATCAAAGCTCATTTTAATATTGATATTACTAACATGAATATTTAATTTAATTGTAGGAGATAAAAAAAATTAACACAAACATTAGGAATTTAATTTGCAATTTGGTTTATGTACAATAAAATGCAAAATATCTAATCGCTAAATAATAAAATGCAATTTAAATGTTGTTTGTCTTCTTAATTTTGTAGCTTATCAAAAATCACCACCTCCTCTTAATTTTGTTTCTCTAAATTGTGCAACCACTATTAAGAACAAAATTTGTATAGTTTCATTTCACTTTCACTTTAATTCAAATTTGAAGCTTTATTTCACTTCTTCACCATGCCAAAACACAAGAAGACACATAAGAGCAAAAAGAAGATTAAGTTATTTCATTTAGTGCTTTAAATGAAACTAGTCTCTTTTCATGGAGGCAGTTATAATTACATTACCAAAGAAGAAGAATTTGGTAAGAGACAACACCACTTGTGTGTGTATTTGGGGGGTAAGGAGGATCATTTATCACAACAAGAAACAAAATAAAACATGAAAAAATCTTTTGATCAGCATAATGTGTTATACTATTGTGCCTTCTTTTTACTCTCCCAATATTCATCTTCCCAAGTTTCTACCTGTCTTATTGAATTAGCCTTTTTGTCAAGAAAATCTTGTAGGCCTGTGGCATCATATGGAGGAGGAATAGTGCATGGAGTTGAATCACTAGGAAGCTTCACCATTGAATCTTCCATGAACCTTCTCTCTGTTCCATTTAAAGCACACGCCATTGTTTCAGGACAATACTCCACAGCTGTTGGAGGTATAACTGGTTTGAACCTTAGGAGCTTTGCATATTCATTTAGCAGGTGAAACATGTAGTCATATACATAGTCCATGTCCATGTCCTCATGAATGAACTTGCTTGCAGCCTCCCCTATTGCTTGTGCCTGCAAATTTCAGTAATGTTAAGACACATAATTCTGTGTATAGCAGTACAATGACAAAATTTTCATCATTCCATATTCTATCTTGAGGTCAAAGAAACATCTTGAGGTCAAAGAAACATCTTCCCATGTTCTGTTCCATTATCACAAGGTTGATCTCATTTGGAAACTATGGTATAAGTGTATCAAGTCGTGTGGACAATTGCAGCCACAAAGAAAATGGAACATCACTTAGTGTTGTTACATGAACAATACATTTTTAAGAATGCTAAGACAAAGATAGTATAACAAATGATTAAAACTCATTAAATCCTATTAAAATTTGTGTAATTGGTTTTGAATAGAGACTTTCTTCACGTTTTCAAAACACACCAATAGAATCATTTCTACTCTTTCTTCTCTAATCTCTTCTTTTCACTATTTTGAATATTTTTGTTTTTAAAAAGGTTTGCTTGCTAGTTATGAAATTCTAAATATTACTTGAAAAATTTTTGTATTTTGAAAGACTTATATAATATATTACAGATAAGTCTTTAAGAATAATGATCATTCACATCTCATGAAATTGATTATGTTTGTGTTTTTCATTATTATCAACACAAAGTTTGTTTATTCAAAAATATTATGAATATTTTGTTTTTTTTCTTCCAACTTGAAGATTTAAAGGAATTTATGAAATGAGATTTGCATTTACTTTTATACGTTACCAATCGATTTTTGCTTTAGTACTTATCTACTATGAATCGTTTTTTTCTTTAGTTGACATGGATAACAATTAGTCATGTTATATCAATATAAACTAATCTCTGCTGACAAACAGAACAATAACTTTGAGGGTAAGAGAGTACCTTATCAGTGTGGTTGTTGCCCCATTCCACAGCAAACTTAAGAGAAGTGCACTTGGTATTCTCTCTAATTGGCCAATAGTGCTCCAATGGCACCATGCCTCGTATAAAAAAATCATGGAACCGAGACCTAACATACAGGTTTGTAGAATCACATGCCAAAATGTACTTTTCACTCACAGACCAAGCCCAACCTTCTACATATATTTTATACCTGTGTCACCACCATTATACACATCATTCAATACACATTTCACACAACAAATCTATCATAATATCACACAGATTTCACAAAATGTATTTCAATCTTACCTATGGCTGCATTGGTCTCCTAAGTTGGATTTCTTGAACCCTTCTTGGGATTCTTGGTTCCAGTCCTGTGACCAAAAAACACATGTAATCAAAATACAAGTCTTCCTTTTTTATGTGAATTAGAGATCAAAAAATTGGTAGAAAAAGGAAAAAACCTGTATGTATAATCGAGTGTTCCAGTCATCTTTCTCTGTGACATTGCATTTCATCAAGTTTTTCCTAGTTGGACTCACCAAAGGGTTGCCCTTCCAATAGGCATATGGCACTCTGTCTTTCCACTTTTTCTTCTTGTTTCCATTTTTAATATCTTCTAACACATATTGCCATGGCTTTATGTTTATCTCTGCCCTATTATAAGAAAAATTCAAGATCACAATTTTTACTGTAATTGATGGAAAAAGATGTTTGGTTCAATTATGTGTACAATCAATTTCAACCATGTAGGATCAAAGACAATTTGTTTGCACTGTTTTAGTTAATTTTAAATTCTTATTCACCTTTATCAACTTCATTTGTTTTACTAAGTAAACATATGTTTATTTGTTTACTTTTACTATGAACAGGATAAAAAAAATTAAGAACGTCTTACTTCTAGTCTTGAAACCATATATAAAAGTTAAGATGCATGCATTTTAAACCTAATTACATATTTAATAAAAATAGCTTCTAACACACTTTTTTACTGATAACCAAAATGTATTGAAAATCATTATTTTTTTTTTTTGAAAATTTCACTTCTTTTATTTAATACTTCTCTTGATTTTTTAATTTTTAAAAAATTCTAACAGATAGTATAATATGTATTAAAAAAACATATATTAAAAATTGTGTTGTTATCACTTCTTGTTTTGTAATGATATAAAGCATATTTGAACTATTTATCAAGAATCAATTTAACTTAACATGTAAGTGCCATTTATTGGCATCACTTCGTTGTTAAATAATGAGTCTATTTGTTTTTATTTAAAAAAATTATTTTAAGAAAACAAAAACAGAAAAGAAAAACGTTTTGTTTTCATCTACATTTTAAAATATACCTAAATATTAAAACTAATAGGTGATTATTTTATTAAAAAGTTTTTTTTTCCTTAAAAAAATAAGCAAACAGACCAGATAACGGACACCACATTTAAAATTTTAAGATTTAAAATTATAAAAGATAAAGGTTTAATATATCTTTTTCTACCAATTGACAATTACTTCCTGCACCCCCATTTCTTAATCAGCACCTCTTACTTTTGAACATACACCCCACATTTGAATGAAATAACTTGTTCGGTCTTCTCCCTAACTACACCCTGTCAATGCTGTTCTCACCACTACCGCCATCACTATATCATAATCACCGCAGAAGAAGAAGAAAAAGAAAAAGAGAAGAAGAATCTCGCAAAAAAGTTGTTTTCAAAACATATTTCATGTGTTCCAAAAAGTTTGTTCTAAAAACTTTATTCTGGAAATGCTAAAAGCTTGTACTTTACAATGTACGTACTTCATGTGTTTCAAATATTTTATTTCAAAAATTTTGTTTCATAAATCTTATCTTGTTAAAAAAAATATATGTTTTGGAATACATATCATAAACTCTAGAAAGGATGTTCCAGATAATTTGAAAGTAAAGAATAAAATAACCATGTTAAAAATGACGAGAGTGGAGGTTTAAATTGACGGGTGCAGAAGCAATTGCCTTATAATTCTTTCAGTTTTAATTTAAAAAACAAAAAAGTTGGAATTTTACACTTACCATCCCCAAAAGGACCAATCAGGGAACACAATATCAAGGCTCCACTGGTCAGAGCAATACCGAAACAAGGGTGGAGTCGCAGCATCTGGGCCTTCAAACCTTGCCTTTGGTATAACGGGCCTATCATCACAATCAAACAACAGCTCCAAATCCGGAACTTTACCGGGATACCTCCTCACCAGTTGCATGATGCCCCACAAAGTGAACACATCTCTGGTCTGGATCGACTTCCTATACTTCTCCACGTACACCTTCCCGTCCACGATCACTACCCTGAAATGCGCCGTTCTCCTTGCCCCCTCCAACATTTCCCTCGTGATCCCTCTCTCTCTCCACGCCTTTAGGTCCTCATGGATCCATCTGAAGTACGATGGGCACGTGCGGGCCGGGCCCGTGGGCTTCTGTGACGTCGGGTAGTCCCTAGGGCACTTTTGTGGCACTTCTGGTGGGCCACACCTAAGTGGGAACTCTTGTTCTCGGGCTTTCGATATTGCCATGGGAGGAAGTTTCTTCTTCATTAGAATGGAAGCACCTGAAGAAAATGTTGACTTCAAAACAAAAATCACCATGTTAGGTACCAGCCATTCAAAATTTTTTACCAACTTCATAATTATCAAAATCACTTATTTAACAATTTGACGTTGAGAATTGAGATGAAGGTGTATATAAACTATATTATAATTCAAAAATAAAGATTTTATGTTGGTGTTCTTTATCAATTAAAGTTCCACAAACTATAATTAATTATTGTGTGCACTGATTTTTAATTATCACTGGCCAACATTCACATTAAAAACCAAAATTTGGAACTGCATCAATCTCTATGCATGTGACAATAAACAAAAACTATAAGTACTTTTTCAATTTGAAGAATAGAACATGAATTTGCATGGTTGAAAAAAAGAGATATAGTTGAATTTGCATGACTCACAGTAACGTTGCAGACAGTGAAAACAAGGAAGGTGGCTGCAAAGCAAGCCATGACAAGAACCATTGTTCTGGACTTTCCCTTCTTCGGAAACAAACTCAGTTTGTGATGATTGGAACGCCCCCAGAAGAGTTTCAGGTATGCCTCGTTGTCCTTGTCCATGTTGAAACACTGCTTCAATCAATTTCAGAAGCCCTTCAATTCTCCTAGCTTTTGAAGTTCTTTGTGTGTTCACCACAGAATAAAACCCTAGATATGATGTTGAATCATGGATTTTGAACGGTGTTTCTTCTCACAAACTGTGTTTGTTAGTTTCTGTAGCCATGCTTGACAGAGAGAAAGATGGTGTGTGAAAAGAGGAAGAAAGGAACATTGGATGTATATATTGAAATTGGAACAGTTCCTCAAGTAGTCAAAGTTTGAATTTCATGATTAAATAAATGATATAATTAATATTAAGAGATTTAAACTTTTCCTTAAAGTATAATATAATATATATATTTATATACACATATGCACACACACTTACAGTTGTTTGTTAATTGAGGAAATTAACTATCTATAAGAAAGGAAATATTAAAGTCCTGTATAGAAATATGATATCATGAATTATTTTAAACATTATATCTTAGCCTTTACAGATAATATTTATCTTATATGATTAAAATTATAATCAGTATATTTTGATATTTAAGTTATATTTTAGATCCGTTATAAATAACTTGTATTTTTAATCAAAATTATTTCCAAAATATACTACCATCTCTTAGTATTATACAGCAGTCTTTCTTCTTGTATTCAACACGGGTATTTATATACTTTAAGAAATACGCGTCTAAAATAAAGTTTTATTTTAATTCTTGATTAAAGTGATAGTTCTAAACTAATACACGTAAATTTAATGATTATATTTTAAATGAGAAACTGATAAAATGATATTCATATATATAACAAACAATTTTTTTAATACAAGACATAGAGTAATGTATAACAACTAAATAATGATTAATTTGAATAATATTAATAAATAATATATTTACGAAATATAGTATACTGATGGAATGTAATAAATGCAATTCTGTCCTTTTTTTGTTGTTATTATCATTGTAGCTGTTGTTGGTATTGGTATAAATCATAAAAACATTCCATATATGATCAGGACTCAAAAGTAGTTTTTTCTATCAAATGTAATTATATATGTAAGATAAAAACTCCGATAGATTAAACGAACTAAATTATATATTTGATTTCAAGGAGAGTACAATGTCTTAGATTTTTTTCTATTATAAAAAAAAAATAAACAGCTAATAGCATTTATTTTATCCTACCCTTCAATCCAAAACTATATATATTGTGATGGAAGAGTGATTCTATTTTAAACCATTATTAGGTTAAAATCCGGAAAGAAGGGTAATTATTATATTCTATTTAAGAATAGGATTAAGAAATTGTCATTCTTAATCTTAAATAGGAAGCAAAAGAATGAAGAGAATAGTATGAAAGAGTTGTTTATAATATCTGAGTTTACTAACAGAAGCAAATAACATGTGACGTTGGTGTTATGCTATAACTTGTTTCTAAAGGGTATTCCACGTTCATGCCCGTGATTTGCTCTTCAATCTTAATCAGGTAATTTTCCAACGTTTCAAAAGGGACGTAGAAAACTCAAACACTCTCACTTTGAACCTTAAAATAAGTGTTATCATATAGAAAATCACAATCTCACTGTGTTTTTAAATAATATTATCTAAATTACAGACTTTGTGACCAATGAATTTCTTAAGAAAAAGTTGTCAATATCAACACATTGTGGACATTGCTTTGTTTTGACCCCACTTTTCTCCGTCAAACACACAGACACACATTTCAGTGGGAAGAATGAAAAATCAGCAACGAATGTTATTAATATGTGAGAGGGAAAATACCAAACTGGGTAGCAAATTGCAGTAATTAATTAGTTCTAAGTGGTCAATTACTTAAAAAGTGGGGCAAATTATGAGGCAAAATAGTATAACATATTAGAGCATTATTAGTTTATGATCTATAATAGTTGAGCTACCACGTGCTCACTTGTTTTCAGCGTTGCACAAAAGCAACTAAATATTAAATTCAAGTTTCAATTTTATGCAAATATCATTTAAGATTATGTAAGAGTCTATGTACAAGAAAGAAAGATAATAAGGATTCATTCAATAGTTAGGCTGGTTAATTATGCAAAGTTATTGAATTGGTACCATTTTGTGTACGTTAATTTTACACCGATTGGTTTATTCAATAACTTCATGTTTTTTTGTTTTATTTTTCATTTGGAGTACTCTTAATCTAAGCTAAACTTTATTTTGTAACAAATTTAATTGCCTTAAAAAGTTTACACGTTAAAACTTCGTCTAAAAACTCAATCTAGTAAAAATATATTTAAGTTTTGGGTTTGCAAATTTTAATTCAAACATCACATCGTGTTTTGGATTTTTTTTTTTAATTTAGTGATTGACTTGAAATGTAGAGTAACTAGACAGTAACGTGCACCAAACTAAAAGGAAATTATGCAAACGACGAATAGACCTTAATTTTTGGACATCGATATCAATGCAGACTCCATGTGCCATTTTCCCAACGTTGCTTAAAAGGTTTCGTACAAGGTGGTCCTAGTCTATGTTAATTCCATGCCTTTTAACTAGATTTTTATACTTTCATAAAACTACTCATGCTTGGATGTTTAGAACTCAGAAACATGTTTCAAATTACAAAAACAATTCAACCAAAATATATTTTAGATTATATAATTCAAAATATATTCATAGATTGATTAAATTACCTAGAATATATTTTCAGGTTTTCTGATTTCATAATCTAAAATATATTTTTAGATTTCGTAGATTTTGTTATTTAAAAATATATTCAAGATTACGTAATTTAAAATACATTATTAGAATTTACATGGTTTGATGTTCCGAGCTCACTGTCATTGTGTAAGAAAAATATTGAGTTGTAATTTCTTTTTGATGGATTTAAATTAAAGTTAATTAATACTTCAATGAAAACAGGTTAAATTTTTCCGTTTTGTTTAACTCTCTAATTGATCTGGGAGGTTTTTTGTTATTATCTATTACTTATTTATGTTGACAGATAATCTAATGAATCAAAAACTATTTTCTTATAAAAGTACATTTCAAATTGTGTGATTCATAATATTTTTTTAATCTAAAAATACATTCTAAATTATATAATTTGAAATACGTTTTTAAATTTCAAATTATATAATTTAAAATAAATTTTCAAGCAATCCAAAATGCTTTTAACCCATAAATAATTTCAAATTTTTCTACACATAAAAAAAAAGTGTAGGAAGAAGCTACGGAGTTGTAGGAAAAAGATATGGAAGTGCTAAAAGAAATACCCCCAATAATTTACGATAGTAGTGATTCGGATTCCTATGGCAATAATGAAAGAAAAATGGCAAAAACTTCCTGCACCCATCAATTTTGACTCTCACTCCATCCGGAAGCGAAAGTATAAAAATACCCTCATTATCATTATTAATTTCTGAAAAAAAAAAAAACTTTCTGAAAATTTTCAGAAACATAAATTTATGTTTTGAAAAAATACTTTTCAAAAAATATTTCAAAATTTTTTTTCGAAATACAAATTTTATATTTCAAAAAACACTTTCCAGGAATACATTCCAGAATAAAATTTGTATTCTAGAAAAAGTTTTCCGAAATATATTTTCAAAAAGTGCTTTTCAGAATTCATTTTTATGTAAAGGACATTTTTAGAATTTTTTGAAAGTAATAGGGTGCAGGTCAGAAGTGATGGGGTGCAGAAAGTTTTTGCCAAGAAAAAGGTATCATGGTCCTTGTTGGCCCAAAAATACAGACATCAAAATAGGCCCAGAGTGATATCTCCTACATTGGTCAAATACATTCTCAACAGCCCCTCCACTTTTCATCTTCCCACCGTTTTCTTTTTATTATTATGAAACTTCTATTCTACCCCAGTCTCTTTCGATGTTCAACAAAGTCCAATTGAGCTATCAGACTAAAGAAGTTGCATGACATAACCAAAGATAATTACAAGTATTATTCTGAAATAGGAAATGTCTCACAATCTAAGGGTTTCAAGAACCACCTGTTAAAAGGTGGCTTCCCTTTAAAAATTTTGGAAGCCAAATTATACTCTTCAGCTCCATCCTGCAAATGATTAATCATGCAAAACAAGTTAGGACATGACACACTCTATTTGCTGCAGATAGTTGTGTATTTATTACTCAAAAAATCTAGCTTTAGATAACAAAATATGGTACAAGACAATTTACACCATCAAAATGAAGAAGAGAATGTGAAGAACGTATACCTTAAGTTCTCGGTAGGTGATCCCATTGGCCAGAGGACTGCTCAAAATTTCCCCTCTCAGTGGCAAGAAAACCTCTAGCAGCCTGTGTCTGGAAAAATCATAAATTTATTACCACCTCTGATCTTTTATTAATTCCAATTAACTTAACTATTTGATAAATTAGTTACTTGTTTATATGGGTTTGTGGGTAGTAGTAACTGTAATATTATCAGTGCTTCACAAGTAAAATTTCAGCCACATACATGTCACAAGCACTCACTTGCATAAAGATGACTGCGTTGATTTGTAGAGTGCCCCTTTTGCAGAGGTGCCTTGCTTTCTTCCAGTGGTTCCCAGAATCACTTCGTGCAACCCACATTCATTCCAACATATAGAATATCTGCAAAGTTAATCATTCAACAAAATGCAACATCCATCCATAAAGCTAAATTAACTTTACATTTGTCCAACATTTGGTGTAGGTACCCGCATGTTAAAGTGTTGGCAGCACTCTCAGATTGCTGAAAGTCCTTTGGTGGTACTGGTGCGGCGTGAAATATCGGCTATGAAATGAAAAAAAAAAAAAAAAAGACATAAAAGTCAGTATCCTACAATGCAGTTAGATACTGACATGGATCCAGATACTATACAGCCACATACACACGTATAATCTTCAAAATATAGTATATAGAAATAAAGATCTATATATTACATCACTATGAATTATATAAATTGGTAATCAAGATTTATGTATTAAAAAATTATCTATGAATAAGATTAGTCAAATATAACAAAAAATAAATCTAATTCATCTATCTAAAATCTAAGAAGTGAAAAGAAACATATATAATCTAAATATTATTGATTATATATAAGATATGTTTCTTATCTCTATAATAAGTTTTGAGTTTTTAAAAAATTATTATATTAATCTCTTTTAAAATTATATTGGATCCATATTAGATTTGTCAGATACTTACAAAAATCTCTTTTGAATTGGATAATTCATGAATACATGTTGTACGAGTATTGTATGCGTGTCAGATACGTGTCAGACACAGGACGCGTCACTTAAAAAGGTGTGTCTAAGCTTCATAAGATACCAAATATTACCTTGTTCACAACAAACGGAGATCTCAGTTCACTTGATAAGGGCAGTATACGTTCATACAAAGCTCTTTTCATGTTATCCTCAAAATGAAAATTCTGAGGACTGTTAAGGGGAAGACCAACAGTGATTGAAGAAATATATACAGGTTGGAGAAAGTACGAAAGCAATGCTCCTGCACTAAGAGGAACAATGTCACATTACAACTAATTTTCAAGCAAGAACTGCCAACATGTAATGATCCATGGTTTAAGCATATCTAACCTTGAACACCAACAACATTCCAACGAGCTATCTTGTCAGAGCAACTAACCGACAGTGTCGTATCACCACGACCTGGCTTCCTCTGGACCATCCCCTGATGGTTTAAACCGTTGTCTGGAATTAATGGGAAAAGTATTTCTCTTCAGATAGTCAGACCAAAATAAGCAGCAGCAATCTTTCAATGATAAATATCCATGAAGTATAAAAAATCACCACACATCAAAATTTGATAAGAATGATGATCATAAACCAATAATTAAAGTATGGAAGGAAAGAGAGTTCAAAAAATATATTTTCTATTAAAAAAGTTCTTATTTGTTTTAAACTTTTCTTAATCTCATCTGTCTTTAAGGATCCTCTACGCCTTAGCTATTTTATAATTTTCACATAAAATGGTAAATGTTGTAAAACTTAACCATGGAATCAAATAGCTTACCCAAAGGTGAAGTTGAATCTCTTTCAGTTTCCAAAGGAAAGACAAGTGAACTCAATGAAGCATCTCCACCTACAAAATGGAACACAAATGACAAATTCCCTTGAACCAAACCATCATACAGTCACAAATAAAGGAGGAACATTGATGACTGAGAGACAGGGACAGAGAGATAAATTACATGGTAACTGTGATATGTACATATGTAATTTCCAATCCTTTCTCAAAGTATATTTTCCTTTATTAAGACACTCTGTATCCAACTCAAACGGCAAGTTACCATCATCAAATTTGAACCGTTTGCCTCCATTAGTAGGTGCATGCTTACCACTAGTTTCAGTAAGATGTTGAATCTGTGTATAGAAGAACCTGGTGTGAATAGAAACAAATGAAACAACATCTCCCCACATAGCAAGACACTATATTAAGGACAAAAATTATACACACTTCTATTGGTATTGTTTGCATACTCTCCAATCATAATTGGAGTTTCATTTCATCACAATAATCCACAGAATTCTTTAATGCAAACCTTTATCACGCAAATATTCGAGATAAAACTTCAATTCTAATTAGAGAACATGACAAACAACCTAAGGAATTGTATATAAGTCTAGACCTTATAATTCATCATAAAGAGTAGTAGTACCCAGCATTAATATTTTACAAAAACTCAAGTAAAATGTACTGCAATAGCATATACCAATGAACATGACACAAAGACAAATCTTCACAATCAGTATTCAAAACTGACAAATCAATGGATATAAAATGCTGCATAGTTATAACACAAAAAAAAAAGGCTCTTAAAAAAAGACAAATCAATTTCAAAAAATATAGGAATGAAACCTCATCAAAGCTCTTCGAGCAATGACTTCAGCATGCGAATCATGAACAACATCACCACAAGTGCGCAAGAGAGAACGCCCAATGCACTTTGTTCCCGTTCCAATTGCAACAACCTTCAAGTCTTAGGAGAAAAAAAAATGAATAAGTGAACTCCTTAAACCCGAAGGAAGGCTTGTTTTTCTTCTATTTTTTGAGAGAAATAAAAAAAAGTGAAACTTGGTTAATGGGTGATTGTTATGATGGAAAGAGGAAGAAGAGAACCATTGGAAGGAGAAGAGAGAAGGAAAGCAGCCAAAACAGTGACTTCACGGCCTTGAGGTTTGCCCTTTTTGGGAAGAGAAGCGTAGAAAGAAAGAACCTTTTCGGATACCCTTTTGCCCCAATTACATTCCTCAGAAGATGAAACTGAAGCCGCCGTAGACATGGTTGAGGTTCACCAACCCAATGCCAGGTACTCTGTGTAGTGACAAATCGGAGAAGAAAACCCCAACACCTTTGGTTTAAACCTCTATTAGTTATTAAATGAAATGTTAATGCTAATTAATTAGTATTTTTTAAAAAAAAAAACATATACAAAACTTATGTGTTATACATTTTTATGTAATGCAATAATAAACAAATTAACTTTTAAAATAATTAGTGCAAAAAATAACTTTAAAATCTAGCCTCTTGTAAATGAATTATTTATTTTAATCCCCTTTTCTAATCACACTTTTTACCTGTAAAAAGCATAAGACATTTTTTAGTTTGACTCTTGTGTTATTTTTTATTTCTACTCAATGAATCACTACAAAATTATGTTCAGATTGATGAAAATTGAATTTTTTTTTATTCTATCTCGAAGTTAGATTAACTTTAATATTTTAAAATATATTAAAAAACTAATATATCAAAATCTTTATATTTAAAAATATAAAAAAAACAGTATAAAATTCCCAAAAAAAAGTATAAAGTAAAAACAGTTACTTATATTAAGTTTTATAATTATTACTAAAACTCTTATTTGAATTTTTAAGTATATTTAACTTAAATCTTTGAAATGTTATACTTTAGAAATTACACTATTGAATGTAATTAAGTGGAACATTATAATTAGTTTTTTTTTTTTAATTTCATCATAAAATAATAGAGGGGCAATTTAGTCAAAATCTTCCTTTTGCTTGTTGAGTAGAAACTAGGTAGCCATTTTTTTTTTTTTCATTCATACCCAAAAATAATATCCACTTCTCCTCTCTGGGCTGAATTTACAACTAACCCAATGGAGTTGAGACGCTTTGTTTCTGGACCTCTATAGGTTTAGGAAAATGATCATTATATTCCTGATAAAATAATTCAATAAATCCAACATTTTTTAATTTTTTCCATATCTGATTGTATAATTTAAAATTAAAAAATTATATTTTAAATTATACCATCTAAAATATAAAAAAAATATATTTTAGTATATAATTAAGATAAAAAAATTTATTTTAGATTATATCATCTAAAATATAAAAATTATGGATAAATTATATTTTAAATTATAAAAATTGGAAATATAAAAATTATATTTTAAATTCTATATTTTAGAATATAAAAATTGTATTTCAAAATATATAATTTAAAATTTAATAAAAAAATATTTTAAATTATATAATTTGAAATAAAAAAAATTGTATTTTAAATTATATAATCTATAACACAAATTATTTGGGATTGTATAATTCAAAAGAAATATTTTCGGTATTTAAAAAAAATGGGAGTGTAAGAGGAATTCAGCAAGTTCAGAAAAAAACTGTCTTGAGTTGAATGATTGGAAATTCACATAATTTTTTCTAAACCATATTAGCAAAATCACAAATCACAAACTTGAAAATGTAATTGCATAAATTCTAAAGTTTGGTGGACAATTTTTAGCTTTAGAAACTAAGCAAAATTGGAAATTTGATTTTGGAAAGAAGAAAAAAACTGCTGGATAGACTTCTACTTCAGCAAACTCTCATTGTCAATTGATGTTTTAAAAATTGTTTGATGGATAATTAATATAAAATTTGAACAAATATACATAAAAAATTATAAAACGAAAAAATTAGAAACTACTCAGAAATATTTGCTCATTCTCTCTTTTTTGTTTTCTTCATTGTTTGTCACTCTCTGCTGCTTCTCAACTATTTCCATGGTGTCCCTGAGCGAGTCTGGAAATTAATCTAAAAAAAAATACTTCTTTTCAAAATTTGTGTCAAAAAATAAAAATACCGCAATAATTTCATTTCCAGTAAACAAAAATAATTTATTTTTGGCTTTAATTTTGTTCAGTTTTAAGGTTTTATTTTACCTAAATAATTCATAAATAATCATATAAAATCCGTGGATGCTATTTAACAAATACTTACGCGTAGATTTCTCATATATTTAAAAAAAATCCATAAAATGTTTATAGTAGAGAAAAAAAACACAGAAATTCTTCATAAACTAAAAATAATTTTATAGGATTTAATAGAAGGAAAATCTATTATTAGGTTATGGAATTTTTTTTTTTCCAAAATACTCCAACTCTTTTAGGTTGAATAACAAATATTTATTGTGGTTTGTCACTTGACTATTTTTTATAAAAAACAAATACTTCACATGAAAAAATCAATGAAAAATTTATAATAATAACCCCATTTAGCAATCTTAATATTGGAGTGAATTTTTTTAATAAAGTTTGTAATTCTATATATTATATTATATATTATATTACTTGCAAATTGTAAATAATAAATTGTTTGATGGATTAAGATGTGTTATGTTATCATGTCAACACATTTATACGTACTCATCAAAGTATTTATATATACTTATCAAAGTATTTAGTTGATTATGTATGGTATTTTTAAAATAATGATTAATTATCAATATTATTAATTAATTTGTTAAGTTTATTTGTATTAACCATAGTATTTTAAAAAGGTCAGAAAAAAAATAGATTAGACTCACACGAAAAGTGTTCTTGACTTTTATAAATAGAGTAATACTCAAAATGAAAGATATAGTCTTTGAATCAATCATTAAGTGCTTAGGATACCGAGAACTAACTTAAGTATTAGATAATCTTTTACAGTTACTTCTCTCATATTTCAACTAAATATCAAAGATCAAGATTGAATACCGAAGATCAACATATCAAAGTTTGATGTCAACGGAAACCCCTTGAAATCTACATAACTAATGTAAATATTTTTATATGTATCATATTGTTAAACACAAATATTGTTTTGTTAAAATACATATCAAAGGTTCTGCATATTCTAATTGGCAACTTGTCAAAATACAAGGTGTTCCATGACAGGATATTGCATGTTTCTTGGTTCATCTCTCATAAATTGGAAATAAAAAAAAAACTACTATCTCAAAATCATGTTATGAAGCCAATCTCAAAATCATCTTATGAAGCCGAGTATCAGGCCTTAGTTGTTGCTATTTGTGAGATTCAATAGCTTACCTTTCTATTAAAGGATTTAAAGCAGGAAGATACTATACCTACAATCTTATATTAAGACAATCAATCAACGAGATACCTTACCTCTAATCCAATCTTTCATAAGTGTACTATTAAAAGTGGACTTTAAGCCTAACTCAACCTTACAAAATTGGCTTGTAAGGTGAGATTTACACCAACTTATAAACTAGTGAAAGGCTTCATCTCTGGTTGGTATGAGATCTCCAACATGTACCAAACAAATAGAAACTATTGTCACATAATAAGAGAAAAAATTCAAATAAATCTTCTTCATCTTCTACCCATGTCCACTCATCAACAACTCTCAATATGTTTACTAAGTTAATTGAACCTAAGTTTTTCACTGATATCATAAGTAAGCTTAGCCTCATGAAAATTCATGATCAAACTTACAGAAACTATTAGGAGTCATTACTTTTTATGTTATATTAGTTCTTTTATATTAAATACAACTATATTTATATGAAGTTACTTTATTGTCCTGATATACTCATTATAATAAAATTTCTTTTTTACAAAACTTATTCTCACACACAAAGTAAAGTTCAATAAAAAAGTAATTTTTCATATTCTAATAACTACAAGACACATGCTTGTCGATCATATAAATTAATATATCATTTATTAAAAATATTAGAAGTATTGAAGAATTTTTACAAGTATCTCTATGGTATTTTTTCAACTAAACACCAATATGTCAAAACTTGATAGTAATGGAAACCTTTATAAAGTCCTACAACGTATATGTTTCTTTTATATGTATTATATTGTTTTCATATTGTTAAACACAAATATTCCTTTCTTAACTAAGTTTTTTTTTTTTTTTCTTGAAATGAAAGGGAAAACATCGAAACGAAAACTAACAGCTTGATGATCATGCAGGGCACGTAGGGAAACTTGTGTTTGTAGTTTATAATAAAGCCAACAACACACGGCGAAACAAGTGGGAAGTGAAACAAAACACTCTTCGAATCTAATAATTCCACATTTTTCCAACGCAATTTTTCTGTCTCCAACCACATCACTGGTATTTTTTTTTTTTTCTTTTGGGGTGGTCAACATCAATTATTAATAATTAGTGCTTGCACGTAACTTATCAGAAAGAAAGCACCAACCATGGGAATAATACAAAAAAGAAAAAGAAAATGGAACTATTACAGCTTAATAACATGCTTCTTCTGCCCAAAAAGGAGAGAAAGCCTTAGGAATCAAACATACATAGCTGTTATCTTCACTAAACTAGTTGGCACAACCAATTCTTGACTTTGAACTCACACGTTAATATTTGTAATAAAATTATTGAATATCAAAATTGAACAATATTGTAACCATATCAATAAACTAGAAAAAAATGATAGAGTTTATCTTGCTTAAATTTAAAGTAATCTTGTAATTATAAAGTATTTCTTAGTTACATTCAGCTTCCACATAAAAAAATTATTCATTGGAGTAAAACCTTTTCCATAACTTTAATAGCTGGTAGGAGATTAATTATGTGATTCGACCAATAAAACTTTATAAAAGATCCAAAAGATAAAAGGTTTAGACAAATTAGCTAAAGTGTTTGTTTGTGTTTTGCAATTAGAGTAGATGAGTAATGATTTTGCTGCCATTTGTACGCCAAATAACACTGTTTGGACCTAAAATAAACCCAATTTGACGTATTTTTATTAAATCAAGTGGATATAATATAATAAAAATCTTAAATTTGAAACCTAAATCTTTTTTGAACTGTGGATTTTAAAAGTAAAAAAAAATATTTAATTATATAATTTGATAAGATCTAAGAGATTGATGCCAGAAAAACACAAGTGACGCAACCCATCACAATCTTGCTGTGTAATTACCGACAACACAATGGGAAACCACACACGGCAAACCCACCGTTTTATTATTACTTTCTTTTCTTTCTAATTTTTTTATTAGGGTTCCATGAATTATTAATAGTTACTGTAGAAGAGAGACATAAAAATCATTCTGAGAGAAATATGTATTGAATTTATTTTTCATCTGATATCAATGTTCTGAATTTCAGAATTCTATTCCGTTTAAATAAACTGAAATTTTTGAACTCTTTTTCATTTTTTTTTTACGTAGAATGAAGAAAGTGTATTCAAGTTACCGATTTCGATTCTCAAATTATGTTAGATTATTGGATATATTAAAATAAAATTTCTCATCAAAATTATTAAGAGAACCATAGTTTATCTTTAAAATCATTTTTCTATTCTTATATAAAGTGTTAATGTTTTAACTTTTTTATTAAGATAACATTAGTAAGGTTAATCACTGTAATCTAAAAACAATTTAAGATTATTGGAGATACCAGATACTTATCATTATTTAAAAAACTATTTAACTATAAAGATATTATTCAATAATACATTTGTAGAATTAGTTAAAGAATTTAAAATAATTTTTAAAAATAGCGTTGAAATGCATTTAAAACAAGGAAACCTTTTTATGTTTGATGGTGCAAATTAAATTTATTTTATAAGATTGAATTTACTTTTAATAACTTTTTAATAAAACAATTTCTTTTATAGTTTCTTTATTCAAAATACTAAACTATCATTATTTGACAAATTATATAAATAAAACCTTATTGTTACTTTCATTGCTAAAACATTCTTGAACGATTCCAAATTCTATTTTACTGCTAACATATTGGTTGCACATTTATATTTAATCATGTAGCTGTTCAAGTCTTATCTGTTGAACTTTTATTTAATAATTATAATTATTTATTTTAGTCAAAATAATTTCTCCCTTTAAAAGAATGAATTAAATATTCCATTATATATTGTTGCCATTGTACCTAAAAGAGAGTGGTAACATTTTCTTTCTTTCTTTTTTTTTTATTTGTCACCTTTTTGTTTTTGAATGAATTGAAAGGAGTTGGCAACGTTAAATTTGTGAAAGGAAGAGATGAATCATTATCATTGTCATTATCAAATGCTAAAAACAGTGATTTTTAATAATTAAAAGTTTTCAAGAATAATCCACTTTACGTCCTCATTCATTATATAATTGCATCTTTTTTTCGTGTATATACGGAGTAAAATATGTGTCTCTCCTTTATGATAAATTATTTTGAATTTTAAGTTACTAAGTATTATCCATGATGCATGGATAATTTAACCCATTCTAAAAAATATTTTTTAATTAAATTTCTTTACATTTAATTAATATAATAACCATTGTTTCATTCACATAAAAATAAAAAACCACCAATGTTTATTCCTACCACTACGTCTTCTCGTTACTATCGTTTTTATTTGTGTGTTTAGATTAATTCATGTCATTTTTTTTTTTCAAAAACACGTCTTTTAACTTTCTATGCAGTTCTTAAAAAGATTAAACATTTGTGATAAAAAAAAAAACAAGTTAAAAACTGGTCCAAGTGGATCAACAAACTTTTCTAAAAAATTAAAATGTTTGTTCTGATTTAAAGAATATCAAGTATGTATTATTTTCTTTTTAAAAAATATGCTATTTTTTATTCTAATATTATTAAGTTATAATATTATATTTTTCTAACGTTATTTTATATATTATTTGTATTGTTTTTATTGATGCTGATTTGATTAATAAACCCGAAATCCGTATCGTACAAGTTTTGAAAGCGTTAATTTCTCCATCAATTCTATATAACAACAATAAAATGCCAATTAACGTGACTTTTGGTAAAACATTGAAGAGTCGATTATAGATTCATAATTAATTTTGAGTTTATTCAACATTTTTTTGTGTTAGATAAAGAGATACACTAAATTTTACAGCAAAAATATTTTTATAATAAAAACATTCAAACATAAAACTGTATTAGTTTACGAGTTTCTACATAGAAAATAAAAAATACGGAAAAACTTTTGAAATTAAATTTTACAATATATAATTATTTTAAATTTTTTATTTTTACTTACGAATAAGTTGATTTCACCGTGTGAAAAAGTATTCTATATTTTTTTATGGAGATGGTTATTCAAAATTTTAATAATACTGTTTTCATTCACTAAAAAAAAGTAGAAGAGGACAAAAAAAAAGTTAAATGTTAAAATTTAATTTATAATTATCAAAATTCATATTACTTTAAAACTATTTTAATGATTTATCTTAAATCTAAATTTATATTTTTAAAATTTTAAATATAATCAATTTAATTAAATTTTAATTAAATATAAATGAATAATCTTTAGAATTTGGAAAATCTAAAATTTAAAGTTTAATTTGACTTAACTCAGCTTGGGTTTGGTGTAATCTACATCAAATTAAGTTAGGAGCTCAAAGTTAAATTAGATCGATGTTTAAAGTTGATTAATCTCGAATCAGCTTAAAGCAAGATTCATATATCGATAAGGGTCAACTTCAAACCAAATTGGTCTAGGTTCAATTTGAATTGAGTTTGCTCGAATCCAAGTTAATCTAAGTTAGGCAGATCCACATAAGGTTGAATTGACTAAGATCAAGTTGGGCCAAATCAGCGAAGCTTAGGTCAAGCCAAAACAAGTTGGGTCCTTGTTAAGTTAAGTTAAGGAATACCTAAGTTGGGTTAAATTAGTCGCGGTCCATCCTGAGTCAAGTGAGTCTCAATAATGTCAAACTGAGTCAAGTTGGACCAATGTCAGGCTAAATTAGCATTACGTTGGGCATAATCAGCCTAGGTCTAGATTAGGCCAAGTTGAGATGGGACTATGTTGGTCAAGACATATGTTCCCACATCAATTAGACTAGGTCGAGCCAATTGTTGAGGTGCACCCGTGTTGGGCTGAAACAGTCGAACATGCATAAAGTCGGGCCCATGTCAGAGTAAGTTGGATCAATCTCATATAGGGCTCGATTAGGTCAAGTTTAGGTGAAGCTACACCTAAGATAAGTTGAGTTAGGTTAAGCTCAAATCAAGTTCGGTCAGGTTGGGCCTATACGAGACCAAGACAAGCTTAGCCAAGGTAGCCTAAGTCAAGTCATGACTAGGTTGAGTTAGACCATGTCATGTTAAATTGGGTTGATCCCACGTTATCAAGTTAGATGAAATCAGGTTAGGCCCATGTTAGGCCAAGTTGAATCTAGTTAACATTAGCTAATTTATGACAACTTAAGATCTAGTCGAGTTAAGATAGTGGGTCAAGTTGGGACAAGTTATGTCGAACCCATGGTAGGTCGAGCTGGGTCAATTCCACATTATTTGAGTCAAGTTGAGCATATGTTAAGTCACATCAGGATGAATCCATGCTAGATCAAGTCTGATGAGGTGTGGAGTTAGATTCCAATAAGGTCAAGCCAAATTAGACCCAACTTGGACTAAGTCAGGTTAGGCCCAGATCAAGCCTATGTTGGGTTAAGACCAAGTTAAGAAAGGTTGTGTTAGGTTGGGATCAACTCATGAAATATTAAGTCAAGTCGAGCTAAGCTAAAGTTGAGATGTATCGAATTAGATCGACATAATTTAAGTTGAATTAAATCAAAATCAAGTTTGGACTTAGTTAAGTTGAGTCTAGGTCGATATTGTTTAGACTAAGTTAAGCTTAAACGAGACACACATTAGATCGGGTCAAACCTAATTCAGATTAATATGAATTTAAGAAAAACAAACATAAGTCATATTAGATCGACGCAAACCAAACTCAAGTTAAGTTTGATCAAATCAATAAAAATTAGATTTTAACTCAGTTATATTCATTGTACCACGTTAATCTGTGTTTAGACAGGTTAAACCCAACTCAAACTAATTTAAATATAAGTATACAATTTAAATTTAATCTAATTGGTAAAATACATTTAATTTTTGAATTTATTCCTTAAATTAAAATAATCAACATCAATTTAATTAAATTTATTTAAATTTTACATCCAAGGTATTTTATTGGACCAGACTCGAATAGTCCAATGATCACCACTACTAAAAAAGGTCATTTTATTCCATTATCCTTAACTATTTTAACATGTTTGGAGTTAATCAAGCTAACCAATAATTTTGTAGAAACAAAATGTGACGATACATCACTCGCCACTTACTACCAAATCTCTTTTGAAAGATGGTGCCACGTCAATGAAAATCTAACGTGGGACCCATCAACCCAAGAAGAATAGGATTCCCAATAATGCACATAACACATGCCCATTCCATCCATTAAATGCATAAACATACAGATAAACTCCATTCATTTTCATCCATGCATACGTGCCCTCCTTTTACCTGTATTACCTGTCGGCACTCACCTCCACCGCACGATCAAACCACGCCTTCCATCAACGGCTCTCAGCCTCCTACCTCCACAACCATTGCCGCACACGGGTTCCACGCTTTCCGTTCAAGCCGGAGTAACGGCAAAATTAGTCAACGTTTAGTCATAAAATTATAACTAATCGTAATAAAGATTATCGTTATAATATTTTTGAGTTTCTTAAATTATTTTAAATTGATTTAAGTTAAGAGATCACATATTTAAAAAGTTGTTTCAATTTAGCTAGTGGTTTTAATTTCAAGTAATGAATAGAAGAACTTAGATACGATTATATCTCATAAAATGTACTTGTGTATATATGTAAAGAAAAAGAAGCTAGCTTAACAATTAAAACTATAGTCAAAGATATAATTTAATTATGTACTAAGTTTCACTTAGTAATTTAATTGTGTACTATATCATAAACTAATATGCTGGATGATGTTACATGTATGAAGAGTTTTGTGGCACTTTAAATTGAAAGGAACTTGGAGTTGAAGAGGCACACCTTGTTTATCGGAACGTTGTTGCTACATACAAACGTTGTTGTTTTCAGATTTTCAGATAAACACGTGACTATCAACAGAACCAAACTCCTAACCTATGGCAGAGCTCCAAACCAAGGCTGAACCAGCTTCGGTTCCGGCTCCGGTAGAATCTCAGGCGCCGTCACTTGACGCTGCTAACAAGAAACCGCCTGCTCCGGAAGCGGCGGAGACCAAAGCTCTGGTTGTTGTGGAGAAGGAGAAGGAGAAGGAGAGTGAGAGTGAGTTTTTGTTTTTTCGTTGATCAAAGTTTCAAACTTTTGCTTTCTCTGAATCATGGGTTGTAGTCAAAATCCAACTTTTACAACTACATGACGAGAAAAGAGATGCAGAAATGAAGGAACCTGAATAGTGTTTTTTGATTGTATGACATGATCTGTTACATGGGTTAATTTGTATTGTTGCTTGAGTTTCTCTTTTTGTTTATATGCGTACAGTTTTTCTTTTCTGTTTTGTCAAAAAGTTTTTGGAATTGATTTGTACTGTTGGCTCAGTTTCTATTCATTCACGTTCAAGTTTATCTGCCGTACTGCTCTGTGCTTCGTTTTGGTGCTTATTAGTTTCCATTGGAATGGTTGTCGGTTATCATGAAATTTGCAGCTTTTCGTGATTCACTTGTGTGGTTTTGGTCAGTACTACTGTAGAGTTGAACGTGGTGTATGTGACTGTTCTTGATTTGTATTTGATTTCTCAGAAAGCGTTGGGAAATGGGAAAAAAGAAAATAGAGTTAAAGAGTTATGGCTCTTGGTTTGTTCTAATTCTTACTTACAAGGGCTACTAAGTTGGAATTGTTGCATTTTGGTATTGAATTGTTTCTCATCTGTGTTATGTTTTGTGATCTTGTTTCCTCTTTCATTAAAATTTTTTTGTATGGGATTATTTTGATTTTCCACTTTCATTGTTCCCTTGAGAGCATTTAAGAGTGAGGATAGGAAAAATTCAAGGAAAAGTTTTCATTTTGTGTGTAGATTATAAGAATAATTTTCCTCAATTATTTGATTACTCTCTTCATGGCTCTCCCCATCAGTTATCTTCTAGAGATATGAGTATGCTTTTTTCAAGTGTCTTCTTTTTCGGGTAACCCCACTTTCCTTTTGACTTGCAAAGTTGGCTCCACCTATTTTTTATGCTTAGTTTAGAAGCATAATTGTTTATCTACATAGCTGTACTAGTTTATGCATCAAGCTAACTGAACTGTAGTTACAGCATATTCTCTTCTATTGTAATGATTTATACATTTCTAACTAGGATCCATCCACTGATATACTAAAGCAATTCTCTTTAAACAAAAAGCATGTTAACAATTTCTTGTTCTATACGTTAATGCTCAATATCTCCCCTGTGTCCCAGTAAATTAGGTCATCCAAGTTATCATAAATCATTGTCCCCAATGTTGGGAGGAAAGGTCTTTTTCCACTTTGGCTAATGATCTTTGATTGACATGAAGGTTATTATATTTTTTTTTTCTTTTCCAGCTGGCTTTGTTTAAAGGACATAATGAGAAAGTGCACATCTTAATCAGAATCTTTAACATTGATGCAATTTTTACCTTTGAGATCATTGCCTTTCTTTACCATTTTTCTTTTGGTCTACAGAGATCCCACCAGAACCTGTAAAAAAGAAGGCCACAGGTGGATCCCTTGATAGAGGTTAGTGTTAGACTTCTCTCATTTCAGTTTTCATTCTCTAGTTTATTTTTTATTTTTTATCTTGATTATATAGTAATTTACATCTAATATATGGTGCTTTTTGTTTTATAACTACTTGAATTAGTCAATTTGAGATGCACCATCTAGTTTCTAGATTCATTACAAATGTACATGCATTGATTTCTAGCTGATACTTTAGTATCTGCTGCTACCAACTTATGTTAAGAAACCTCTTTCCAAATATGCTCCCTAGAGATGATTGTTGACTACTTAATTTTTCTGGGTAGCATATATCTCCATTAACAAATGAATGATGCAATTCTATGGTGAACAGATGTTGCTCTTGCAGAAATAGAGAAAGAGAAAAGGTTCTCTAATGTGAAGGCATGGGAAGAAAGTGAAAAATCCAAAGCAGAGAATAAGTGAGCCTTTATTTTAATTTCATCTTGCACTTTGCCATTATAAGCATAAAAGTAAAACCATGTTACATTGCAAAAAGAAAAGAAAAATTGAGAACCTATCAAATAATTTCACATGGCACAATAATCCTCCAAGTCCAAACCCTTTATAAGTTCATATGATTCAAGATTAATGATGAGGCTTATATTTAAGACGTGGCTTACCAAAAGAAAAACATTTAAGATGATTGTGAGCTGTAGGCCAATATGTCATAGGAGGAATATTTCTACAAATTTAAAGTGTCATTTGAGGATCTTTTTTATGACTTGTGTCTTTATGTTCAGTTTTTCCTGAACTAATAGAAATTTTTGTGATATGTTAACAGAGCCCAAAAGCAGCTCTCTGCTGTTGCTGCTTGGGAAAACAGCAAGAAAGCAGCTCTTGAAGCTAAGCTGAGAAAAATTGAGGTAATACTTGTTGTTCAGCTGTTGGTTAACACAATGACTTTGATTTTTCTACTATTCATGATATCATGATGCATGTTGGCACTGCACACAGAAGAACACTTTTCTTAAATCTGAAATTTTAAACAACCTAATCAAGATAAAAGGATAACATAAGGTAAGAATTTATGTTGTTGTGTGTAACATGGAATAATGTAAATAAATACATTGCTTCCTGTTCGGCCATTCGAGAAGAGATTCGATACCAATGAGTCATAAGTCATACAAAAGAATGAAACATCACCTCTAATTCAAAACGATAAGACAATGAATTTTTAGATCTTATTTTTTATATGTTGTTCAATTTTTTTATTTTTATTCAAGGTTAAGTTTCTGCGGATGATAAAAAAACCATATCTTAATAGGTTTTTATCCAACAGAATCTCTTTTCTTCACCTTTGTCATATTCTCACGAGACATGTGGAACCTTTATCCAATTAATCTCTTGCTTTTGTCAAAATGGTATCAAATACCTATGGCTTTTCCCTAATTGAATCTTTCCACCAAAAGAATCATGCTTTTCTTAATGAAATGAGCAACTACAGTCTGGAACGTCCAAAAGTTAATACTTTTTTTGTAGATAGAATTTGGCCATATCCATGTCATAGTTGTCCTATCTCTTTCAACCTTAAGAATACGAAGTATCTCAAAAAACTCCAAATTTGACAGCCCAAGTTAAACATGGCTTCTCCTCGGAGGGGACCCCCCTATGCTTCCTTCCATTCAAATGATCAAATCGAAAAGGAGAAACATTTTTTCAACACAATTTTTTTATGAGTTTAATTTTTAGACAAGGTCTGTGTAAAGATTTTTATATTATTAGTTAATCAACATTTAGTCTAAACATAACTGAAGAATCATTTCAAAAGTCGACAATTTTACTAAATCTGAGAAATTGTGATGGGGTAGCCTTAAATTCTTTAAGGGATAAATTATAAGAAGTGTAATTCTTATAAATGACCAAAATTGGTTTGATTGGTCAAAAGTATTTTTCAAAATATTTGAATGAACTTTCTTAGATATAAAGAGTACTGTATTATTTTTATCACACAAATGATTCAATAAGAATAAGATAAAAAACATGAATAATAACCAACCATTCTCAGAAAAACATTATTTTCCGAAAGTTTTTATTTTTAAAATCTTAATCAAACATGGTAAACTTTTTAACACTCTTACTGTGTCTAAGCAGGAACAACTAGAGAAAAAGAAAGCAGAATATGCTGAAAAGATGAAAAACAAGATAGCCTTAGTTCACAAGGAAGCAGAGGAGAAGAGAGCAATGGTTGAAGCCAAGCGTGGGGAAGAAATTCTGAATGCTGAGGAATTGGCTGCAAAATACCGTGCAACTGGAACCACTCCAAAGAAGGCCTTTGGATGCTTTTGATTTTATTCTTTTTTTTTTTCTTTTTGTGTTTTTGGGTCTGATCATGTCCTAGCAATTATTAAATTTTGTCTATAATTTTCTGGTTTGCTTTCAAATGTCGTTTGTGTGTGTACGAAATGGAAAAGGTAACATTGTGAAGTTTGTGGTACAGAGAACAGCCTCTAGATCCTTTTGCTAAGATTAAAGTGTTCCATGCTCTTTATTCATTTGTTCCATTAAATGAATAGTGAATTAAGTCTTTGAATATTGTAAACTTCACACCATCAAATTTTAAACCGCCAATGGATCACAATGTTAACGAAAGAAATTGTTGTCTATTTCAAAAGATTTTGAGAAATTTATAGAAACCATATTGATCACACCACAGAACTAGCTAACACAGCATATCCATTAAACTCTAATCATATATGTCTGCAATGTAATTAATTACTAGTTCATCTTCTCATATACCAAGTCAACAAAATAGCAGATAAAAAACTACATGTCAGCATATTAACATGATACATGCACTTAAGGGTTGGCGTTTCATTCTAGGAAGCTCATGTCATTGTTTATAGGGAAGTCTAACAAGAGCTGCAATGAAGTGTCACACGAGTCTTCTTCTAGTTCACTAGAGCTTGATGAATCAGAGGCAATTTTCTTGTTACCACCCCACACCAAATCCTCTTTCACAATGCTTGTGGGGTTGGAAGCCAAATCTGTGGTGGTGGTAGCAGACAATGACCCTAGAGAAATGGGACTTTGGCAGCCACCTTTGTTGTCTGATTTGTGCACATCACGAAAAGATTGTCCAACTTCAGAGTTCCACATTCGGAGGAAGTAGTCAGAGTCAGTTTTGTTGGAGTTGTGGAACAAATAGGGCTCCCTTGAGAGCCTGGCCTCTGCTTCAAGCCTTGCACTCTCCCACTGGGCCATGTGGCGGGTTGAGGTGGATTCTGCATGGGCCTTGCCATCAGGGTTGCATGAAGAGGACAGTGGCTGGTGGGTTTGAGGGTCAAGGCCCATGCAAATGAGACGTTTCTTCAAATGGGTGTTCCATAAGTTCTTGATTTCATTGTCTGTTCTTCCTGGTAGCTGAGAGGCTATAGCAGCCCACCTGTGAAAATTGTACAGATGAAATTTGCATGCAGAGTTATGATTTCCATTAATATCTATATCATATGTACAGTTATTAATTTCTTGAAAATCTTGGATTCATGTCATGTAGAGATTATAGACATATAATAAGTCTGAAGCACCTAATAATTTCTAAATGGAGAATATATGTGATTGTTGTGTCCGGGACACAGGCTGAATTTTAAGTCCAAGATTATGAAAATGTGAAAAGTAGTTCACTTATGACATAGAAATTAAGTAAATATGTGTTTATCATGAATTAGGTCGCAGCCTAACTCAGAGGTTCAGTTACAATTATTAAGCTCCAGAACAAGTAAGTCCAAATAAATTGACACTCTCCACAACTCTGCTTGAGACGTTTTTGTTAGATCATTAATATTTAATACTGAATCATTAATTAAAACTAAGTTCAGTTGAGATTTAATATTGAAATAGGAGGATACAAAAGTATAAATACAATACATTAGAATGATACAGAGATAACTTCTATTTAAACTAGTCTAAGAAGGATGAAAAATCTTAAGAACTAGAATAATGATAATTTTAAATTATCTAATAATTTATCTGAAATAAGACGACATAGGACAAGTTTTCTGGTTTCAAACAGGCTTAATAATTACACAAGAATTTCATTTTGTTTTAGTCTAAACATAGCAGTATGAAATTTGGATATTTTTCAGAACTGTTTGGCATAAGAGAAAGACACAAAGATTCAGCAACATCCATTTGTCACCTAAACATTGAGTCTTTCATTCCTCATTTCACAATGCAAAGAGAGCAACATAGCATTTTAAACACAACATGTCAAAATTTTAATTCCAAAAATCTGCCATTAATTGAGATTTGGTCTGAATAAACACTTCTTTAATGAAGTCAGTTTAAGTTTGAAAGCAAACATAGTTAAGAACGGAATTTTTTTTGTGTCTCTTAGTCAGCATTAAGTACCTATTTCCAAGGATACCATGAAGCTGTATGATTAGTTTTTCTTCCTCCAGAGTAAAGGAACCACGTTTAATATCTGGTCTGAGGTAGTTGGTCCATCTTAGCCTACAACTCTTACCACAACGAAGAAGACCTGAAAAAGGGAGAGTTAAAAGGCATGTTATATAGCCAATTATTCTCTTTGACAATATTCTAATGAAGGCCAAGTTTTCGGTTAAGAACATACAAAGAACAAGAGAAAATCAACAGAAAAGTATTAGGAAACAAAATGGCTATTAATGTATATTCCACAACTAATTAAACTTAACTTGAGTACATGCATGTTTCAGTCATATTCAATGCTTAAGAAACATTTCTACTAAAATTTAGGAAAATAATAGGTGAACAATCAAATTAGATGATACCTAGAGACATAAAGAGGAAAGTAAAAAAATTTAGTACTGTAAATAATATGCAATGATAAAAGGAAAACATAAACAAAACCATTTGAAGTAATAAAGGGAAAACTACAACACTAAAATTTACAATAAAGGGAAAACTTTCCCCTTCCCCTCAACCAACTGTTCAAACAAGAAGTTAGTAAGTAAATAAAAAACCATTAGAGAGACCAAAAAAACACCTATTACAGCAGATTTCAAAGAAAAATGACCATAACTAAAGCTGCAGATTTACCAGCAAATTTAAAAAAAAAAAAAAAAAACTAAATTAATGTAAGAAACATATGCTTCATATCAAATAGAAAAGTAGCACTTTTTCAAGTGCAAACTTCTGTTTCAAAGAGAGAAAGGTGATAGTTGAAGTAGAGTTTCAAAAGAACACTGAAGCAAGTGATAGACCCCTGAAAAGGTATGAAAAAAAACCTGCTAACTTGGGGAGAGAACGCCAGCTTCCATGGCCACCATTCTTGTTGATATAATTCACAAGAATCTCATCCTCTTCAGCAGTCCAAGGACCCTTCTTCAACCCCATCTTGTCACAACAAGGTTTCCTTCCCATCCTTACCACAACACACCAACAAAGTGAAAATCATCATAATAAAAACCAATATTCATGACAAACCAAAGATAAAAAGAAAAAAAAAAAAGCATATCTTTTCTTTTTAACTTCACACACACAACAAACACCTCAAATGAGTGAGGGAGATCCTGTACTACACACACTTTAAGCCTGGAAGAAGTGGCTATGACATAAATTAGGAAGGATTTAAAGTATAAAGAAAGTGTGTATGATCATTATGGCTATTTGAGGAGACAGTATTTATTGCATGGCCTTGCAAGGACTATAGGCGACTTTCAAGCTGGCTTTATGCAATAAATGTGTTCAGTAACTCAGAACTTGAATCATAGTCTGCTCATATTCATATTATATTTATTGCAGATACATTGTGCTTATTTTGTTTTCTTGCTTTTTCAAATAAAATTTTAGTTTTATGATGAAGAGTTGTGATTAAAAGAAGAATATTTTATTGTAAGTGATAAACCAGATGAATGAATCAATAGCATGTTTAATAAAAAATTGTTTTCTTTATTGTTACATAACCGATAAAGTTGCAAGAGCATCTTTGTCTCTCTTGCTACAAAGGTAACTGTTACAGAAATAGTTTTTAGTTGGTTTGAGTTTTGATTAATTAATTTTATGGAACTGCACTTGTAGAAATATACAAATAATTGGTGCCTAAGTAAGAGGATTCACCTAAAGAACCGGCAATGGTTTGTTTGGATGGTGAAAAATCTTAAGATGGTAAAAACAAATATGTAGTTTTATCTTACTTTTTTTTCTCTTTTATCTTATTTTTTTTTTTCCTTTTTTAAAAAATATAAAATTTATCCTCTCTCACTTGTTTTTCAAAAAGCAAAAATCTCTATTTAACATAGAGAGATAAATTAAGCAGGTGAAAAAACAAAACAAAAGAAAAACCTAAAAGAACTTGATTAAAAATGAGGTTATTTGATTGAAGAAAAATAAAATATTTTTTTAAAGAATAATAATATGAAAAAGGTAAAAACTTATAATTCTTTTTGGGAACTGTGCAAAGGTTTGAAATTGACGAAATTAATGACAAAGAAATAAAATGGTGTACTACCTTTTTTTATCCTGAAAATAATAAAATAATTGATTGTGTATTAATTATCTTTTATCCAATCACAATATTACATACAAAAGTACTTATTTATATATCCATATGTATATTGTAAAGTTAATTAAGAAGCTGCTCCATATAAAATGGAATAACATAAGATGTTGATAAAGTAAAGATAAAATTGGAGTGATGCGTAAAATAGGAAAAATAAGAGGTGCATGATAAAGGAGAAAAAGGTTGTGTGTTGTTGATGAGAGGTTATTTGTTTTGCACATAAATGGAATGACAGAGAAAATGGGAAGCAGTGAAGAGGATGGTGACTGCATTAGTTGGAGAATGAAGAAGAAAAAAATAGTTTAAGATTGAGCAATGAACATGTACAGTGACATGTTCAGAGATTTCAAAGGATAGACTGAGCCGAAAAGAAGCATCAATGAAGCTCCAATTAATGCCAGGCAGTGTACGGATTCACCAACAATTAAACACTTTTTTACACTATTTCATGTTATTCTACACACCAAGAATGAATAAACTTTTATTTTTTACAGAGAAAACCTATTGCATTTTTGTTATAGAAAGTAAATCTTTAAGAAAATAGTTATTTTCTTATTGAAAAGAGAGTGTAGCTTTAAAAAGGAAGAGATGAAGTATTGTTTTGTAGATTTCTTAAAGATAAGTTCTGAATAATAGCTGGAGCAATGTTTTTTTTATCTTTCTAAATCTCCAATTTAGTAGAAAATATACAGAATAATGTACTGAATGAATATATTCTTTTTATGTTATTTCTGATATGGTTTTTGAGGACAATACAATTAATCATAAAATGTATTGTGTGAATAAGTATGTTCATTATTTATTTAGTATTTAATCATCTGAGTGAGTGAATAATTAAAAATGATATGTATACTTTTATATTTATAAGAGTAACTTGTATTTTAATATGAGTATTTTAAAGATAGATAAAATATAATAGTATTTTAACACTATTTCAATGAAATTTATACAATATAGGAAAATAAGTTATGTAAGTTATTAGAGATATTGTTTGAAGAAGAGAGAAATATTTAATATGTCATTAACTTAATAAGTTGATCATATGCAAAAATAACAGTAAGTTGAAATTGTTAATAAATATACAATAACTATATTTTTCTTAACATCTATTTATAGTCATTCATCAAGAAAAAAAAAAGAGTGTGATATTATTACAAAATACTAAAACATTGTTAAAAGTTTTGGACCATTAGAAATTTCATATAAAACATTATTTGTATAAATCTTGTACACATTAAAAGACATAATTATTATTTAGTGAACAACTCTATTATATGTGGATGGCTGAATAAATAATTTACTTATACTAATTAGGAGTGACTTTGGTAAAAAATACTTAATTATTAGTCAAGAATAGATATTGCTCAAAGAATACTCATTTTTATCAATAGTGTTCAATGTTAAAAAAATATTTTAACCATGAGTACCTGCAATCCAAACAATACTCTTTAGCCAAGAGTGGCTGCAATCTAAACAATATTCATTTTAGTGATCTCAAGGTATTAGTCAAGAGTAGTTATGAACTTAAACAATACTTAAATAGTTAGTCAGGAGTGGCTACTCAAAAAATTAATTTTGAATGACTACTCAAAGGGTTAACACCAGTAGTTATCAACCAAAATAATATGTTTTTATACTACATCATTAGTAGTCTTAATGACTTAATTTGTTGATTGAGAACTTGATATAACATATTTTGTTAGACAAACTAGTATAAAAAATATAGTATATTTTGTTAGACAAACTAGTATAAAAAATATAATATGTATCTCTCTTTCATCTAATCTCTTTTATTTTAAATATTATCATAGTATATATTAATCAAAGAGGGACATCAATGTTAAAGATAAATTTGAAAATTCATTTAAATAGTAAATTTATTAAGTTATAAAGTTAGGTCTATTACATTTATCATAAAATAAAGGCTAAAAAGAAATAATCAGATCGTCTCCATTCGAGTAATCATCATGAAATAATATTTATGAAAAAATTTTAAAAATATTAAAACACATTTCAAAGTGTTTTTTTTTCTATTTTCTATATTAGTTTAATCATAATAAAAGAATGTTTTTCTATTTTCTATATTGGTTGAATCACAATAGAAGAATCAAAGAGAAGGATTAACCGAGAAGGAGTAAAAAAGAGTATGATCAAAGTACTTGTTTAAAGAATAAAAAAAAAAGTATAAAAGATTATATTTCTAAAATTATAATTTTTCCCATTTGTCTATGATGAGTTAATATGGTAAGATATGATGAAAAAAGAACCTTCATATAGAAAAGAGTAAAAAGTAAGGCATATAGTATTTCATATGAAGATTTGTTCCCTACGAGAGGAGGAAGTATAATAATAATATGTACATAATGAAAGATAACATAAAGCTAAAAAGACTTATGTAGTTTACATTGAAATAATAAGGTGCGAAAAAACATTCAATAAGTATCTATATTTCATTTCAATTGAAAAATTTTACTAAAACATTTCAACACATTAAAGTTTAATATAGAATTCTAAAAGAAGAATAATAAAAAGGTAAATGAAATTCAATGTCATTATCAATTCTAATGATTTCGATTTTGGTAAAATATTGATTTGAGATAAAACTAATCAAATTAATTATACAGGGTATAGTTTCATAATTTATGTGTATATGATAAAATCATCTATAATAGTTAAAAAATATTGGTGTTCATAAAAATAAAAAAAGGTTATATATTTATATGTAAAGGATCAAAACGATGAAAGTTATAATCTATCTGGGGAAAAAACAAGTTACATTGTTTTAAATAAATGAAAATAATTACAAACTATATCTTTGTTAGAAATAATATAAGAAAAGGAAATATATAACTATTGCAAGACAGAATTAGAAAGATATCCCAATTTATAATGTTACAAATAAAAGAAATATATAAAGATCTATTTTTACTAACACTTATAACATAAACAGATTTGTTCTGAATGTTGTTATTACACATAATAGATTTAGGTTGTTGTTTAAGTATGCATAAATTGTTATATATCAAGTGCTTAATAAGAGAACTAATCTACAGTTAAAAGAATTAGTTGATTTGTGAATAGAAATAAGATCAAAGTAAACAATTGGTCTATGTAAAACATTATGCATATAAAATTTCGCACTAAAATGAATGCGGGCATAATAATGAGCAAGAGTCATGTATCTATTTGGTAAGTTAACAAAAATTGGTATAATCTTCTTGTATTTAGGAAAAATATTGTAAGGTTAAACCTAATCACTTGCAATAAAATCTAATATTAATAAAACTTGTTTTATGTCTACTAACATTATCACTTGAAGTCACATGATTACTAGAATCAAAAGATGGAATTATATTTGTGAAGACTAATCATTATCATTTTTTAAAACACGCAATAAAAAAAATAAGATCACCTTTTAACCAAAACTTTTATGATATGTATTTGTGAATTTTTTTTATATGTTGTTTAGTTTTTTTTATTTATTTCTATTCAATAGAAACTTAGATTTATATTTGAATAATTAGTTCTCCTATAATAAAAGAAACAATGAGTACTAGCATTGTTTAATTGGTATCTTTCTTATTCAAATACTAAATTGAAAAATGTGAGAGAAATTGAAGATAAAGAAATTTATCAGAAGGATTTGATTTGGTGTTGATTGAGAGTTTCATGTTAAATGAAGAGATACTTAAGATTGACAGATTGAGTGAATTTCTCAAAGAATATGAAACATTCTAAAATTATTGTCTGGAGTAAATCTTTCTTGAATATCTATCCAAAGTTTTCAAGTATTGTTAATATAGATTATGGGAAATTAAAAAAAAATGGTGTGGATAATCCAAGATACTACTATCATATATTATCTCACTCTCAAAAGTTAAATAAAAAACTTTATTTAAGGTTGATGGATGTTGTTATTAACAAAGGACGAATTCTTCCAACACATCCATAATCTCGTCTTGTACTTCCATAGAATTTTAAATTCCAAAAATACTCTTATTGAAATGAGAAAAAATGACCTTGGGATTGAGGTTTTAGAATTTGGCAAGAATAATATAGAAACTCTTCATTTGCCTTAGTTAAATTAATTTAGTTTTATTTTAAAAGATTCTTCATTTGAAATAGGTACAGAGTATCAAAGACTCTTCATTTAAAATGGGTGCAGAGTAGTAAAGACTCTTCATTTGAAATGTTATTGGAAAATGAGAAGAAGAATAGTAAATGTGCAGTGC